>OLOR01000417.1_pt1 | contig 46271 bp, 36 predicted proteins | sample 1672521 | NCBI WGS metagenome assembly OLOR01 (sample SAMEA3136695, study PRJEB25190) | human gut metagenome | biome: human gut; feature: human-associated habitat; material: faeces | place: Austria | collected 2013
TGCACTATAAGAATTGCTAAAGCAATTCTTATTGAAATCCCACTACATTACAGCAGCTGCTTATTCCGGTAAAAAGTGCAAAACCAGCGTTTTGCACTATAAGAATTGCTAAAGCAATTCTTATTGAAATCCCACTACATTACAGCAACTGCTTATTCCGTTAAAAAGTGCAAAACAAAAGAAAACATCGCATAGTAAAATGAACGTCTGCTTTTGCCACCAGCGTTTTTACCATGCGATGTCTATTCTTTTTTATGTAAGCTATCTCAAAAGATTATTTTACCTTTACGGTAACCTTTGCTGACTTCTTACCAACTTTTACAGTAACCTTTGTGCTACCCTTCTTGAGAGCCTTTACCTTTACTGTAAGAGCCTTCTTTGTAAGCTTCTTAGAAGTAACTTTAACGATCTTCTTATTCTTAACGCTTACAGAAACCTTATCTGTTGTCTTTGTGTTCTTCTTAGCAGTTTTTACTGTGAATTTAAGAGCAGCTTTCTTACCCTTCTTTACAGTAACTTTTGCTTTCTTAGCTGTTACTTTCTTGCAAGCAACTTTAACTTTCTTCTTTACAGGAGCCTTTGCAGTTTCTACTAATACTACAGGTGATACAGACGGTGTAGCTGATGGAGATACTGTTGGTGTTGCTGTTGGTGTTGCTGTTGGTGTTGCTGTTGGTGTTGCTGTTGCTGTTGGTGTTGCTGTTGCCGCTGAACCTGTTGCTGTTGCCGCTGAACCTGTTGCTGTGATAGCCGGTGCAGAAGCCGCCTGTGAACCAGCTGTCTCATCCTGAGCAGATACGGTCTTAGCATCTGTAAAGTTTGCACCTGCGACAACCAAAGCTGTTGCTAAAAACATAGAAACAACTTTTTTCATTTCTTTTGTTAATCTCATTTTTGTTTCCTCCTTGTGATGAAATAATTTTGGGGATAGTAAATTCTACCAAAAAGCATTATACGTCTTTCCTACTTGCAATCCTATTGACAATTTGCACATGTTTTTCTCACTTTTCGTCGGTTTTTTGAATGCTTTTTTTCATTTTCACCGCAAAGAAGCTTTTTTTATTCAAAATCGGGAAAATTTCACGACTTTCCTTAAATTTTTCATAGCTGCTTTCATTCAATTTTTCATGATAAGCTATTTTTATCGTATACTTTTTTATTTGTTTTGTATATTTTTGCATCACTTTCTGACTCTTTTATATACATTTTTTCATATTTTATTCTTTTCGTATCCAATTTCCTGTTGCTTTCTTGTGTTTCCAGCGATCCTGATTTTCATTATAATTTTTGACAAGCAATGTCTGCCATGGACTTGAAGTCTTTAAAGATCGATAAACTTTTTTTAATGCAATTCTTTTTCTGTTTCGCTTCGGCTCTCCTGAATCGGCTATAAAAACAGAATCTGTATTTTTATCATATAAAAACAACGTAACATAATGTCCGGGTGTATCTTTCCAAAAACAGTTTGAATTTGAGCTGCTTACTAAAGCAATCACGCAAGTATGATTCATGACCTGACCTTGAAACTCCCGATAAGTTGCCGGCTTTCTCGAAACGTTGCAATCCATACCCATCTTACTTAATGTCCTTCTCATGTATCCCCAGTCAATTGCACCACCACCTGCATATCCGGTGTGTTTCTTAGCATATTCGTATGCCTGCACCGGCGTACAACGATATGGCGTAATCGATGAATAGATATTGGCAATGCAGCAAAGTCCACATCCAAAACCGCCAAAAGACCCCCCATCCATAAATGTTGTGCCCCAATAGCCTGACCATGTGATTTTTTGTCCCCATGATTTTGGTCCCTGAAGGTAACTGTACACATTGTCTTCCGGATTCCGTGTCGGCTGAATCTGTGCCGGTTCTTGTGTTGCCGTAATCTCCGGTGATGCCTGTATCGTGATATCCGTGTTTTTCTGTGTCATGGTTTCTCTCACTGCCTTTTGACGGACTAATTTATTTGCCCAGCCAATGACAAGCAGAAGTACAAGAAGCAAAATGACTAACAGAATTTTATTTCTTTTTGAATTCATCCCGGCTTTTAAAGCTTTTTTCATTTTTTCTTCGAACGTTGATACTATATTTTTGCGATCACAATTTTTCTTCTGGTTCTTTTTCATATACACCTCTTTGCTTTCTTTATCTATGTTATTATCTGTGTGTATTTACACTTTTTACTTTCTATTTCAAATCTTTTGTACTTACTCTGCTTCTCTATATATCCGGCTCTTTTATTTCACCTGATTTTTTTACATTTGATCTTTCCTCTTTAAAATTTTTCTGTATCGTTTGCTCTTGGTCTTTTTCATTTTAACCTTATGTTTATTATACTGATATCCTATGGCTTTTCAAGTTCAACATTAAAAAGACGGATTTTTCCTGTTCAATAAAAAATTTTAAGTTTTTCCTAAACTCCCGGCAAAAGACCTGAATAGAAAAACGGATGACCCTTATGTTACCATAAAAGCCATCCATTTATTGACCGGAAATTCCGTTTATTTTATTTTTTGATTACAGTGTAATCTCTACACTTGTAGAACCAGCCTTAGCTTCTACTGTCTTACCTTCAGCAGTTACCTTAAAGCTCTTATCTGTAGCAGCATAAGATACTGTGATCACATTACCATTGCGAGTAGCTGTAATGTCAGTAATCTTATTTGACTCGCTGTCAAAGATAGCTGCCTGTGCTGTCTTACCATCTTCTAATCCATAAACAACTGCTTCAGCATCCTGAAGATAATCATAAACAACTGTCATCTTATCTTCTGCGTCAAAGTTACCATATGTTACGATGCTGTTTGGACGTGCAAGAATCGGTGTCTGGAAATAATCACACTTTCTTGTATAGTATTTTCCGCCTTCATATGTTTCACCGGACTGGATATCTGTCCATGTTCCATTGTCCGGTACATAGAATTCCGCAATACCTTCTTCATTCATAACAGGCACGATGCAAAGATTATCACCAAGCATGTACTGCTGATCAAGATACTTACAAGCTGTATCGTCAGAGAATGCAATGATCATAGAACGCATCATCGGTACACCTTCTGTATGAGTCTTGTTAGCCTGTGCCCAAAGATATGGCATTAATCTTCCCTTTAATACTGTGTAATGACGAAGTACGTCACAAGCTTCTGTATCACCATCTTCATCATAAACCCAAGGTACTCTGTAAGAAGTAGAACCATGTAAACGGCTATGTGTTGATAGCAGGCCGAATGCACACCATCTCTTGTAAACATCAGCAGGTGCTGTAGCTTCGAAACCACCCATGTCGTGAGAGAAGAAACCAAAACCTGATGAACAAAGAGAAAGTCCACCGCGAAGTGTTTCTGACATTGCTGAATATTCTGCGTAGCAGTCACCACCCCAATGTACAGGGAACTTCTGTCCGCCTACTGTTGCGCTACGAGCAAAGAGGCATGCTTTGTCTTTTCCATAATATTCTTCCAATGCTTCAAATACACACTTATTGTAAAGGTATGTGTAGTAGTTGTGCATCTTGATCGGATCTTTTCCATTGAAATATTTTACCTTTGTAGGGATTCTCTCACCAAAATCTGTCTTGATGTTATTAACACCCATATCAAATAATTTCTTAAGAAGTCCCTTGAACCATTCGCAAGCTTCCGGATTTGTGAAATCGACGATTGCCATACCAGGCTGCCACATATCAGACTGGTATACGCTGCCATCTAAGTTCTTGATAAAGTATCCTTTTTCTTTTCCGATATCAAAGAGCTTTGACTGCTGTCCGACATAAGAGTTGATCCATACACAGATTTCAAGTCCTCTGTCATGAAGTCTCTTTAAAAGTCCTTCCGGATCAGGGAACATATCTTTATCCCATTCAAAGTTACACCATTCATATTCTTTCATCCAGAAACAGTCAAAATGGAATACCTGAAGCGGGATCTTACGATCTTTCATACCATCGATAAAGCTTGTAACAGTTTTCTCATCATAGCTTGTTGTAAATGATGTAGATAACCATAAACCAAATGTATATGCAGGTGGTAATGAAGGCTTACCTGTCAGATCTGTATAATGTTTTAATACATCCTCTAAGTTTTCACCACCGATAATGAAATATTCTAATTCTTCACCCGGCTGTGTAAATGTTACTTTAGAAACCGTATCAGAGTTTACTTCAAAAGAAACTTTGTCTGAGCTGTTTACAAATACACCATAGCTCTTTGATGAAATATAGAATGGAATATTCTTATAACTCTGATCAGAGCATGTACCACCATCTGAGTTCCAGATCTCTACAACCTGTCCATTCTTTACAAATGGAGTAAACTTCTCACCGAAACCATAGATGCACTCACCGATATCTGTCTTTAACTGTTCTCTGATATATGTGCGGTTTGGATCCTGTGGATAGTTAAAGTCCTGATCATCTTCCTGTAATTCCATACGCGCATTTGCATGGAACTGGCTTTCATGGATGATCGATGTTGATCTCCATGCACCACCTGTCAGATGTCTATCTTTATAATAGAACTGTACATCCCAGTCATCGGCAATACGGATCACAACTTTTGTATCGCCTGAGATCAATTCTACGCTGTCTTCACTGCGATTGATCACCGGCTTAAAATTTGGATCCTCATTTAATTCAAAACGAGGAATGTTATCAAGACCGCCTCTGTAATGATCAATACGAACCTTAATTGTGTTTTCACAGGTAGAAGAATATGTAATCTCTAAGTTTGGGCCTCCAAGAGTCATTCCTCTGTTCATAACAGTATAAGGTGTTGCAAGAACTTTAATGGCGTTCTCTGTCGTCTCAACCTTATATGCCTGTGATGCATAGTTTACCTCGTAACCTTTTTTGCTTAACCAAAATCCGTCAGCTACCTTCATTGTAAATCTCCTTTCTACCATTTAAAATAATATGCGCAACCGGTTATGACCGGCTGTAATCAATTGCATTTCCCAGACATTTTCATGCATTCCTCTGTAAAATTGCAATTTATATTTTCAACTTACAATCATATTATATTAACATATAACCCCATTGTCTATAACAAAAAACACGAAAAATAACATATTTTTGATATAAAGTCCCAATTCCCACATAAAAAAGAACAAATTTCTGCTACAAGCTTGCTTGTATAAAGAAATTTGTTCTTTTTTATGGACGGCGAATAGCCGGACTCAACCCAATGACTAAGCTTTTAGCAGCATGCTTTTTTGCTGCGGCATTCGCTGACTTTGCGAATGGCTTAGGAATTGCCCTTTTTCTCTTTATCCAGGCATTTCTCGCACACGCCGTAGAACATCGTCCGGTGCGGATTCACATTAAAATGATGCTCCTGCCGCACATGTTCATACAGTTCACTCATATGCCCGCAATCCATATCCATGATATCGCCACAATCTTCACACTTTAAAAGAAATTTACTTTCTTCCTGTGTTCCGACATATTGGTAACATGCTCCGCTGTTTCCATCTAAGACGATTTTTTGAACGATTCCTTCTTTTTGAAATTTATCCAACTGACGATAGATCGTTGTAAGTCCGACCGATTCGCCTCTCTCTTTTAAATATTCCGCAATCTGACTGACCGTATGATATTTTTGATCCGAAGCAATCAGAAATTGCAATATCGCATTCTGTTGCTTTGTGTGATATGTCTTTGCATGATTCATATCAATCCTACATTCCTTTCTCTGTCCGTATGTACTAAACCACAGACACAAATTTGTAGTATGAGAATCTGTCACATATGGATTTTCACACGAATGACATCTGTTATTTCACACTCCAAACCGTACCTTCTCTTGTGTCTTTGAGTTCAATGCCTTTTGCAAGCAATTCATCACGGATCGCATCTGCTTTTGCAAAATCTTTTGCTTTCTTAGCTTCTTTTCGCTGTGTGATCATATCTTCTACATAAGCTGCAAGTTCATCATCTACGACATCCTCTTTGATTTCTTTTGTCAGATCTAATGATAACACTTGATCAAATTCTTCAATAAGCTTTCTCTTACTGTAATCATTCATATCTGCCTTTAACACATCATATACAACTGTCAATGCCTGTGAGGTATTAATATCATTTCCTAATGCCTGTGCAAATGCATCACGATATGCTTTCATCTTTTCTTCTTCCGGATCGCCATCTTTGCTCAATATTGCAATCTTTTTGATCAATTTGTCATAAGCTGCTTTGACGTTATCCAGAATATCATACTGGAACAATAATGGTTTACGATAATGTGACTGTAAGCAGAACATACGATATACCAATGGGTTATATCCTTTCTTTTCCAATAAAGAAACGGTCAGAAAATCCCCCTTTGATTTGCTCATCTTACCGGTACTGTCATTCAAATGAAGAACATGGAACCAGTAATTGCACCATTTATGACCAAGATAAGCTTCACTTTGTGCAATCTCATTTGTATGGTGCGGGAATACATTGTCAATACCACCACAATGAATATCTAATTTATCACCAAGATATTTGATACTGATCGCAGAACACTCGATATGCCAGCCCGGATATCCGACACCCCATGGGCTTTCCCATTTTAATTCCTGATCGTCAAATTTCGACTTTGTAAACCAAAGAACGAAATCTGTCTTACTCTTTTTATTTGTATCTTCTTCGACATCATTTCTGGCACCGACCATAAGCTCTTCTTCATTCTGGTTCGATAATACATAATAATTTTCAAGCTTTGATGTATCGAAATAAATATTGCCACCTGCTTCATAAGCATAGCCCTTTTTCAATAGCGTTTCAATCATTTCAATAAATTCAGGAATACAGCTAGTCGCCGGTGCAACGACATCCGGTGTTTTAATATTTAACTTCTCACAATCCGAAAAAAATGCGTCAGTATAGAACTTTGCAATATCCATCACGGATTTGTGTTCTCTTTTTGCACCCATCAGCATTTTGTCTTCTCCACTGTCTGCATCGCTGGATAAATGTCCGACATCCGTGATATTCATGACACGATTTACATCATATCCTGCATAACGCAAACTTTTTTCCAAAACATCTTCCATAATATAACTTCGAAGATTACCGATATGTGCAAAATGGTACACTGTCGGACCACAGGTATACATCTTTACTTTACCCGGTTCGTTTGGTTCAAAAGTTTCGACTTTCTTCGTCAAAGTATTATATAATTTCATCTCATTCATGATCATCCTCATTTCCGGGCGCTCCATTTTCGCCCCTGTCGCTTGCTTTTTGCTTAGGCTCTGCCGTCGCTTGCTTTTTGCTTAGGCTCATTATATAATACAGGATTTCACATTATTTCACAAGTATTAGCAACAATTTATCCTCCAAAATCTATTGTATGCATTTTATTTAACAGATTGCATGACATGTATCTTACAAATCTTCCTTTGATTTCGTCTTATCTTCTTTTATTTTACGTCTTGCCGCCATGATCCCACCAACCTTTCCACTCTGTCTTGCCGTCAGCGATTTCCAGCCTTTCTGAACCACTTGGTCAAACAATCCAAGTTCCAGAGCAATCTCCCATTTTTCTTGTTCTTTTTTTTCAAGCAAAGCAATATCCTTTATATCTTTGATCTCAATCTTTTCTTTTTTCATTATAAACTTCCTTTCCTGATCTGAAATACCGAAAAAATTCACTGTAATTTCCTTTCCTATGCATTTGTCTACTTGAAAGTCTCTTCAAAAAAATGTATACTATACCTATAGAATAGTGTGTTTCCCATTTATTTTATAAAACTATGAATTTAAGATTAGGGGGGTAACAATATGGCTTCAACAAATAATGCAAACTTTTCCCTTTTAAGTCAAAATGAAATTGACGTATTAGTGAAATTTTTATTAGAAAAAAAAGAAACTCTCGGCACAGATGTAATGAATCAGAAAAGCATTGACAAATTGATCATGTTGATTCAGACGGATCATGAAAAATTATCAACTTATCTGGATTCTTCTTATGCCCGATTTGATAAAAATATCTTAAAAGATCTGCACTTCAGAGAAAATGATGCCGATGTTTGTACTTTACATTTTAACACCGATGAGACAACTCATTTTGTAACCTTAGAGATTACAAATGAAACAACAAAACAGACAATGACTCTTTTACCAAAGCATTTCGATGACAATGATTCTGATGCGTGGGGAATTTCTATGCCACCTGTATTATTTACACATCTTGCTCATACACTTTCCATTAAATTCACACAGGAAACATATGATAAGGTTTGTGATACATTTACATCACATCAGTATGGTACATTGAATTATCCGCTTCCGGCAATCTATCTTCCGGATAATATGTTGTTATTAGAATGTATTCAATAAAAATATTCGTACATAATGCACGGTTATCAAAGCTACATTTTCCTATTCCATAAAAATGTAGCTTTTTTATGGAATAGGAAAATGCTCGTACAGTAGCGGTATACCACCAAGAATTGCTTTAGCAATTCTTGGAGTGCAAAGCACTGGCTTTGCACTTTTTTATAGTTTCATTTTGACAAAACACAAGAGGCAAAGTAACTGACTGCTCCAGACACGCATAATAGTCCAAAAGAAAATGCCATATTCGATCATTCTTCATTGATCGAATATGGCATTTTTATATGCTCGCAACTCTTTGCTTACGCCGCAACCCAGTCAAGTTCACGCATCATGCGCTCTCCCTGGTGTCGGTCACAATTTGCTGTGATCCACATTGGATTTCGCAAATCCATTGTCATAATTCCTAAAATAGATTTTGCGTCCACACAATAGCTACCACAATATAAATCCACATCTACGTCATACTGAGAAACAACATGGACAAACTTGCTGACATCTTCCACATCATTGAACTTAATTTCGAATTTTTCCATGATATGCACACTCCTTACCTGCAAAAACATCTTGTATCCTATATTTTGTTCTTATATCCCATCCAATATAACTCGTTGATACTACCACAAAACTTGACAGGTTTTTATACATTTCATACACTACATTGTACGTTTTCTATTATAGAGTGTGAATTTTTTATTCTATTCATTTCTTGTCTTTTTATATTTTTTGCGATATTTCGCCGGAGTAATTCCGTTCTTTCTTTGAAAATATACACTAAATCGGCTTTGCGAACTAAATGCACAAAACGTACTGATCTCCTGCAGTGAATAATCTGTATATTTCAAAAGATTCTCACTGCTTGATATCTTTTCATTGATGATATATTGTTTAAGTGTCATGCCCATGGCCTGGCTGAACTGTTCTGACAGATAGTTCGGCGTTACACCGATAAATTCAGCAATCTCTCTGACACGGATCGCATCATGGATATGACAGAACACATAATCACGCACCTGCATAACCAAAGGATTGTCATTGCCCTGTCCTTTCAGATCATGCACGGCATTGGCAAATTCAAACTCTGCATCACGCGTGGCTTTCTCGATCTTAACCGGTTCTGTCATGTTATCCTCAATATTACGAATAAAGGAATCCGACATGGAAAAAGCCATTTCCGGATTTAACCCACCTTCGATTGCACAACGGGTTGCATTCGTGATCACGCAGATTGCGAGGTTCTTATATTGTCTTACCGGATCACTTGCAAGAATACCAATATTACCGGAATATGTCTCGTTGATACTTTTCTTGAGAGCTGCAATATCACCTCTGCGGATACTGTCAAGTTCACGCAGTTCCTGTGCATATGGATTATGAGACTGTCCTGATTCCTGACGTTCAAAGACATTCTTTGTAATCTGTTCTCTGACATCAGAAATATCTACAAATATATTTTTTGCCCAAAGTTCACCGACACCGACTTCTTTGCCGGAAATCACATTCCAAAGAATGGATACGATCGTGGCAAATTCATCCTTTTGACAATATGGATATTGTGATGCTTCCTCATCTCCAAAATCATAAATGCGGATTTTTCCAAGTCCTAAGAAATATCCTTCTTCTTTTACCCACATCAAGCAAAAAGCCACTCCGTTTTCTTTGACATAAATACACGGAATTGTCTTTGATATCTCTATAGAAAAGTCTTCTTTTTCAATCAATTTTTTCCCATTATTTTCTTCGAGACATTGTATGACATCTCCCTCTGCACTATAGATACAAATCGGTGCATGTAATACTTTGATCATTTGCGTCGCTATAAATATATTCATCATAATCCCCATTTCCGCGCAATTTTTATCGTTTCTGTGTAACCCCTTCTTCTTATGCTAAAGCTGCTGTAATGATCGCCATAGAATATACTTCAGAAGCGTTGCATCCTCTGGACAGATCATTAACCGGTGCATTCAATCCTAAAAGGATTGGTCCATACGCATCAAAGTTACCCATGCGCTGTGCAATCTTATAACCAATATTTCCTGCATTGATATCCGGGAAGATAAACGTATTTGCATGACCTGCTACTTTTGACTCCGGACACTTTGTTCTTGCAACACGAGGTGAAACGGCTGCATCAAATTGTAACTCCCCGTCAATTGGAAGTTCAGGGTATTTTGCTCTTGTTTTCTCTGCTGCATTACGCATCTTGTCAACAGCATCGCCCTTTCCTGAACCATGTGTAGAATAACTTAGGAATGCAATCTGTGGATCAACACCGAAGATTTTTGCACATTCTGCGGCTTCCCCGGCAATCTCTACAAGCTCATCTTCGTTTGGTTCAATATTGATCGCACAATCTGCCATCGCAAGAACCTCATTTTCACCGGTTGCACTTGGTCGAACCAGGATAAAGCATGAAGACACAATATTGTTCTCCGGTTTTGTTTTAATCAACTGTAATGCCGGTCTTACGGTATCGGCTGTTGAATATGTAGCACCTCCGAGAAGGGCATCTGCAATGCCCATCTTTACAAGCATGGTTCCAAAATAATTTGCCTGTAATAAAATCTCTCTTGCTCTTTCCGGCGAGATTCCTTTTTTCTTACGAAGCTCACATAAAAGATCCACCATTTCATCCATTCTGTCAAAGTGTTCAGGATCTATAATCTCAGCACCACGGATATTAAAACCGCATTCTTCTGCTGCTATTGCAATTTTTTCTGCATTTCCAATTAATATTGGATGTAAAAAGTTGCTTGCTAAAAGTCTTGATGAAGCCTCCAAAATTCGTGCATCTTCCCCTTCTGTGAACACGATCTTTTTGGGATTCTTCTTTAAAATGTTAATCAATTGACCAAAACCAAACACAAAATCATCTCCTATCTTTATTTTATCTTACTCTGCTTTGCCTATTGTGTACCAAATCCTGCATTCTGTCAATAGAAAAAATACACAAAATATCATATGTTTCTAATATTTTTTATCATTCTGTTTTGCAGACCTTTTTTCTACCGAATATCCGTTTTTTTCCGCATTTTGATTATCTTTCTTTTACCAGTTTTTTCCTTATGTAATATTCTTCTTTCTGATAACTTTTATACGCTTTTTCATGTAAGATTTCTTTTGATACTTCTTTTTACCTGTCCGCTTTTTATATCTTCTCTCCTGCCTTCTCCTATATCTGTTTTCGGATCTCTTCTTCTACCTGTTTTACTTCCTCATAAAATTCTCTTGCAGATATCAGGCGACACCCTTGTCCTCTGATGATAAGCTGCTCTAATCCATCTGAGGTTGCTACCGTCACATGGTAATCGCGTCCCATTTTATGTGCGAGCTTTTCAATATACTGATCAGCCGTTTCTGCTTCTTTTGTATATACAACATGAATATTATGATAAGGAATCATCTGTCCAACATTTCCTTTTACACGATACGCATCAAACACAAGGATCAATGTACATTTTTTATATCCCTGGTAATTACACATAATATCCATTAGTCTGCCCCGTGCCGCATCAATATTGTCTTTTGCAAGTTCGCTTAATTCTTGCCATGCAAAGACAATATTATAACCATCTACTAACAAATATTGTTCATCGGATTTTTTAGGACGCATTGCACTGCCATGCGAGATCACCCTTTTTTCAATGCGTTTTTTCGTTTTCTTAGAATCCTTTCTTTTATTCGCCCCATAAGTCTGCTCAAAGATCCGGTTAATTTCTTCTTCTCCCATGAAATATTCTTCCTGTGGCTTCGGAACCCTCGCCTGCCATTCCGGTTCTTCTGCTTCTTCCTGCACAGACCCGGTCTGTAACGGCAGATGCATCTTTTGTTCTACTTCATACCATGGCACAACAATACCGCTTCCATGGCTGCAAAATACAGAAGCTGATGGATTGGCAATGTCCGCATCGGGATCATACCATGAATTTTCCAGAACTTCTTCTTCATTATGACATGGATAATATCCTTTCAGACTACATATGATCCGGCCGGTTCCTTTTGTATAAGAATGTACTTCCTGCTGGTAGTTACGCATTGTCGCTACCGGTGCGATACCAACCAATACTGCCTGCTTATCATCCTGTGTTTCCGTCTTAAAACTTGCACACTTCTTCTCAAGATCCATCATCGCACGGCCTAAATTAGCTGCCGGTATCTCTAAACGAAACGCATAATAAGGTTCCAACAGACAACTTTGTGCTTTCATAAGTCCTTGTCTGACTGCACGATATGTCGCCTGTCTAAAGTCTCCACCTTCTGTATGTTTGATATGCGCCTTTCCTGAAACTAATGTAATTTTGACATCCGTAAGTACTTTGCCTGCAAGCACGCCGATAAACTCTCTTTCCGTCAAATGTGTCAGGATCAGGCGTTGCCAGTTCTTTGCCAAAAGATCTTCACTGCAGTCGGCAAGTACCTGTACGCCACTTCCATGCTCTCCGGGTTCAATTTTCAGGTGTACTTCTGCATAATGACGAAGCGGTTCAAAATGTCCGACTCCCTCCACCGTATCAAGTATGGTTTCTTTATAAACAATCTTTCCTTCCCCAAAATGTACATCTGCTTTAAAACGATCCCTGATCATGCAACGCAGAATTTCTATTTGTACTTCTCCCATGATCTGTGCCTGAATTTCACCGACTTTCTCATTCCAAACGATCTTTAGTTCGGGTTCCTCTTCCTCTAATTGGCGAAGCTGTGGTAAAAACTGATTGACACTGATATCATCCGGCAGGATCATGGCATATGTCAGCACCGGTTCTAACAACGGAAGATTTGCTTCTTTCTCTATTCCGAGGCCTTCTCCTGCATACGTATGGCTAAGTCCTGTCACAGCACAGATCATGCCTGCCTGTACTTCAGGCACGGCTTCATATTGCTCGCCGGAATACACACGGATCTGGTTGACTTTTTCTTCCCATTCCTGTTCTCCCTTATTCGTCAGCTTCTGACGTACTTTTAAGCTTCCTCCTGTGATCTTCATATAGGTCAGACGGTTATTTTGTTCATCTCTTGCAATCTTAAACACTCTTGCTCCAAAAAGATCTCCATACGTTACATCCTTTGTATATTCTTCTAATCCCTTTAAAAAAGAATCGACTCCATCTCCTTTTAATGCAGAGCCAAAAAAGCAGGGATACAACTTCTCACTTGCGATCAGTTCCTTAATCTCTTCCTTTTCAATTGTATTGCTTTCTAAATATTTTTCTAATAATCCATCATCACAAACAGCCACTTCTTCAAAGAACAGCTCATCTTTTTTTGTAAAAGAGACACAATGGCGATCCAGTCTTGTCTGTATTTCTTCCATCAGACTTTCCGGTGTTCTTCGTGCCTGATCCATCTTATTGATAAAAAGAAATGTTGGAATATGATATCTTTTTAAAAGCCGCCATAATGTCAGCGTGTGTCCCTGCACCCCATCAGATCCGTTGATCACAAGGATCGCATAGTCAAGCACTTGCAACGTACGCTCCATTTCAGCAGAAAAGTCTACATGTCCCGGTGTATCAAGCAATGTCACATCCCGGTCACCCAACAAAAATTCAGCCTGCTTAGAAAAAATCGTAATACCGCGATCCTTCTCCATCTGATCGGTATCGAGATACGCATCTCCATTATCGACACGCCCCATCTTCCTGATCTTTCCACAATGATATAAAATGCTTTCTGAAAGCGTTGTTTTACCTGAATCCACGTGAGCTATCACACCCATGCACAAATGTTTCCTATTCATTTTTATCCTCATTTCCAAATATGTTATCTAAATAATGTTCTATCTGTATTAGTCTTTATTATAAAGACTAATACAGTAAAAGTCCATTTCCCCGCAAAGACTGTTATGAAAAAATTTTCCTCCTTTTTCCACGATACTACAAATAAAATTATCATTGTCTTTTCATAACAGATACGATATAATAGTACTTTGATGTTTTAATCTTTTGGAATTTAGATTTTTTACTTTTTCAGCTACCGATCTTTTTAATTCGGAAGCTTTGAATCTTTTCACTTTTTAGAACAGATTTTGAGAAGATACCGAAAATACATGAAAAAGAAATGGAGAAATTTATGGACGGATTCTACTTAGTATTATGGCTTTTTTTCCTGTATTCTTTTGCAGGGTGGTTCTTAGAAACAGGATTTTCGATCCTGTTAAAAAAACGGATGATCAACCGTGGTGTATTAAACGGACCGCTTTGTACAATTTATGGTGTAACTGCTTTGATCATCTCAATCGGTTTTTCCGAATTGCGCAACCAATGGTTCTTTCTCTTCCTGGGATGCGCAACTATTTCTACACTTGTAGAATGGTGTGCCGGACATTTTTTAGAAAAGATCAATCATAAAAAATGGTGGGATTATTCTAAGCGGAAATATAATGTAGATGGTTATATCTCTCTGGATTTTTCTATCCTATGGGGAATTCTCGGACTTCTTTGCCTGAAATTTGTCAATCCACTTTTGGTAAGGATCTATCAATGGCTTCCATCCTCTTTTGTACATATTACTTTGCTTGCTTTGACGATTCTTTTACTGATTGATATTCTCGGAACATATGCCGTTGCATTTCCGGCATTACGAAAAATCCGAACAATTGATGATGTCAGCGGAAATCTTCATCATCTCTCACAAAGATTGATCCACTGGATCAGAAAACGAATCCGCAGCCGTATTGAGAAAGCCTATCCTAATATTGCCAAAGACATTCCTGATACAGCCGGAAATTTTGCATCAGGATGCAGTTTTTATAAGATCATCATGCTCTTTTTTATCGGTTCTTTTCTCGGAGATATTATCGAAACGATTTTTTGTCGGCTGACTGCCGGTGTATGGATGAGTCGAAGCAGTGTTGTCTGGGGACCTTTTAGTATCGTCTGGGGTCTTGCACTTGCCTGCAGTACGATCCTTTTATATAACTACCGCAACCGGACAGATGGTCAGCTTTTCTTAATCGGCACAATACTGGGTGGTGTCTATGAATACCTTTGCAGCGTATTTACAGAGCTCTTTTTTGGCAAGATCTTTTGGGATTACAGCCATTTGCCATTTAACCTGGGCGGCCGCATTAATTTGCTGTATTGTTTCTTCTGGGGCTTTGCTGCTGTAATCTGGCTAAAAAAAGTCTATCCTGTCTTATCAGACTTAATCGAAAAAATACCACAAAAAGCCGGAAAGATTTTTTCATGGCTCTTTATGGTATTTATGATATGTAATATTGCCATCTCTTCTCTCGCTTTGTTACGATACAATACTCGTGACAAACAGCCGAAAGCTCAAAATCAGATGGAGCAGTTCTTTGATACGCATTATGATGATGCAAAAATGGCTAAGATCTATCCTAATGCCAAATCGACGAACTAATAACAATCATTTAACAGCAGCCAATTATCGGCAACCCATTAACAACAACCCATTAATGACAAATATCAAAGATAACAAAAACAAGGTTTCCATTCCAAGAAACCTTGTTTTTTATTATCTTTTTTCATTTTAACAGGAAACACACCGGAAAAATATTTTCCTGCCTCTATTCTACTTATTAGCAGTCAAATTGTAACTATTCCGTTTTTTATTTTTATGTTGTTAGCGATTAAATTGTAACTGAACAATACTATATCTTCGAATTACAAATGTAACACGCGTTCTTTGATCTCCTGTGTTCGTCCCTGATTCCAGAACTGTGTTCCGATATAACCGCAGGTTCTTCTGGCAACATTCATTTTGTCCTGATCCGTGTTACCGCAATTCGGGCATTTCCAGATCAGTTTTCCATGCTCATCGTTCACGATCTCGATCTGACCGCTGTAATCGCAGACCTGACAATAGTCACTTTTTGTATTTAATTCAGCATACATGATATTGTCATAAATAAATTGCATCACCTGCAAAACAGCATCAATATTATTTTCCATATTTGGCACTTCTACATAGCTGACCGCACCACCCGGTGATAAGTTTTGGAATTGTGCTTCGAATTTCAGCTTGTCAAATGCATTGATCTCTTCTGTCACATGCACATGGTAACTATTGGTAATATAATTCTTATCTGTGACACCTTTAATGATGCCAAAACGTTTCTGAAGGCATTTTGCGAATTTATATGTTGTCGATTCCAATGGTGTGCCATACAGACTGAAATCAATATTTTCTTCTTCTCTCCAACGGCTGCATGCATCATTTAATTTTTCCATGACCTTTAATGCAAACGGGGTTGCTGACGGATCAGTATGCGATTTTCCTGTCATATAACGCGTACACTCACAAAGTCCTGCATATCCTAAAGAAATAGTAGAATATCCGTTATATAACAGTTTGTCAATAACTTCGCCCTTCTTCAGACGTGCCAATGCACCATACTGCCATAAGATCGGTGCAACATCAGAAGGTGTTCCTTTCAAACGGTTATGACGATACATCAACGCTTTTTTGCAAAGTTCCAATCTCTTATCTAAGATTTTCCAGAAGGTTTCCTCATCTCCATCTGAAGAACATGCGACATCTACCAGATTGATCGTAACCACACCCTGGTTAAAACGTCCATAGAATTTCGGACGGTCTTTTTCATCATGATATACTGTCAGAAAACTGCGACAGCCCATGCAAGGGTAGCAATTTCCGTCCTTCATTTTTTTCATGATCTTTTCTGAAATGTAATCAGGAACCATTCGTTTTGCCGTACATTTTGCTGCTAATTGTGTCAGATACCAATACTTCGATCCTTCTCTGACATTATCTTCTTCCAATACATAGAGAAGCTTCGGAAATGCCGGCGTGATATAAACACCTTTTTCATTTTTCACGCCTTGCATTCTCTGACGCAGGATCTCTTCCATGATCAAAGCAAGATCTTCTCTAAGTCTTCCTTCCGGTGCCTCGTCAAGATACATGAATACACTGACGAAAGGGGCCTGCCCATTCGTTGTCATCAATGTAATAACCTGATACTGGATCATCTGTACACCACGTTTGATCTCATCTCTTACGCGGATCTCGGCAATTTCATCCACCTGTTTACTATTATAGGACAAACCGGCTTCTTTTAATTCATTTTCAACCTGTTTTTTGTATTTCTGACGACTGATATCCACAAATGGAGCAAGATGCGTCAGACTGATGCTCTGTCCGCCATATTGCGAGCTGGCAATCTGTGCAATGCTTTGTGTTGCAATGTTGCATGCAGTCGAAAAGCTCTTAGGCTTTTCTATCATCGTTTCACTGATCACAGTTCCATTTTGCAGCATATCCTCAAGATTGACCAGGCAGCAATTGTGCATATGCTGTGCAAAATAATCAGAATCGTGAAAATGAATAATTCCCTGCTCATGTGCACGTACAATCTCGCTCGGCAGCAAAAAACGTTTTGTAATATCTTTGCTGACTTCCCCTGCCATATAATCTCTTTGCACACTGTTGACCGTAGGATTTTTGTTCGAATTTTCCTGCTTTACCATTTCATTGTTACATTCAAGTAGGCTTAATATCTGCTTATCCGTAGAATTTGCCTTACGAAGCAATGCACGATTGTAACGATATGTGATATATTTTCTTGCTACAGCAAATGCTCTTCGATCCATGATCTGTTCCTCCACCAGATCCTGGATTTCTTCCACACTTAAAGCCCGGTTCATATCCAGACAGATATTCTCTACATCAGCCGTGATCGATTCGATCTGCTCTTTCGATAATCGCTCCTTTGTCGGCACTTCATAATTTGCTTTCGTAACGGCTGCTGTGATCTTTCTGGCATCAAACGTATCCTCAGAACCACTGCGCTTAATAATTTTCATCCTTATACCAGCTTTCTTTTTCTAGATTTATTCTGTGTGAACGCTTTACATAATACCATATCTTGTGTTTATTTTCAATAGTATACATAAATATAGTATTTTTTCATGTATTTCCTACTTTTTATCTTCTTTTGTTTCTTCGTTTGCCCTGATCTCATTCCATTTTTCACGGATCGGTTCTGTTTTCTTTTTAAAATGAATCATAAAATCTTTGACAGAAACTGCTTTCTGTCCCTTTGGATAAAATTTCATTGTCGGAAACGCATCAAGAATACGTCTGCTGCCAACAAAAGGATTCTTATCGTTCAAACGATTCCTCTTTTCCCAAAAAATCCGGAATCGTTCCTCAAAAGCTGCAAGCTTTACACTATTTTCTTTCGGATCTCTCTTTAATGCCTTTAATTTACTATATAACTGTTCATTTTTCTGCTCAAAAGCAGCAAGAGACATTTTCTCAGAAAATTCTTTTCTCGTTTCTAACAGAAAATCTTTCACGGACTGCAATTGCACATCTTCAAGCAATTCCTCGATCTCCTTCTTAAAACCAAAAAGCGTTTCGAGCTGCTGACGGAAGTTGATCGTCCGGATCACGGTAACTACCGTATCGGCAGCCATGAGCACTAAGATACCGGATACGATGTAAATACCAACCTCTTTCGGCACCATCTCTATCAGCATCGTAGCGAACGGCTGTAAGAAATCAAACATGATCAGTGATAAAATCCCCCAAAACATTGAAGGGATCAATGCAATTCGTCCATTCAGATTATAGGGATCTTTGGTATAGTCCCACCATCGTGTATGAAAACAAACCTCTAACAACCATGATGTCATATATTCCAAAAACGTTGCCACAAGCATTCCCATGATATATAACAGGCTCGGAATCTTTGCAAACGGACGAAGTAAAATGTAAACGATCACAGCTCCAAATCCATACAGCGGAAGATACGGACCGATCAGAAAGCCACGGTTGACTACCTTCTTCGCCCGAACAGATACAAACGTACTTTCATAAATCCAGCCTGCCACACAAAAAATAATAAAATCAAATGCCACAAAATAAAGCGGCAGTCCCAACACTGTAATATGATCTAAAAACATATACCCTCTCTACTTTCTATACTTTTATTGTTCCATATAGTCACGATAAATACCATTCTTTCAAAATCCGATCTGTCGTTTTTAGCTGTTACCCTTCTATCTCTTCTTTGAATTCAAACTTCCAAAATAGCGTCTTTACTGACTTTTTCATTTATGTTATTCCGTTTCTTCTCTTGATTCCAAATCCTTTGATAACATTTCAAGATAATGAATATAGATCTGGTTGGTAAATCGGATGCGGTACGACTGATCTAACTCTTCTCTTCGAAAACTCTTTCTTCCACCATTCTTGGCTCTTTCCCAGAAAAACAAAACATCTTTAAAAGGAACATAATAATAAATATCTGCGTCTGAAAAATAAATGATCAAAAAAGAAATTCCCTGCTGCTGCTCATACTCTTCCATAAAATTCATCTGATGCTCATGAATATTATGGATCGGAAATACATCGGTTTTACATTCTTTTGCATCAAAGCAGATTGGAATGCCCTGTACATTTCCAACATAATCAACGGTACTTTTCTGCTCAAAATACGCTAATGTGATATGATGTTTTTCTTTGTCAATCTCCATTGGTGTGATCGGTGTTGGAATCTTTTGTACCAAAGCCAGCTTTTCCATGCGATATTTTTCATTTGTTATATTCAATGCTTCCTCCAAAACCGATCCTCTAAGACCCCTTGAGTTCCATGATGGCATCTCTAATTCCTCACTTTCATGCCCATTTTTTTAAGGATCGTCTGAAACTGCTCCGGTAGTGGTGCCGTCCATTCTTTGCCATGCAAACGATCCGGCAAATAAGCTGCATCGCCTAAGCATAACTTCCATGCGTGCAAAAGCTGGTGTTGCAATCCAAATTCTTTTTGATAAAAAGAAGCATCTTTTCTGTTTCCGTATTTATGATCACCGATCAAAGGATGACCAATGCTTTGCAAATGTGCACGGATCTGATGGGATTTACCGGTGATCAGATCAACTTTTAACAAGGTATATTCTTCCTTCCGGTATCTGCCATATTCCAATGGCTCATAGGCTGTCAGAATCCGAACGCCGCCTTCTTTCTTTGCTTTTTGTATCGTTACTTTGTTGCTCTTTTCTTCTTTCCGCAAATAACCATCAATTGTTTCTTTTTGTGCAATACATCCCTTTACAATACAAAGATAATATTTATGTAATTCTCTTTCCTTAAAAAGCCGATTCAGATATTGTAAGCTTTCTACTGTTTTTCCTGCAACGATCAACCCGGTTGTGTTGCGGTCCAGACGGTTACATATGCCCGGTCGAAATACAGAATCCTGCTGCTGTTGCCGCGTCATAAGATAATCTGTAATGTATTCTACTAAAGAACGGTCTTCTTTCTTTGCTTTTTGTGATAACATCCCTGACGCTTTATTGACCACTAAAACTTCATCGTCCTCATAGACAATAGCTAACGACTGCTCCTTTTTATTTACAGCTGTTTTGTTTGCATCTGTTTTATTTATCGCCGGTGCATTTACTGGCTGCTCTATTCCGCGAAATTTATCAATTGTTTCATCTGACAAAAAAAGCTTGATCTCATCACCTTCCTGTACTTTTTCCATTCCGGCTGCTTTTTTTCCGTTCAGCGTGATATTCTTCTTACGAAGCATTTTATAAAAGAAGCTTTTTGCCGCTTTAGACATATATTTTGCAAGATAACGATCCAGACGTTGTCCGGCTTCCTGCTTACTGACTACAATTACTCTCATATCATCCTCATTCCTATATCAACCAGAAAAACTCTCTGTCTTTGCATCCTTAGACGATCAGTGAAAGCAGATACGAATTGACTTTATCTTCTTCATCCCGGTCCACCTCAACCGGCTGTACTTTACTTAATTCTCCCAAAAATGTTTTTTCACTATCGACTACTTTTACTTTATAGTTTCTTCCCCAGTTATGCACACCTTCTGTCAGATATTTCCGAACATAGTTAAGCTCCTGTTTTCCCTGTCCTAACAGACAGATAACCTGCCCGTTGCCAACTGCTGCAAGATCTAAATGCATGATCTTTTCCGGCGATGTGATCACAAGATCGGAATATAATTTCATCTCTTCACCGATCATATCTTTTGCTTTCTGATAACGTTCTTTTTGAGTCGTCTTAAACGGGAACAATACAATAAATGCAACTAATTGTTTGGCAGCCGGAAGAACGGCTAAAACGGCAATGATCGTAAAAAGGTTACGATTTGACATTTTGTTTAAGAACAAGCCAACCAAAAAGATGGCAACACCGATCAACGCAATAATGATCGTTCCAAGCAATGTTTTCTTTTTCCTTGCTGCTATATATCCATATTCGCCTCTTTTTTTATTCATGTTATTTTTTCCTTTCCTCTTTTTTCTTGTTTAGGTTTAATTTTCTCCTGAAAGATCTGTCTGAAACAGATCTTTTTGTTTTTCTTGTTTTTCCTATTATCCGGCTATTGGTAACGCCATCCCGGATAATATTTATTTTTCAATAATGTGGTACCGCTGCCCTGGCACCAGCCCAAGCCAAATCCATCAACACAGACCAATACATTGCCTCGATACGCCATATCTGTCTGTATGCTTTCTCCTTTCAGGTAACGGATCACCTGTGGATCGGCTGCCTGAAAATTGATCACCTGATCAAAATCCTCATCCCTCAAACACAACGCCAGCTGATGGGATAATGCTGTTTTTTGCTTTATTTCACAGACTGCTACACCTTTATGCACAATCCGCAGCTTAGAAAGCGATTCGATCCACAAAGGCTCAAAAGAAATCTGATTATTGTGTGAAACATATCTTCCTTCTTCAAACGGAAGATGAGATAAAAACTCTTTTGTCTGCATATCTGCTTTTTGCACTGTCTGCCCTTGTGATACTTTTTCGAATTTCTCCCTTCCTGATTTTCCTTTTTTCTTATCAGACTTGTTACGCTGATATTCTTTTTTCTTAGAAAAACTGCCTTTTTGCGATCTGTCCTCTATTGTGATCGTAAGATCTTCTATCGAATCTTCTAATTGCTTTTTATGCTCTTTTGTCAGACTTTCCCTGCTGCGCTGCGTTTCTTCTGCATCTGCCACAGAATCTCCCTTTTGCAAAAGGACAGCAAAATGACCTTCCCCTTTTGCTTTATGCGGAAAGATCCTGACACAATGCTTTAATTCCTCTCTTGCTGCGATACCCTCCGGTCTTCCCGGCAAAAAGCCTTCTTTTCGTTCCACCGAGCACACTTTCATATCCTGATATATGTCTAAGAACCATTCGATCACAGCCTCGTCTTCCTGTAAAGAAAATGTACAAGTAGAATATACCATTTTTCCACCGGGTTTTAACATCTGATATGCCTGTGTCAAAATTTCTTTTTGTATCTTAGCATAGTATGCCGGTCCTTTCTCTTCCCAATCACGAACCATACGCGGCTCTCTTCGAAACATCCCCTCTCCGGAACATGGTGCATCGATCAACACTTTATCAAAAAAGTTTGTAAAAACAGAAGCAAGCTTCTGCTGTCACAAGACAATTTTGAATACCTGCGATCTGCAAGTTTTTGGCTAATGCCATAGTTCTTGATACACTGATATCATTTGCTACCAGCAGTCCATGTCCCTGTAACTTTGCACCAAGCTCCGTTGCTTTCCCCCCCGGTGCCGCGCAAAGATCTAACACTTTATCTCCGGGTGTTACCGGAAGCAGACTTGCCGGGATCATCGCACTCGGTTCCTGAATATAATATAAACCGGCATAATAATAAGGATGTCTGGATGGTATCGGACTCTCCTGTTGACCTGATTCATTCTGTCCATTTTCCATTGCATCTTCAATATAAAATCCATTTTCCACCCATGGGATCGGACTTGTCCGAAAAGGATTGATCTTTTCCCATTGCTGTAACGATATTTTCTTGGTATTGATGCGTATCGCCTGATATGTTTTTTCTGACAGACTATCTATATAGTCTGTATATTCTTCTTGCAATAGTTCTTTCATATTTTCACAATATTTTTCAGGCAAATTTACCATAATGATCCTCTTTTTCTTCCCAGATTATAAATTTCATTTTTTCGTACTATGTACCTATTCTTTCTGTACCGAAACATCCGGTTTCCTGCAATGTACTTCTTCTTTTTTACCAAATATCCGGTTTCCTGCAATGTACTTCTTCTTTTTTACCGAAATATCCGGTTTCAAACTTCTAATCATATTTCTATTCTGTCTGTTCGCAAATTTCCGATCACCGCTGTACACTTTGTACACGATAGGTCTCTGCAATAATATCTAACTGCTTATTAAAACGGATCAACAAATTCATATCATCTTTCAAATAAATCTTAAAAAATTCATTCTGAATCTTTGTGACTTCACGTTCATTTGCTACATAATACAGATTTTCGATATTGTTTAAAATATCAGAGATGATCGTTGCTTTCTGACGGTTAGAATTTTGTGCATCCATGATCTCATCACGCACAGAAGCCATTTCATTATCCAGCATATCTACGGCATCTGCCGCACGCAGCAGTCTTTCTCTTAATTCATCCGGCATATGTTCTTTGTATTTGTATTGTAAAGAATGCTCGATTGTAGACCAGAAGTTCATTGCCAATGTACGGATCTGAATCTCGACGGCAAGTTTTTTCGGTCCTTTTACCGTCTGTACGGTATAATAAACAATCATATGATAACTGCGATACCCGCTTGGCTTGCTTTGTGTAATATAATCCTTTTCTAATTTTACTTCCATATCTGCACGATTACGGACAATATCCACAACAGTATCAATATCTTCTACAAATTGGCAAATAATACGAATCCCGGCAATATCTTCAATCTTTTCCTCTAATTCTTCCAGATTCACACCTTTTCTCTTTGCTTTTTCTAAAATACTCGACACCCTTTTCACACGACCACTGACCATTTCAATTGGTGAATACATCCTGCTATCCTGATATTGCTGCTTGATGTGCGTAAATTTCACAACCAGTTCATCCACTGCCAGACGATATGGTGCTAAAATTTTTCTCCAAAGCTGTGTTTCCATTTTAACCCTCCATTTTCCCTAAAACATTTTCCTTCTTATTTTAGTTTCAATAATACATCATATGGGTTCAGACTGCACTCTTCCCCCTTTTTATCCCGATAAATGCCAAAATGCAAATGAACTGCAAATTTGCCATGCGTACCTTCTTTTCCATAGCCGGTATCTCCCATCGTGCCAAGCAGCGTACCTGCTTTGACTTTTTTCCCTTTTTTTATACCGGGTGTATAGTTTCTCATATGTGCGTAGTAGTAATAAAAGCCACTTTTACTGCGAATGCCCAGACGATAACCTCCTAGCCGCAGCCAGCCGATCTGTTCGATCACACCATCTGTTGCCGACTGAATCTGAAAATATCCACTCCGGTCATTACTTGCCATAATATCGATTCCCTCATGAGATCTTTTACCGCCATACGACCTGACACCGCCATATCCATTATCAAAATCATACTGTTCTTTCTTCTTTGGATCTTTTCTGACCGGAAAACACTTCATTTCTTTGTCAATGGCACTTATCTGTGCTAACGAGCAATCCATTGCCATATGATGAAAGTTTTCTTTGATGCAATAGATCTGCTGATACCAGTAAACAAGAAAAATAATACTACACAGGCATCCGAGCCAAAAGCAAATTCCTTTAACCGATAAATATCTTTTATCCTTCTGGCTTTGATTATGGTATACGACTTTCTTTATTACTTTTTTTATAAATTCTTTTGTCAGATCTGCCTTTTTTTCCTTCTTTTTGATCATATGATAAGAATTGTCACTTTCTTTTTTATCAAGATATGCTTCATAAAAAAGACACATGACAATCAGAAAAGCAAATCTGTAAATATATCATCACAAACCCATTACATATTTCTGGATTTGTCAGCACAAGCTTTCATACATTCCATCACGCTGCCGCGGAAACCAGTCTGCTCTAAGACACGTACTGCCTCAATCGTTGTACCTGCCGGTGAACAAACCATATCTTTTAATTCTCCCGGATGTTTTCCGGTCTCTAAGACCATCTTTGCACTACCCAGAACAGACTGGGCTGCAAACCGATATGCCTGTGCTCTTGGCATTCCTTCGGCAACCGCTGCATCTGCCATTGCTTCAATAAACATAAAAACATATGCCGGCGAACTTCCACTGACGGCAATCACAGCATCCATCATGCTCTCTTTGATCACTTCTGCTTTTCCAAAGCTTTCTAACACTTCACAAACCTGCGTAAGTTCTTTGTCTGTAACCTGTTCATTAGGGCAGACAGCCGTAATGCCTTCTCCGACCAATGCCGGTGTATTGGGCATCGTACGAACAATCTTCGTATCTTTTCCAAGCTGTTCTTCCAGCCATGCCATTGTCTTACCTGCCGCAATTGACACAATGATCCTGTCTTTTGTTAATTTATCTTTAATCTCCCGAAGCACCTGTTCACAATATACCGGTTTTACAGCAAGAAAGATCATATCAGCTTTTGCTATTTCCTGATTGTCAAGCGTTGTTTGCACACCAAATTTGTCTTTTACGGCATCCAAAGTCTTTTGTGTTGCCGCAGATGCTATAATCTCATCTTTTGAAACGAGCTTTGCTTTTAAGATACCACCTATCATTGCCTGTGCCATATTTCCTGCTCCAATAAAACCAAAACGCATATTGTTCCTCCTTATGTTGCATGTTTTTTTATGTCTCTCTTTATTTTAACACGTTTCTATATACATTGCGATACTATTTTCCTTAACACTTCCTATTCTTTTTGCTAAACTTCCCACTTTTGAAATGTCATGGATGTAAACAGTGCCTTTTGAAAACTGTCAATCTTAGCAAGTTCTACATGATGGATTTCTTTTGCTTTTTGTTCCCATTCTTTTGCAATTTCAGTATTCAATAGCAATTGGGCTGCTCCTGTTCCTGCAGCATTTTTCACAAAATGAAGTTTTTCTTTCTCAACGTCCGGAAAAAGCCCGATTTCTAATGCATTAGAAACTTTCATACAACTGCCAAGCACACCTGTGATTACAATTTCATCCACCTGTGTAAGGGACAGATTACAAGTTTGTAAAAGGGTTCTAACCCCTGCCTGAATCGCTCCCTTCGCAAGCTGCAGATTACGGATGTCTGATTGCGAAAGGTAGATTTCTTTTTGACCCTGTCTTGTTAAAATAAAAATATTTTCCTGATTCTTTGTTACAAGCTGTTTTGCGATCTGCTCTGATATTCCTTCTGCAAGAGCCTCCTCTTTTGAAATCAGATATCCGTCTTCTCTTAACACTTTACTTTTTCGTAATTGTGCCAGAAGATCCACCAGACCGGTTCCGCATATTCCTTTCGGGTGATCAGACTCTAACACTTCTAAGATCATATTCCCATTTTGAACGGCGATACGGACTCCATTAATGGCACCTGCTTTTGCTGTCATTCCACAATCTACTCCTTTTCCTTCAAAAGCCGGCCCTGCCGCTGTCGAACATACGGAAAGTTTTCCCTGATCATTCAAAATAATCTCTGCATTGGTTCCAAGATCGATCGCTAACTGCCTTTTCTTTTTTTCTTTTCCCAAAGCCAGCGCTCCGATCACTGCCAGTGCATCCCCGCCAACATGTGCCTGGATATTAGATAAAACAAGAATCGAGGCATTCGAAAAAAGGTTCATTCCGACCTCTTTGCCCTTGCATTGATAATTTCCCGCATAATCACCTACAAAAGGTGCACCTGCCAGTCCTTTTACATCTCTTCCAAGAAAAAGATGACTCATCGTTGTATTTCCAACGACTGTAAATATAATATTCTGTTCATTTTTTCTTCCTGCTTTCCGCAAAATATTTTCCGCCATAGATTCTATTTGCTGTACAACCATTTGTTGCAATTCTTTTTCTTTTCCCCGGATAGCATGCATGATCCGCATCATAACATCGGATCCTAATTGTGTCTGCACATTTACCTGCGAACATTCGCCCAGAGAACTTCCATCACAAAGTAAGATCCCTGTCATCGCAATCGTCGTGGTACCAAGATCCACTGCAAAGCCAATCCCATCTCTTCCGGGATTTTTAATAGCAATGGGTTCATTCATTTTCTTTGATTCTTTTTTTACATTTCGAATTACAATCATATCTTTCTATTCCATTCTTTTTACACTTCTACTGTACGAGCATTTTTCTATTTCATAAAAAAGCTGTCGCACTATAAAATAGTGCGACAGCCCATTTTGCTCTGTTATAGACATTGTGATTTATTTCGCATAGTCTGTTGCTCTGGATTCACGAATGACATTTACTTTGATCTGTCCCGGATATTTCAATTCGTCTTCAATCTGCTTTGAAATATCACGAGCTAAAAGTACCATTTCATCATCTGATACTTTTTCAGGAATAACCATAACTCGTAATTCACGGCCTGCCTGTATTGCAAATGACTTATCGACACCTTTAAAGCTATTTGAAATATTTTCTAACTGTTTCAATCTGTTTGTGTATGTTTCTAACGTCTCTCTACGAGCACCCGGACGTGCCGCAGAAATCGTATCTGCTGCCTGAACAATACAGGCGATAAGGCTCTCAGGTTCCACATCACCATGATGTGCTTCTACAGCATTGATAACAATACCTGATTCCTTATATTTACGACAAAGATCTGCACCGATCTGTACATGAGTACCTTCCATGTCCTGATCAACAGATTTGCCAATATCATGCAATAAACCAGCACGTTTTGCTGTTCGTACATCCACACCAATCTCTCCTGCAAGAAGACCAGACAGATGTGCTACTTCAATAGAATGTTTTAAAGCATTCTGACCATAGCTGGTTCTAAATTTCATTCTTCCTAACAAACGAATAAGTTCCGGATGTATTCCGTGAACACCAACCTCAAGCGTTGCTGCTTCACCTTCTTCACGAATCATAGAGTCAACTTCTTTTCTGGCTTTCTCAACCATCTCTTCAATTCTGGCCGGATGAATTCTTCCATCAACTATAAGTTTCTCGAGAGCAATTCGTGCAACTTCTCTTCTCACTCCATCAAATCCTGATAAAACAACTGCTTCCGGAGTATCATCAATAATCAGATTTACACCGGTCATTGTTTCAAGAGTACGAATATTTCGACCTTCGCGACCGATAATTCTACCCTTCATTTCATCATTAGGCAGCTGAACTACAGTGATTGTGTTTTCTGCAACCTGATCTGCTGCACAACGCTGAATTGCTGTAACAACATAATCTTTTGCTTTTTTATCAGCTTCCTCTTTTGCTTTTCTTTCGAGTTCTTTTACAAGAACCGCAGTTTCATGCTTAACATCTTCTTCAACAGATTTTAACAGATATTCCTTAGCCTGCTCTGTAGTTAGTCCGGAAATTTTTTCAAGCTCTTTTAAATGACTGTTCTTAATCTCTGCCAATTCTTTTTTCTGCTTATCTAAATCGGCATCCTTTTCATTTAATTTTGCTTCTTTCTTTTCTAATACATCAGCTTTCTTATCCAGAGCTTCCTCTTTCGACAATACACGTTTCTCATACCGCTGAATCTCTGCTCTTCTTTCTTTGGATTCACGTTCAATCTCATTTTTGTTCTTAAGCGCTTCTTCCTTAGCTTCCAGCAAAGCTTCGCGTTTTTTTGTCTCTGCTGTCTTCAAAGCCTCATCAATAATTACCCTGGCTTTTTCTTCTGCATTACCAACTTTTGCTTCTTCTTCTCTTTTATACTTCTGAACAGAAACATTGCCGGCAGCCAATGCAGTAACAACAGCTACAACAAGTATGATCACAATGGCTACGATTACATATACCGCCATTGACATCGAATAGGAGCACCTCCTTATTTTTTTCATTGCATTATAAACACAACACTATAATTTTATACTTTATACACAAATATGTCAAGAAAGTAATCCACAGAATCTCCCCGAAATATACAACAAATTGTCGGATATCCTTATGTATTTCCATTGCGATAAGATTCCAGTTCCCGAAATATGGAATCTGTTCGAAATCCTTTCCGGTATAATCGTGCGATATATTTTTGTTTCTCCTGATAAGACATCCGGTCAAAAAAATCCCGCTGTCCTTTTGTAAGCTTTCGAATTTCTTTTCGAAGTGCCATAGAATCATCCCAATCAATATTTTCCAATGCTTCTTCAATCAACAAATCGTCTACATGTCTCTTTTGCAAATCCTGGCGGATCCGCTGAATACTACGGCTATCTTTATAGATTTCCGCGAAACGCATAGCATATCTGCGGTCATCAATATAGTGAAAGCTCTCTACATAAGCAATCGCATCTTCTATCACTTCTTCTTCAAATCCATGCTGCTGTAACTTGTCACGTAATTCCCATTCTGTTCTGTCATTGTGCAATAGAATTGCCATCGCCTTTTTTCTTCCCAGGTTAAATTTTTCTTCCATTTGCATCCTCATTCTGATCATTTCAGAAAAGCTGCTGATATTTTCATATCAACAGCCCTTTCAATTTTATCCATTTTAATAATCTTATTATTTTTCAGCGACGTTTTTTGATGTCTTAGAAACAGTACCATCTTCCTTTGCTGTCTGCTCTGCATCCTTTACATCTTCCGATGCTTCGTTGGCATCTTTATTAAAGAACTTATCTCTTACCTTTTGCTCTACTTCTGCTAAAATATCAGGATGTTCGATCAGATAGGTCTTTGCATTCTCACGTCCCTGACCAATCTTATTGCCTTCATATGCATACCATGCACCGCTCTTTACAACAATACCTTCTTCTGCTGCCAGATCCAGAATCTCACCTTCACGCGAAATTCCCTCCCCATAAATAATATCAACTTCTGCTGTACGGAATGGAGGTGCAACTTTATTCTTCACAACTTTGATCTTGGTACGGTTACCGATTGGTTCTCCATCTTTTTTGATCTGCTCTCCACGTCTGACTTCGAGTCTGACAGAGGAGTAATATTTTAAAGCTCGACCACCTGTCGTCGTCTCCGGATTACCAAACATCACACCGACTTTTTCACGTAACTGGTTAATAAATACAACGCTGCAGCTTGTCTTGCCGATCACACCTGTTAATTTACGCAATGCCTGTGACATCAGTCTTGCCTGTAAACCAACATGACTGTCTCCCATATCACCCTCGATCTCAGCTTTCGGAACCAAAGCAGCAACCGAATCGACAATAACAATGTCAATCGCTGTAGAACGTACCATTGTCTCAGCAATCTCTAATGCCTGTTCGCCGGTATCCGGCTGTGAAATGTAAAGATTATCAATATCTACACCTATCTTCTTGGCGTATACAGGATCTAACGCATGCTCTGCATCAATAAAACCGGCAATTCCACCTTGCTTTTGCACTTCGGCTACCATATGTAATGCTACCGTTGTCTTACCACCGGATTCCGGTCCGTAAATCTCAATGATTCGTCCCTTCGGAATACCGCCTACTCCCAATGCCAGATCCAACCCCAGTGAACCGGATGGTACAGTTTCTACATTCAAATGAGCAGTATCGCCCAGTTTCATAACAGATCCTTTTCCATACTGCTTTTCAATCTGTGCCATTGCTGCCGCTAATGCTTTTTGTTTATTCTCATCAATCGTAACTTCTTTTGCCATGTCATTTTCCTTTCTTGTCTGTTCTGTATTACGACTCTCCCCTTCATTTTGCGAACAGATGTTCTTTTTGTATCATAATCCATTTTCAGAATTCTGTCAACTACTTTTCTACCGGCATTTGTATCTGCTTATAAAAAACTTTTCCAGCAGATACAAAAAAACTTATTTCTGCAATCTTTTCACAATGCTGTCTATGGCTGTCATTCATTCCGACAACATCGTTTAATGGAAACCTATCATAATTTTCCTTTCTCTGTCAATGGAAATAATCCACAAAGAAGATCAGTTCGTTTTGTCCATATTGATCGTCCTGTATTTTTGTGTATACTCTGTCACATATTGTTGTGTGATCAAATGATATTTTTTCAATTCACGAAGTGTCTGCACAAACTCTTCTCCACTGATCGGAGCTGTCAACAATGCATCTAATGTGATCTCTACTTTTTCTTTATATCCCTCCAGGTTGATAATTCCGTTTTTACACAAAATACTATTGCGGTATACTTCTTTAAAATATTCATTAAAATATGTTGAAGATGTTACTTTATCATCTACTAAAAATGCAACATCCGGAAGAAGAACACTTTGCAGATTAGCAACAGAGGTATTTGTCAGATAAATCCCCGGATCGATCCGAAATGTATTTTTCGTAAATTCCAGATTGCCCTGGTTATTTTTTTCTCTGTATGCCGGAAGAAACGGCCGAAACATTTTACCGATAAAGGAATTATATTTATAAAAAGCATAGTCCTTCTGCGGATCTGCAGGAACATTCTTTACCAGCAGAATTCCTTTGATATCCATTAAAGGCACTTCAAACTCTTCGACCTGTGCAGACATGATCATAAAATGCAACATTGTATCGGTTCGCCATACAACAGCCGGTGATTGTTCAATCTGCTTTTCCGGATAAGAATCCACCATAACTTTTACATGAATCTGATTCACTTTATGCTTTTTCATGTTTTTTTTCATTGTTTTGGCATCAACAGAATGTAAAAATTTTGTCTTTTCCTGTTCTTTTTTATAACGATTGCTCTTTTGCCTGCCTGTCTCCTGTTCTTTTTTCAAACGATCATTTCGCTCCTTTGAACCATTTTCCTGTTCTTTGGATGAATCCGAACTCTGCCCCTTTGATCCTTCTGCCGGTTCTTTTACTTTTGGTTTCGAAGTTTTCTTCTTATGTGGTTTTTCAAGATCTTTTAATGATACAGACTGTGATGTAACCAGGCCTACAAACCCAAAGCCGGCTGCACCCGCTCCCAATGCAGGCATTCCAAGTGCAAGTGCTGCCGCAAGCAGGATTAAGGCTGCTGTTCCCAGCGCGATCACCGACCACAAAAAAAGTTTTGTTCTGAAATTTCCATGCACCAGGCTGTTTGCTATCTTTTGCAGCATTTAACGCAGTCTCCCTCCTTCATAATGTTCTAAAGCATCCAGACAATGCAGTATGGAATCATATTGTTCTTCTGCTGTTCCATCCTCTAATACAATGTCTAATGCAACTGCTATATTCATAAGCAGATTTTTTGTCAGATATTTTTTTAAGCCTTTAAAGATTTCTCTTTTCTGATGAAAGCTTTCTGCATCCAGAAGCTGCATCATCCCCATTGTTCCAATCTCTTTAGCACTCATTTTATCCTCAAGGAATTTTTCCGCCCTTCCTTCCAGAAAGATGTCATGAAGTTCTTCCTTTGAAAATTCTTTCAAACTATTCGCCGGCTGTTTTATATCTTCTGTATGCAAAGATTTTTCTGTAGGTTCCTTCTTTTGCAATTTATTTGTCAAAACACTGGCTGCCTGCTCATTTTTATACCCATCTTCCTGCAATGAACATTCTATCTGTCTCTTTTGTATATCGGATTGTAATTCTTCCGGCATAATTCGTTCAAAACGATACTTCTGTGAGGCATTTGGATATTTTCCCGTATCAACCGGTGCCATAAAATTTTCATAATTTCTGACCCAGCATTCATATGGCGGATACATTCCCTGGTAAACTACAATTTTGTCTAATGTTTCACTATCTTTTGCAATCTCTCTTATCTGATATACATTTCCCTTAAAATGTCTGTAAAATTCTCCTATCTGTAATTCTCTTTCCATATATACCACTCTTTTCTGTCAAAATAAAGCAAGGTGTCAAAAAATACATTATCTTCCGGCTGTTCCTTTTGTTTTACATATAAAACATACTAACAACAATCACATCCGCCAATCTTAGCAACGTACTTTTGACACCTCGAAATCATTAGTGAAGTTTTTTCATTCCTTCTGATTTTAAGTTTTTAATCTTTTCTACTAGTTTTTCTGATACAGAACCAATCTTCTTTGTCGAAATCTTACACTGCTGCATAACCTGTCCAAGATTGTCCATATTTTCCTTTGTAACACGTCCGCTCTCCGCATTTTCCTGAGCAAATTGTGCAAGATTTTCAACACCTTCTGCGATCACATTCTTATGCTCATCAAGATCAGATACCTCCCGATCAATCTCATCGATTGCAGAACCGACTCTTTTGATCTCAGAATTTAATGTACCGAAAACAGACTCTGTATCTTTAATCTTCTCATCCTGCTTTTCAAAAGCTTCGGATACTTTCTTGGTAATCTCTACACTTGTATTTGAATTTGCAATCAGACCGTTAACGATCTCGCTGATATGTTCTGTTGATTCTCTGGACTGGTCAGCCAGCTCACGAATCTGTTCTGCTACAACAGCAAAACCTTTTCCATTCTCACCTGCTCTGGCTGCTTCAATACTTGCATTCAGTGCAAGAAGATTTGTCTGATTGGAAATGCCGGCAATAATACCTGTCACCTTCTGGATCTCCTGTGCAGACTCGTTGGTACGTGTTGTCTGTGTGCCAACTTCTTCCATTGCATGTCCGCTTTCTTCACTGATATCTACAAGTTCTTTCATGATCTCGGATGCAGCATGATTGCAATCTAATACCGTATCTACACTTTGCTTTAATGATTCCACATTATTTAAGATATGATCCACACCCTCACTGATCTGCTCTGTCATCTTCTTGATATCACTTACTTTGTCTGCCTGGATCGATGTATTATCTGTGATTATTTCTACTGCACTATTGGTACTATCCGCTACTTCATTCATGTTTTCAAACATCTGTGCAAATTCACCGGAAACTTCCTCTAATTCTGAAGTTGCAATGCGGATCGCACTGATCGTTTCCGCAAATGTTTCAACATTGGACTGAATTTCTCTTGCTACTTTGCCAATCTCATCATCTCTTGAAGATAATTTTTCCATCTTTTTAGCAACCACCGAGTTTTTTCGGATTGTTTCTCCGGTGATGGCAGCCTGAAACGGAAGCAGTAAAGCTTTTAAAATGTTGTATATAATAAAAAATGCGATTGCCGCAACAATTGCATTTAATACAAATGCAATTGCCGTCTTGATCACTCCATACTGAAGCAACTCATAAATGACTCCCTGTATGATCAGAAACGGAAGCACAACCGCTAAAATCCCACCGATCAGTTTTCCTTTGACATTATTATGTTTTTCCATAATTCTCCTCTTTTCTACGCATTTTGTGAATTTTGACAGTGCCAATGCGTAATGCTCTGTCTTTTGTGAATTATGCTTCTAATTGTTCTAATACTTTCATCAGAATTGCACATTCAATACGCTTTCTCTGAATCTTGCAAGACAGCTCATATGCTTTATGGATATCACCATTGAATACAAAGTTATTCGCATTGCATCCACCGCTGCAATAAAATCTTGCCCAGCATTCCTGACAGGCAGGCTTCGAATAAACATGACATCCTGCAAATTCCTTTTTGATATCATTGTTAAAGGTAGCTTCTTCGATATTCCCCATTTTATATTCATCATGACCTACAAACTGATGACATGGATAAATATCTCCATCCGGTGTGATTGATACATATTCATTACCGCTTCCGCAGCCACGAAGTCTTTTGATCACGCATGGTCCCTGATCCAGATCGATCATGAAATGGAAGAAATTGATATGCTTTCCGTTTTTCCTGATCGCACCGATCCGGTCTACTAATTTATCATATTCCGCATAAATCTGATCCAGATCTTCTTCCGTAATGGCATAAGCTTCTTCCGGCGATTCAATAACCGGTTCAACGGAAATTTCATCAAAACCGGCTTCATACAGATGCATAACATCTTCCGAGAAATCAAGATTATACTTTGTATACGTTCCTCTGACATAATATTCCTTGTCACCACGTCCATCTACTAACTTTTTAAATTTCGGAAGAATTCTGTCATAACATCCGCTTCCGTCTACACGGACGCGCATACGGTCATTAACTTCTTTACGGCCATCGATTGAAAGAACAACATTATACATCTCTTTATTGATATAATCGATCGTGTCATCATCAAGAAGCATACCATTTGTCGTAATGGTGAAACGGAAATTCTTATGATATTCCTCTTCTTTGCTTCTTGCATACTCAACGATCTGCTTAACAACATCAAAGTTCATCAATGGCTCTCCGCCAAAGAAATCAACTTCAAGATTTTCTCTTCCCACTGACTTTTCAAGCAGGAAATCTATCGCAGCTTTTCCAACCTCAAACGGCATCAGTTTACGTCCTTTTCCAAAGTCACCGGTCGATGCAAAACAATACTTACAGCGAAGATTACAGTCATGCGAAATATGCAAACACATTGCTTTGATCGGTGATTCTACAACTGTCTTAGAATAATCGCCGTAGACATCATCACTATATAACAATTTGTTATCGTACAATTCTAAAATATCCGCATATGCTTCCTTTATCTCTTCTTCTGTATAATTTTCTTTTAAAATATCCATAACATTTTTAGGACATTCTTTTTCAAATGGCGGTTCTGCATGATCTAACAGATCAAATGTAACATCATCGATCACATGCACTCCACCGCTATTGGTATCTAATAAAATACAAATATCTTTTGCTTTAAATTTATGAATCATTTTTACCTCATTTCTCTATCTGATCAAATTGCAAAATATACTTTGAACAGCCTGCACAACGAACCCACTATACAGGACAGACAATTTGGCAATTTAATCTATATTAGAATAGCTGTTATGAGCAACTCTCATAACAGCTATCGTATTCTTTTCGTATCATGCGATATGGTTCTTATATTCCATATCTTAGAAAATAAAAAATGTCAAACCTAACCGGAATTATTTATTTTCCTCGTTTGCACACTTCTGGTTACCTACTGTACAAGATGTCTTACATGCTGACTGACATGATGCCTGACATTTTCCACAGCCACCTTTTTTTGCTGTTGCGCTTAAGTTTGCCTTATTGATTGTTTTGATATGTTTCATTTTAGTATCCTCCATACGTTTTATGTATTTGCGCATTAGTAATAACGCAGTTATTATTTTTAACAATATTCATACAAGAATATTGTATCACATTATAATTTTTTTTCAACCTTTTCTCCAAAAACTACCAACATATTTTTTCTATTCCATCACATACTAGTATCAGATAAGAAATTTCTTATCCAGTCAATCAACGCGATATCAATCTTTTCATGAATCGTCGAAAAGAATCAAATCGCTAAAAAAGGAGGAAAAAATTATGACAAATAATCAGAGTTCAAGAATGGAAGTACCACAGGCAAAAGCAGCTATGGACAAGTTCAAAATGGAAGTTGCAAACGAGTTAGGTGTGCCTCTCAAACAGGGTTACAACGGTGACCTTACTTCCGCACAGAACGGTTCTGTCGGTGGTGAGATGGTTCGTCAGATGATCAAACGTCAGGAAGAAGAAATGTCAGGAAGATAGTTTTTCTTTTTGATCAATATCATCTCTGTTTCATAAGGATCTGACGTTCATTTTCTTATGAAACAACACAAAGAGAGGCGACATACTCTTTCGTATGCCACCTCTCTTTTTCTTATTCATGTTATCTGACTTTTTTCTGCCCTGTATGCAGATGAGTTATATTTAGGAGTTCATCATTCAAAAGCCATCTAAACTTTTGATTATTTTAATGAAATATTTGATACGGTAGGAGTTGCTGTACCTGAACCAAGTTCTACATTCAATGTGATCGTAGCTCCTGACGCAAGATAGCTGTCCCATCCCGGATTGCTGATCGTGTAACTGTTTGTTCCTACATTTGTTAATGTACCACTCCAGCAGTTTTTGATCGAACGATCACAATCAAATGATACCGTCCATCCATCGGAAAACGTCTTACCTGTTGTATTTTTAATAGTGATTGTAGCCAGTCCGCCTGTTCCCCAGTCACCTGTTACTTTGATATCACCCTGTAAAGTTCCGGCATCCGGTGCTGTTGTCGGTGCCACTGTTGGTGCCACTGTTGGTGCTACTGTTGGCGCTACTGTTGGTGCCACTGTTGGTGCTGTTGTAGGCACTGTTGTCGGTGCTACTGTTGGTTTTGCTGTACGGTCTGAGATAGAAAGACTTACGATCTTACCACCATTCCATGTATACAGACAAATATATGAAACCGTTGATGACTTTTTAATCTTTAATGCATCTTTTAACTCTGCTGCAGTACAAGTAGCAGTTACAACGTCTGTTGGATTACTTGCTGCATTATATGATGTGCCGGAATTCCAACCGCCATCTACGGAAGCTCCCCATGACATCACACCCCAGTTACCATGTGATGCATCTGTACAGGTATACTGTAATGTGATCACATCATCATCTGCTGCTTTTGTCAACCAGCTTGCATCCCATGTTTCGTATTTGTTTGTCTCATTGGTGCAAAGTACTTTTGAACCGGTTGCCGGTGCTGTTGTTGGCGCTACCGTTGGTTTTACTGTCGGTACTACTGTAGGTGCTACCGTTGGTTTTACTGTCGGTGCCGTTGTTGGTGCTACCGTTGGTTTTACTGTCGGTGCCGTTGTTGGTGCTACCGTTGGTGCCACTGTTGGTTCTGTTGTTGGTGCCGTTGTTGCTTCTCCACCTGCAGAGCCACCTTTGATATCTGATACACTAAAGTTGATCGTTAACGTATTTTCTGTCTGATAAGATGCATTATTGAAATATGCAATATAATTCCAATTCTGTACCGTTACATCATTTACATGTGTATTTGCCCATACATTAATGAATGAGAAGTTAAAGATCGGATTAGAAAGTCCGTCTTCTGAACCTTTACTTAAGCTTGTATCATAAGTAAAAGTATCGTTCTTCATGCTGTATGTCTTGCCATTTAAAGTAAATGATTTTACTTTGATCTTAGCATAGTCAAATGCAGATGCATCTTCTTCCCCTACGCTGATATCACGGATATATAAAGAACCAATATTCTTTAACTGCTCCTCTGTTGCTTTTAATGAAACAGAATACTCTCCACCGGCTGATGTAATTTCTGCTACATCATCACTGATAACTGATTTCCAGCTTGAAGTTTCTAACAGATACATCTTTGCGCGAATGCTTGTTGGTCTTGGAACCGTTACTTTACAAGTTGCTTTGTATCCGTTTGGAACGCTTGCTGTGATCGTGCAGGTTCCTGTAGAAACAGCACTAACCTGTCCCTTGGAATTAACTGTTGCTACATCTTCATCGCTTGATGTCCATGTAATCTTATCCTTGCTGTCTGCTGGTGTTAATGTAGCAGTAAGTGTCTGCTTTCCACCTCCAACTGCTAAGGTAAGTGATGTTTTGTCCAATGTAATTCCTGTTGCGGTTGCCTCTGAAGTATCACCATAGATCTCCATGATTCCATCAATGACAGACTGCTGTGTTACTTTATAGGTGTAGCGATCAAAAAGTCCAAAGCCATATTCACCATTGTAACCATTATCCCAATATACAGGAATCAATCCATACATATCAGAATAGTAACAAACTTTTTGTGCAAATTCTTTTCTGTTGGCTGTGCTTGCCGAATCATAGTTTGATTTGTCAATCGAACCATATTCACCGATCACAACCGGATATCCTTTTGCAACAAATTTATCATGCATTTTCTTAAACTGGGATTTCATATAAGTTTCATCACCCCAGCTTGCTACTTTAGAACTGTTTGTAGCAGTATCACCCCACTGTGTTACTGCGCCGGATTCTGTTCCGCAGAATTCCCAAGGATCATAGTAATGAACAGAAACCATGATTCTCTTTTCACCTGATCCGATCTTGCTTGACAAATAATTATCTGTAGGAAGTTCAAATCCATAATCATCTGCTGTATAGTTAATATTTGTATTCCAGCCAGGGATCAATAACCATCTCATATCATTGTTTCCACCTGTCTGACGAACGGTATCTACGAAAATCTGGTTGTATGCATTAATATTAGCATATGCACTTGAACTTGGATTTCCATAAGTTCCGTCAAATTCCTCATTCATTGACTCGAATACTAAATGCTCATCATAATTTTTAAATTTTGTTGCAATCTGTTTCCAGCATGCAGCGTATTTCTTCTTTATCGCTGTCTGGTCTGAGTTGCCACAAAGCAGCCAGCCACCATCAATGGAAGTATATCCGTCTCCATGCATATTGACAATTGCATATAAGCCATTGTCTACACACATATCAACAACCTGCTGTACTCTGTCAAGCCAAGCGGAATCGATCGTGTAATTGGAATCATTTCCAATCTTGCTCAAATATGATACAGGAATTCGAATAGACTTGAATCCGGCATCCTTTACAGCAAGGATCAGATCTTCTGTGATCGTTGGATTACCCCATTTTGTTTCTTCCGGTGTACCGCCAACAGCCGACTCCAACTGGTTACCCAGATTCCATCCAGCCCCCATTGCTGCTGTCATCCGGCTCTGGTTCAAGTTGTTAAATGAACCGCCTGCCGCTTTTACTGTCTTTGTGTTTGTTTGTGGACACGATGCAGAAGTAACTAACATCGCTGCAGTCAAAAGAACTGCTAAAACTTTTTTGCGTAATCGCATAAAATACCTTCTCCTTTCTTTGTGAAACCCAAAAAGAAAAAGATGCATTACGAATTTCATTATACTTGTCTGTATTTTTAACACCCCTATTAAAAATACAATGCATTCGTAATAACACCCCTGTATTTTAGATTTCTATATGTAAATGCTACTCTCTTATAGTAACATATTTGTCATAATTATCAAGTTTTTTTGTCTAAATCATGTAATTTTCGTCTATTTCCACAATTTATTCATATCTAATTTACAATTTCGAAACATTTTCTATCCATTTTGCACAATTTTTGATGCAGTTATGCTAATTTGTCTAATTATAAATCAAAGCGTGACAGCACTTTAGCATATGTTTTAAAAAATACGTTTTTACCCCGGCTCTCAATAAAGAACGAAAAATGCACTCTTCCGGATTCTCCAAAAGAGTGCATTTTTCGTTTCATTTATTCACAGCCAGACAATTAGCTTACTATGTATCAGACAGATTAGAATTCTACAAACTTTCCTTCTGCTTTATCATTGATAACATAGTATGCTTTTCTTTCATCCGGATTAATATATACACGAAGTGTTTTGATTGAAGAAATGCGATGTCCTTCATTCTTATATGCTTCCTGAATACGGCCTACAAGTTCCTCTGATAAGATCTGTTCGCCGTTATATTCAAAATAAACTTCTGTTATTTTTTCAACCGGTTTTTTCGCTGCTTTCCTAGCTGTTGTCTTTTTCGTTGTTTTAGCAGTTACTTTTGTTTCTTTTTCTGTTGTCTTTGCTACCGGTTTTTCCGCTGCCTTCGCTACAGGTTTTGACTCCTTTGGCTGTACTTTTTTTTCTGTTTTTACTGTAGCTTTTACCGGCTCTGTCTTAACAGTTTCTGTCTTCTCTGCTACCGGTTTCACTTCTTCTTTTTTAACCGGCTGTACTGTTTCTTTTACAGTCTCCGCTGCTGTCTTTTCTTCTACCTTCTTTTCCTGAGCAACAACAGTTGTCTTTGCAAGATTTTTCTGTGTTCTTCTACTATTCTTTCCTCGACTCATAAATACTTCTCCTTTACCCTGAAATTATAAACTCTTTTTTATCTTCTACTGTTTTTTATGCTTTTTAAATACCCATGTTTTCTCTAAGCACTTTACAGTATTCATCATAAAAAGTTTATAGCTTGTTTCCATATTTTTCAAGGGTTTTTTCTATTTTTGTATGAATTGTATATTATATTTGTTTTTCTTCTTTTTTTTCATATAAATTGTCCTACAACAATCGACTTTTTTCTGACTTTTTTCGTAATAATTATCATTTCATCTTTGGTTTAAAGAACAATGATGCAATATAACCAAAAAGCAATGCTGCACTTACACCAACCGCACAAGCAGTAAAACCGCCTTTAAAAAGTCCGATAAATCCCTCGCTGTCGATTGCTTCTTTCATCCCTTTAAACAATGTATTTCCGAAACCCAGTAATGGCACAGTCGCCCCTGCACCTGCCCATTTTGCAAATGGCTCATATACACCGATCGCACCTAACACTACTCCGGTACAGACCAAGATCACCATGATCCTTCCCGGCATCAGCTTCGTATTATCCATCAAAATCTGCACCAACGCACAGATCGCACCTCCGACTAAAAAAGCCCAAACATAATGCATTCTTCTTCCTCCTTCTTTCTTGGCTAACCACATCCCGCACTCTCTATATCCGCAGGATCCTTATCCTAAACGGCATCAAACATATCTGTAAATATTTGCAGGTTCTATTTTTTGTTTCCTTTTGAAATGACACGACGCTTAGTTAGGATATCTGATTTTTTAGCTTTTTTGCTTATTGGGCGCGGGTCATAACTATAGGGGCGACTCAGCCTGAGTAGCATTGTTGTCTGGGACACGCTCCCGCTTCGCAAAGCCACGTAGCGCACACATAGTCTGCTAAAAAACAGCAGCCAAGTGGCGACGGGCTTAGAGATTCCCAGACAGCAATGTACATCAGCCAGGCCTTGCCCCTATATCAGATGAGAGCGCCCATAATAAGAGCAAAAAAGCAAAAAATCTTAGATATCCTTAGTAAGCGAAACAGTGCTTCAAAAGGAAACAAAAATAGAATCGCAAAAAAAAGCATTACATTTTGATGCCGTTTAGGAGAAAGGATCTGCGTTATAAGTGTAGAGGCATGTGTTAGCAGCTTGTTAATATGACGGCATGTGCTGTGCCGGGCACGCTGTTGCCTTCGTTATAGCTGACTTGTGATAACAATGCTCCGGTCGGCACAAAAAGAATTCTGTGCCATTTCTTTTTTTCGAGCATTTTTAAAATGTAGCCTGTCAGCATGACCGCACTGCATCCACAGCCGCTTCCGCCTGCATGAACCTGTTGTTCTTCTCCATAAATTTCAATTCCGCAGTCCATGTATTGTTTACTGATATCAAAACCTTTTGCTTTAAGATAATCCAATACGATATCTTTTCCGACTTTTCCAAGATCCCCGGTTATGATCTTGTCATAATAATCCGGTTTGACACCCAGATCATGCAGATTCTGTGCGATGACTTCTGCTGCTGCCGGTGCCATACATGCTCCCATATTCATACTGTCTTTTATGCCAAAATCAATTACTTTACCGGTTGTAATTCCTTCAATATGCACTTTTCCTTTTTCTTTTAATGCTTCTTTGGAATAATTTTGACCTATCTTATGCGATTCTTTTTCTTCCTCTAAAACAGACTTCGAAATAACAACCGCACCGCTTCCGGTCGCTGTCCATGTTGATGCTTTCGGACGCTGATTGCCATAGCCAAGCGGAAAACGAAATTGCTTTTCTGCACTTGCAAAATGACTTGATGTCAATGCAAGGACATGATCGGCAAAGCCACCCTCTACGATCATTGCGGCAATGCCCATGGATTCGCCCATTGTCGAACATGCTCCATAAACACCAAACAACGGAATTTGCAAAGAAAGCAGTCCAAAAGAAGATGCCATTAACTGTCCTAACAGATCTCCTGCTACAATGTAACGGATCTCTTTTTGTTGCAAACCGGCATGTTCTATTGCAAGCTTTGCTGCTTTTTCTTGAAATTTACCTTCGGCTTCTTCCCAGGAATCTCCACCCATCTTTGGATCTTTTTCTATACGGTCAAACCATTCTCCGTAAGGTCCTTCTCCTTCTTTCTTTCCTACAACAGAAGCTGCCCCCTGAATAACCGGAGGGTGCAAAAAACGAATCGTTTGTTTGCCAACCTGTTTTTTTGCCATTGCTTTCTCCTTTCTATTGCAATCTGTTTATGCGCTGTATTTCTCACTGTCAGTAAAAAATCAGCCATCTTTCCTGTCTTATTTTGTATATTCTTTTTCTTTCCATTTTCATGTTTCTAACAGTATGGCTTATATTTCCTTTTTTATTCTTTATCATTTCAAATAAATGATGTAAGAAAGATGAATACTATTCGTAGCCAAGCAGTTAAGATTGTTGATGAATAAATAATTCATAAATAAGAAGGCACAGCTTACAGAAAAAATTTCGTAAGTTGTGCCTTAATTTTATTTATAAGATTAAAATCTATAATCACTCTTAATAAACAATGTGTTTGGATAACCATATTACCAAGTATATCCCTTAAAATCCCCCTAAGACCTATTTGTTATCAATGTAAATATTGATTTTTATAGCTTAGCCATATCATTATCAAATTCAACATACCTCTCATCACTATTAAAAAAATGAAATCCCCAGATTTTATATTTGTTGTCATCAACATATTTAGTTACAGGAATTGCGCTTGCTTCAAGTTGTAAAAGAAATTTTTCTTTCCAACTGTCTTTGTCAATAAGATGTTTTCCTTTAGGTTCAATGAAAACCTGCAACTGTTCATAGCTATTATTTTTTTGTGTATGCAGAAACAAAAGATAATCAGGTTCAAAGCGTTCACCACCATCAAATGAATAAATTGCAATCTGACGTTCATTACGAACGAGGTATACTTTGTCATATTTATCTTTCAAATCATTTACATATGTTTTAAAAGATGCGACAAAAGCCTTTTCCTCACTTGTACCATAATTATCTTCAAATACAAACCAATCTTCTTTTGAAAGATCCATTTTCCAAGCTATCGGAACGCTACTATCATTTTGTGACACACCAATTCCAGCTCCGTGAGGAGCAGTATAATTGCATCTCTTATCTTTGAAAACGTCGTGAATGTACTTTGCCGTAAATATTTTACTTCCCTCATATGTTTTCTCAATACCTGATATACTTTCAGCAATATCTCCAAAAACTTTCAAGCAAACATCATACAAAACTTTGGTAGTGGGCAATTGATATTTTGATGTAATATGAATTGTAATATTTCCCAAATAATTTGCATCATAAACAAATTCTTTTGTTGATTTCAAATTAGGAAAATAAGATTTTAATACATTAAACTTGAAAACATTATATTTGCATAAGGCTTTATAAACAATTGCATAATTTATGCTAGCAATCTCGTTTATTGTAATTTTACAAGAAAAAGTAATTGGATTGTTGTCTTGCGAAGAATTTTCATCCATAATGACATCTTCACCAGAACGCCCGGTAGCGATAGATATCCTAAAAACTTTATCTCTTACAGAAGGCAATAGTTCTACAATTTCATTACGATTTTTCAAATGTCGTTCATTCACAAAAACATATCCTTTTTCATATAAGTCATCTCTCTTGAATTCTTCCTTGAGTACATATTTTCTTGTTACGATTTTATCCAATTCAATACCAATTTCTCGCAAAGCTGTATGTAATTCACTTATATAACGTGGCTCATTCCAGCAATGATAATACAGCGTTTCACAAATTCGAAGAGGATTATCTATATCATTATCATATTTGCGCTGATATTTTTCCTGTTCTTCTGAAATCTTAAAAGGACAATAACGAGCACCACGCCCGATAAGCTGTGCTTCTTTCATCGTTGTTTTACCTGGAACACCATTTTTACCATCACGAGTTTCATATAAGCGAACAATATCAAATAAGTTGAGAACATCCCAGCCTTCATTAAGTTTATCTACTGCAAAAACCACACGATATGGATTTGATTTATTTTCAAGTGAGTTAAGCATTATCTGCTTGTTTTCAACATCTTTATTATCATTTGCCGAAATACAATGGCTTTCTGAAAAATCATCTTTTAATTCGCTTGCTAACTCATCATATGATATTTCATTTTTCAAAAAATACATATTTGCCTCGGCAATAACCCCACTCGATGATTGTTCAAAGAGATTTCTAATTTTATCTCCTGTAAGATTCCGCACCATATTTACGATTGCGTTCATATTAGAAATATTTTCCTTTACAAGCCTTGACTGAAAAAACACAACAGGTTTCACATTTTGACGATAATCCTGAAACACCTTATAACGATATTGACTTAATATTAACGCTTGCAAAGCTCTGTCCTCAACCGCTAAATCAGAACGCAACGTTTTAATTTCTTTTGAATATCTATCCGCACGAAATTTATACAGCGGATAATCAAAAATTATTTTATTTTCATACTCCGCCTTAATTAAAGGATTTGTAATATCACAAGTTGCAGTAAATTCAAGCAATACATTATCATGATTAGCATCAAAAATGTGATGAATGGTATGTTCCCAACTTTTATAGCTTGCTTCCTCGTCTTTGCTCATCTTTTTTGTGTCGGCATTCAAATGATGTGCTTCGTCAGAAATGAGTACCACTTTTTGATTTGCAAAATCTTCTATTGAAAGTGCGTTTTCTTTCACTCCCCACATATCAGAATGAAGACTTTGCGTTGTTGTAAAACAAATATTAACAGCATCGCCATCACAATACTGAAAATTTGTAACTTCTTTAATTTGCACTTTTTCACCATCAATAATAATTTCTTATGAAAAAAGATATTTACTTGATGTGTTGTTCAAAAAGTTTTCTTTTGTCTTTTGAACAATATTTGAAAGATTAACAAAAAACAAGAAATTACGATATCCCTGCTTATATAAATACAGTATTAATCCTGACATAATAAGCGTTTTTCCAGAACCGGTTGCCATATGAAAAAGTGTTTGCGTTGGCTTTTGACACAACATGTTGCTTTCAAAATATGTAATAAAATTTTCAAAAGCAGCTGTCTGATATGGGCGTAATTCAAAATTTGAATTTAAGTTCTCCAATATATATTTTGGTACTTCTTTAGATACACCTACTTCACGCAACGTATCTATCTTTTCATAAAGAAACGGCATTTTTATCCCTCCTTATAAAAGTTCTTTGTAAATACTTTGTCTTCTTTCGAAATGCCATATGTTTCATCTTCAATATCACAATAATTAACATAAAGTTGATTTTTATCAAGCAATGCCATAAGTAGCTTCTTTTTATCATCAATTGATAATTTAATAAAATCCTCTGAATTTGTATCAATATCCTTAGGCTTGACCTTATAGCTTATAAATCCTGTTTTAAGTATATCATCAAAAAGCTTTGACAATTCTTTATCTGTTGTCATCTCTTCAATAGTATCAACA
>OLOR01000436.1_pt1 | contig 45400 bp, 44 predicted proteins | sample 1672521 | NCBI WGS metagenome assembly OLOR01 (sample SAMEA3136695, study PRJEB25190) | human gut metagenome | biome: human gut; feature: human-associated habitat; material: faeces | place: Austria | collected 2013
TGTGACCCTCTGCTTGTAAGGCAGATGCTCTCCCAGCTGAGCTAAGATCCCATTTGGTGTATCGCTTATCAGCAGCACCATTGACTATTATATATGGTGTTCATCTTTTTGTCAATAGTTTTTTTAATTTTTTTCAAAATTTTCATTATAGATAATTGCTTATTAGAGAGAATCTTTTTTCTTCAAAAATAGACATACTAAAATAAAAAGGAGGTGGCATCATGAAAAATGAATCGCATTTTAAATATCATGTAGTGATATACATACTTACCATCATCATCGCTTTTATTTTGCATCCCGCAGATTACGAGAAATCATTTCAACTTGTTGATTTTATTGCCAACATAATATCAATCATAAATAGTATCTCCAAAATCGTATAATCTAATCAACAAAGCAAGTACAGCCCCTCTGCACTTGCTTTATTCTTATGCTTTCAACCAAAATAATCTCATTATAATTAAATTACAGCACTCTTATCCAAACAGTGCCATAAAGGTTCCTCGCGCAAAGAAACTGAGGCAGAACATGATTGTTCCGGCTACCAAAACACCGCCCATGCAGGCGAGGACACTTTTCTTGAATCCCATGTCAAGGATACTGGCTGCAAGGGTTCCTGTCCACGCACCGGTTCCCGGAAGAGGGATTCCCACGAATAACACCAGTCCCCAGAATTCATATTTTTCAATCTGGTCCTTCTGCCGCATCGCCTTGGATTCCAGTTTATCCACCAGCGGCTTGAATGTTTTCGTTCCCTTCATCCAGTTAAATACCGGTGTGATCAGAAGCAAAATAAATGGAACCGGAATGATATTTCCGATAATGCAAAGTGGAATCGCAGTCGATACCTTTACTCCAAGGATCGGTCCTGCAACAAGCAGCGCCCCGCGAAGTTCAAGGATCGGGATCATCGAGATCAGAAATACGATCACTTCTTTACTCACACTTCCGCTTAACGCATCAATAATCCCATGTATTAACGTATTGGTCATAAGAAACTCCTCTTATTTATTCATATATTTTTTCAGAAATGCAAACATTGCTTCCATCTCTTCTCTGGTTCCCACAGTGATACGCATATACTGTTCAATTCTTTCACTGCCCCAGAAACGCACATAGATGTCATTCTCTTTCAGTGCTTCAAATAATTCTTTTGCATCATAATCCGGATGCATGGCAAAGATGAAGTTCGATTTGGAATCCAGACAGTGGAATCCTAGATTCTTTAACTCTTCTTTCGCCCATTCCCGTGTCTCGATAATCTTATTCACACATTCTTCAAAATATGCCTTATCTTTCACCGCTTCCACACCGCATACCAGTGATGTCTGATTCATGGTGTAAGAGTTGAAAGAATACTTTGCATCATTCAGGTACTTGATCAGTGTCGGATTACTGATCGCGTAACCAATACGCATTCCTGCCATTGATCTTGCTTTTGAAAACGTCTGAACGATGATCAGATTTTCATATTTATCGATCAGTTCCATTGCAGAACGTCCTGCGAAATCAACGTAAGCTTCATCCACGATCACAATTACATCCTGATTGTGTGCGATAATATCTTCTACATCAACCAGATCTTCATAAAGTCCTGTCGGTGCATTCGGATTTGGGAAGATCACACCACCATTTTCTTTGTAATAATCTTCTTTTACAATCTTAAAGTTCTCGTCAAGCTTCTGGCATTCATACGGAATGCGGTACAGATCTGCCCATACCTTATAGAAAGAATAGGTGATATCCGGAAAAAAGATTGGTTTCTCTGAGTTAAAAAATGTCAGAAAACACATGGATAACACATCATCCGATCCTACTCCTACGAATACCTGATCCGGATTCACATGATAAAAATCAGCCAGCGCATTTACGAGTGGTGCCGCCGTCGGATCCGGATACAGACGCAGACGGTCTGTATCCATCTCCTCCAGCGCTTTTGTCACGCCCGGTGCCGGCGCGTATGGGTTCTCATTGGTATTTAACTTGATTACTTTGCGCTGCGGCTGTTCGCCTGGCACATAAGGTTCTACTTTTCGAATGTTCTTTTCAAATGCTTTCATGCTGCTCTCCTAGAAATATTCTTTCGCCAGTTCTTTGAATTTTGGAAGGGAATTCACGATTGTCTCATGTGATACGCAGTACGCAAGTCTTACATATCCAGGGCATGCAAACGAACTTCCCGGCACGATCAGAATATTATATTTCTTTGCAGCCTCACAGAATTCCTTCTCATTCGGAACCGGTGATTTCACAAACAAATAAAATGCTCCCTGTGGCTTAATGCACTCAAATCCGCACTCTTTCAGTCCGTTATACAGATCTTCTCTGTTGCGATCATAGAAAGAAAGGTCTGTCTTTTCATTCAGGCATTTTTCTACTACCTTCTGCTGCAGTGTCGGTGCATTAACAAATCCGAGGATACGTGTTGCGACATTGGCTGCGGAAAGTACTTCTTCACTGTCTTTTAATTCATCCGGAATAACCAAGTATCCGATACGTTCTCCCGGAAGTGACAATGATTTGCTGTAGGAGTATCCCACTACGGTATTGTCATAATATTTTGTGAGATACGGAACTTCTACTCCGTCATAAGCCAGCTCACGATAAGGCTCGTCGGAGATCAGAACGATGTCTGTTCCGAATTCTTTCTGCTTTGCCTCCATGATAGCGGCGAGCTTTTTGATCGTCTCTTCGGAATATACAACACCAGTCGGGTTGTTCGGATTATTGACGATAACGGCTTTTGTCTTTGGTGTGATCTTTTGTTCAAATTCATCCAGTTTTGGCTGGAAGTCAACGGTATTCGGTGAGATTTCTACCAGTACACCATCGTAGTTGTTCGTATAAGAACGATATTCTCCAAAATATGGTGCAAATGCGATCACTTCATCTCCCGGATTGATCAGCGCTTTCAAGATAACATTTAATCCACCGGCTGCACCAACCGTCATGACAATATTTTTGCCTTCAAAATGCGTATCAAAACGCTTATTTAAAGAATCAGCTACTGCCTCTCTTACATCTGCATATCCGCAGTTGCTGTTGGTATATCCGTGAAGTACGATTGGATCTTCCTCACTTACAATCTCAATGATCGCATTCTTCACGGCCTCCGGTGCCGGCACGTTCGGATTGCCCAGACTGAAATCAAATACATTCTCAGCTCCGTAAATTCCTGCCAGACGGTTACCTTCCTCAAACATTGCACGGATAGCCGAACTGTTGGCTACCATATTTTTCATCTTATCCGCTATCATTTTGTTGCTCCTTTCTCACTACAAGTCTTTCATTTGTAAGTCTTAGCCCTGCGCTTTCTCTGTCACATCACCCTTTTCTACCATAAAAGCTGGACGGTAAGAAAGCTTTGCCTTTCTAAGGCCTTCTGCTCCGGTATCATCTTCCCGGTTTACATATTTATAGTTCATGCATTCATGCTCTACAAACTGCTGATTGATCATCGTATATGCGCCCTGTACATCGGCATATGCTTTTTCAATATGCACGACATAAGTGTCTTCGCATATCGGCTCTCCGATCGTAAATGCAACAACTTTACCATCGATCCTTAAGACTCCTCCCGTCAGATGAAGTTCTTCAAACAGTCTCAGGGAATTCAGTGCTACGCACATCTCTCCCCTTTTTTCATCATCATCTTCACAGTCATTCTCTGCCCTCCACTTAAGTGCCATCTGGAAACATTCTTCCAGATTATCTTTTGTCATACTTTCATAAGACCAGCGGTCTTCGAACAGGCTTTTGAATTTGTTGATATGATTCCGCTTTCCGTGAAGTTTCTTTCCCGAAAGTGTTGCCAGTTTCTCAGATTCATAGACGTAATCTGCAGAATCTCTGTCGTATTTAATCTGGAATCTTCCCGGATACCACTCCTCTAACTGGGCAAAATATTCCGGTGTCACATTGTACATCAGGAATGGCCTGCCCTTCGCTTTGGAATATTCCATCATCTCTTCCAGTGCATTCTTCACATCTTCCGGTGCTCCGGCCGGGTAGGCAAAGGATACGTGATTCTCATCCTCACTTTTGAATACCAGTGCATTCTTGATGATCGCCCATTTTACCGGATACTGTCTGGACCAGAGATACACATTGGCAAATGTTCTCTCACAGCTTCTGCTGGTATGATGTTCAAAGTAATGTGAGATAATCTCCTGATCCTCTAATTCTGCACGTTTAAACTGTGTTGCTCCCATATTCTGTATTTACCTTCTTTAATTTTCCGGATTCTTTCTAAAATCTTATATTCCGGCTTCTTACATTTCTTCATTCATATTTGCAAGTTTTGCTGCCTGATCAGCCGCGATACAAGCATCAATGATCTCCTGAATATCACCGTTCATGATCTTATCCAGTTTGTATAATGTAAGTCCGATACGGTGATCTGTCACACGTCCCTGTGGGAAGTTGTAAGTACGGATCTTTTCCGATCTGTCTCCGGTACCGATCTGGCTCTTTCTTGCTTCTGCTTCTGCATCATGACGTTTCTGGCATTCCAGATCATATAACTTCGCGCGTAAAAGAGCGAACGCTTTGTCTTTATTCTGTAACTGAGATTTCTCTGTCTGGCTGTAGATTACAATTCCTGTCGGATAATGTGTCAGTCGTACAGCAGAGTCCGTGGTATTGACACACTGTCCACCGTTACCAGATGCACGCATAACATCGATACGGATATCTTTCTCATCAATCTGGATATCTACATCTTCTGCCTCCGGCATCACCGCTACTGTGATCGTAGAGGTATGGATACGTCCACCGGATTCGGTCTCCGGTACACGCTGTACACGGTGTACCCCGGATTCGTATTTCATCTTGGAATAAGCACCTTTACCATCGATCATGAATGTTACATTTTTCATTCCGCCGATACCGATCTCTTCACATTCTACCAGCTCGACTTTCCATCTCTGGCTTTCTGCATAATGCATATACATACGGTAGATCTCTGCCGCAAAAAGTGCAGCCTCATCTCCGCCTGCACCGGCACGGATCTCAACGATAACGTTCTTTTCATCGTTAGGGTCCTTTGGAAGAAGAAGGATCTTCAGTTCCTGTTCCAGTTCTTCTACACGTTTCTTGTTATCATTCAACTCTTCTTTTGCAAGTTCACGCATCTCTTCATCGGACTCTTCCTCTAACATCTCAAGGCTGTCCTCAATTGCCTGCTTGCATTCTTTGTATTCATTATACGCCTCTACAATCGGAGTCAGATCATTCTGCTCTTTCATAAGTTTGCGGAAGCGGTTCTGGTCATTTGCCACATCCGGTTCCTGAAGTTCATTTAATATCTCATCCAGACGGATGCGCAGATCTTCTAATTTATCAAACATGGTATTTCCTCCTTAACATTACTCTTTATTGTACCTTCCCATAACTACGCGGTCAAGTCCCGCTAAATCCTTTTTTATCTCGATTTCCTCATATCCTTCATTTTTCAAAAGTTCTGATACATCTTTTCCCTGATCAAAGCCAATCTCGAACAGGATATATCCTCCCTTGTTCAGATATCTTATACTGTCTTTTACGATCAGGCGATAAAAATAAAGTCCGTCCTCTTTTCCATCCAGCGCAATCCATGGATCATGAAGTTTTACTTCCTCATCCAGACGATTGATTTCTTCTGTCCTGATATAAGGCGGATTAGACACGATCATATCGTATTTTCCGGCGACAAATTCAAACAGATCACTTTTTATAAATCTTGCATCTGTTCCCAGACGGCTGTTGTTTTCTCGTGCAACTTTCAATGCCTCTTCCGAAATATCGCAGCCGGTTCCTTTCAGATGCATCTGTTTTTTTTCGCCGAATTTCAAAATACTTTCCAGAATACATCCCGAACCGGTACACATGTCCAGGATCTGCATATCTGGTCTGATCCGTTTTAAAGCCTCTTCTACCAGAATCTCTGTATCCTGTCTTGGAACCAGCACATTTTCATTCACTTTAAAATTTAATCCCATGAATTCCTGTTCACCGGTAATATGCTGAAGTGGAATTCTTCTTGCTCTTGTGCAGATGTCTTTCTGATAGCTTTCTGCTTTTTCTTCTTCTACTTCTCTGTCCGGGTCTGCAAAAAACACTGCTCTGCTGATTCCGGTCTTATATTCAAGCAGATACCAGGCATCCAGTTTTGCTTCCCGTATCCCTGCCTTTTCAAGTTTTTCTGTTCCACTCTGGTAGAGATTACGAAGTGTGAAAATTTTCCCGTTCATACGCCCTCCAGTCAAATACAGCTTCTACTGCCTGTATCGCTACTTCTATCATATCATCATCCGGTTCACTGGTTGTCATCATCTGAATTGCCATTCCCGGCTTACTTAACAGATTGACCAGGGCATTTTCGCTGTTCCCCGCCAATTTCAACACCTCATAAGAGATTCCGGCGATCACCGGAAGCAGTGCAATACGGACAACCACCCGCATCAAAGGAGATTCCACCTGAATCAGCAACAGTAAAATAATACTGATCGCCAGCACAAAAAACAGAAAACTTGTCCCACATCTTTTATGCTGTCTCGAACTTTTCCTTACATTCTCCACCGTAAGCGGCAGCCCATGTTCAATACAGTTGATACACTTATGCTCCGCACCGTGGTACATAAATGTTCTCTGAATATCCTCCATTCTGGAAATCAGCAAAATATACACAATAAAAATTCCAATCCGGGCAACACCTTCTATCACGGTTCTAAGATGATACGACGGAATAACCGGTTTCATAAGTGTCGACAGAAAATACGGCAATATCATAAAGATTGCAACTGCTGCAACAATAGAAAAGGCAACCGTTCCTGCCATCATCAGGTTCTCTTGCTTTTCTTTCTTTTTCAGATCTTTTCCGGAAAGCTCTTTTTCTTCTTCCTCTTCGTAAAAACTCGCCGAAAAAGTCAGCGTCTTGATTCCAAGTACCATGGAATCAATAAAATTAAAAACCCCCCGGACAAAAGGAATCGTAGTCAGTTTTTTCCAATTGCCGGTAATACTGTGAAACGTCTCTGTCTGAACAAAGATCTCTCCGTCCGGTTTTCTGACAGCCACAGCATAACGATCCTGATTCTTCATCATGATTCCCTCTAAAACTGCCTGTCCGCCGATATTTGATGATTTCATATATTCTCCTTATACCACATCTTCTGGAACAAAGACTATCTCTTGCCCGAAGATCTATTGTAATGAAAAAAGGGTTGAGATTCAAAAACCTCAACCCAATACTTGTAATCTTATTTGTCCATTCCGTATTTCTTATTGAACTTATCAACACGGCCACGAGCCTGAGTTGCTTTCTGCTGTCCTGTATAGAATGGATGACATTTAGAACAGATTTCTACGTGGATTTCTTCACTTGTAGATCCTGTTACGAATGTATTTCCACAGTTACAAGTTACAGTTGCCTGATAATAATTTGGATGTATTCCTTCTTTCATGATTTTCACCTCTTCTTTATTTTTTGACACGCACTTAATGTGCAGTAAATTTCTTTTATTTACACAGCTCGTTCATTGTAACACAAGAATCAAATTTTGTCTAGATAAATTTTGTCTTTTTTACCATTTGTATTAATTCTTCATTATTCTGCGTTCTTGAGAACATATTCAGTATGTTATCTACCGCCTCTTCCGGACGCAGTCCGTTCAGTGCTCTTCTCATACTTTCAACAGCTTCCTGTTCCTCTTTTGAAAGCAGAAGATCTTCTCTTCTTGTTCCTGATTTTAAGATATCAATAGCAGGAAACATTCTTTTTTCGGAAAGCTTGCGGTCCAATACCAGTTCCATATTACCGGTTCCTTTAAATTCTTCATATACAACATCGTCCATCTTGCTTCCCGTATCCACAAGTGCCGTTGCCAGTATTGTAAGACTTCCGCCTTCTCTCATATTTCTCGCCGCGCCAAAGAAACGCTTCGGCATGTGAAGTGCTGCGGGATCAAGTCCTCCGGATAATGTTCTTCCTGACGGAGGTACTGTAAGGTTATAAGCTCTTGCCAGTCTTGTAATACTGTCAATCAGGATCATGACATCTTTTTTGTGCTCTACCAGTCGTTTGGCCCGTTCGATCACCATCTCTGATACACGCTTATGGTGCTCAGGAAGCTCATCAAACGTAGAATAGATCACTTCTACATTCGGTCCCTCTATTGATTCACGGATATCCGTTACTTCTTCCGGACGCTCATCGATCAGAAGAATCAAAAGATGTACTTCCGGATTATTCTTTTGTACGGATAATGCAACCTGCTTTAATAAGGTTGTCTTTCCTGCTTTCGGTGGTGAGACGATCATACCTCTCTGTCCTTTTCCGATTGGAGACATCAAATCCATAATGCGCATTGCAGTACTTGTCTTTCCACATTCCAGACTCAGTCTTTCATTCGGAAAGATTGGTGTCATATCTTCAAAATTTTTTCTGTGCATAGCCTTCATAGGATCCATCTCATTGATCTTTGAAAGATATAAAAGTGCACTGAATTTTTCCTGCTGTGTTTTGATTCTTGTATTTCCTTCCAGTATATCTCCTGTTTTCAGATTAAATCTTCGGATCTGAGACGGAGATACATAAACATCGTTTTCCCCCGGCAGATAATTAGCACTTCGGATAAATCCATAACCATCCTGCATAACTTCAAGAATCCCATGTGCCGTAATTCCACTGTCCAGCTTATCTATATCATGTACTTCTTTATCTCCTGTATTAGCAGATAATTCTTTCACGGTTTCTCGTGCCGATTTCTTTTCTTTTTCATCTTCTTCCAGCATACGCTCTATCAGTTCTGCCTTTTTCATGGTGGAAATTCCCTTTAATCCTCTTGCTTTAGCGAGATCTTTTAACGTCGCCAGCGGAAGAGATTCATATTTTTCTCTCATCATATTAGTCCTTTCACATCAAACTGCTTTCATTCTAGTTTCTTCATTTATTAAGTAGCATCTCTTACTTTACTGGAAAATCACGTCAGAAATGACGATACTATTTGAAACATGGAGATATTATACTACATCTTTGTTCTTTTTTAAAGTTCTTTTTCATAACGGTATATCTATTCTACCCAATTCCTCTTTTGTGCGTATATTGACTTGAACTTCTATGAATGATATGATTAAACAAACTTATGAAAAGGTGGTATCCATAAAATGACGAATAGTGAAAAAGCCCTGAAAATGCACGAAGAATGGCATGGAAAGATTGAAACTTGTGCAAAATCCCACGTAAATTCACGTGAAGATCTTGCAATTGCCTATACCCCTGGTGTTGCAGAACCTTGTAAGGTAATCGCAAAAGATCCCGAGGCTGCCTATACTTATACTATGAAATCCAATACTGTAGCTGTTGTTTCTGACGGAAGTGCCGTACTCGGTCTTGGTAATATCGGTGCTCTTGCGGCAATGCCCGTTATGGAAGGAAAGGCTGTTCTTTTTAAAGAATTCGGTGGTGTCAACGCTGTACCGATCTGTCTTGACACACAGGATACTGAAGAGATCATCAAAACAGTTGTAAATATCGCCCCTGCTTTCGGAGGGATCAATCTGGAAGACATCAGTGCTCCAAGATGCTTTGAAATCGAAGAACGACTGAAAGAACTGCTGGATATTCCTGTATTTCATGATGACCAGCACGGAACTGCTATCGTAGTTCTTGCCGGAATCATTAATGCTATGAAAGTAACCGGAAAAGATAAGGAATCTTCCAAAGTTGTCGTAAATGGTGCCGGTTCTGCCGGAGTTGCCATTACCAAACTGCTCCTGACCTACGGCTTTAAACATGTCACCATGTGCGACATAAATGGAATTCTCGGAAAAGATTCCAAAGACCTCAACTGGATGCAGGAGAAGATGGTTGAAGTAACCAACCTGGAACAGAAAACCGGTAAACTCGCCGATGCATTAAAAGGCGCTGATATTTTTGTCGGCGTATCGGCTCCGAATATTGTTACACCGGAAATGGTTGCTTCTATGAACAAAGATGCCATCTTATTTGCCATGGCCAATCCGGTACCTGAAATCATGCCGGATATTGCAAAAGCTGCGGGCGCTAAAGTAGTAGGAACCGGCCGTTCCGACTTCCCGAACCAGGTAAATAACGTGGTTGCTTTCCCTGGTATCTTCAAAGGTGCTCTCGAGGGACGTGCTACTGCCATCACCGAAGATATGAAACTGGCTACTGCAAAAGCAATCGCAGGTCTTGTTCCTGATGAAGAGCTGAATGAAAATAATATTCTTCCTGAAGCATTTGACCCACGTGTTGCAGATGTTGTAAGCCGTGCTGTAAAGGAACTGATCTGATATGACCGTACACTGGGGAGAAAAAAGATACTATTCTCTGGATTATTATCTGAAAAAGACTTATGGTGAAAAGCTCTATAAGATATCTCTCGACGGCGGCATGACATGTCCAAACAGGGATGGTACCCTCGGAACCCACGGTTGCATTTTCTGCAGCCGTGGAGGTTCCGGCGATTTTGCCGCCAGTCGTACTCTGTCTGTCACAGAGCAGATTGAAGCTGGGAAGCAGCAGTCTGCAAAAAAATATACCGGATCATCTTACATTGCTTATTTTCAGGCATATACCAACACTTATGCTTCTTTAGAATATCTGGAAACATTATATATGGAAGCAATTACACATCCTGATATCCGGATTCTTTCCATAGCTACCAGACCGGATTGTCTAAGCGAAAAGATTCTGGATCTCCTGGAAAATTTAAACCGGATCAAACCAGTCTGGGTTGAACTTGGTCTTCAGACTATTCATGAAGAAAGCGCCCGATATATCCGCAGAGGTTATGAGCTTCCGGTATTTGAAAATGCAGTATCCGAGCTTCGAAAGCGTGGAATCGATGTTATTGTCCATACAATCCTGTGTCTTCCAAATGAAACCGAACAGGATATACTCAAGACCATAGAATACCTGAACCACCAGGATATTCAGGGCATCAAACTGCAGCTTTTACATGTATTAAAAGATACCGATCTGGCCGACATCTACCTGGCCTCTCCATTCTACATTCCCACACCGGAAGAATATTACCAGCTTCTCGGGATGTGTATCAGCCACTTAAGACCGGACATCGTTATCCACCGATTAACCGGAGACGGACCAAAAAATCTTTTGATCGCCCCTTTATGGACCTGTAATAAAAGGCAAATTCTGAATCAGTTCCAGTCTTACTTAAAAACACATGACATCTGGCAGGGAAAGGAGTGTTAACCTTGGCCAAATCTTTTACGTTATATAAATTGATCATTTTGTATATGTTGAACGAAGTTGATTTTCCTCTTACCAATTCCCAGATATCAGAATTTATTCTGGATGAAGGATATACAACCTACTTTAAATTACAGCAGGCTTTATCCGAACTTCTGGAATCAGGATTTATTCGTGAAGAATCTACTCATCACCGTACATTTTACCATCTTACAGAAGACGGAGCAGAGACCATCCATTATTTTACAAACGATATCTCTCCGGCAATCCAGCATGATATCGACGAATTTTTAAAAGAGAAACATTACGAATTAAAAAATGAGATGTCCGTAAAAGCGGACTATTTCGAGAATTCCAACATGGAATATTCTGTACGCTGTCAGGTCATCGAACAGGGACTTCCTCTGATCGACCTCACCGTAACAGCCCCGACAGAATCCGAAGCTGCAACCATTGCAAACAACTGGCAGAAACGGAACCAGGAGATTTATGCGTTAGTAATGGCGAAGTTGTTGTAGTAATTATTTTGGTGACTTACCCCGGACCTGAATAAAAGGATAGAAGCTATTTCTGTGCTGATTCAATCATGGAGAAACTCTAGAGCAACAAACCATGACCTCATATGCACAGAAATAGCTTCTATCCTTTTATTCAGTTACGTTTTTGTATGCCATAATAATTATATAATGGAACCTTAACCGTTGTGATATCTTGATTGGAACAATTTAAAATAGAAACTCGCTCATGACATAGTTGCTGACATCGATTCCTTTTTCTGTTAACCGGATGTATTCGCCGGTGTCTTCAAGCAGCTGCTTTTGGTACATATCGATCAGTACTTTTCCATATGCATTTTCAATGCTTCTTCCGAAAGTCTGCCTGAAGTCAGTCTTGGATACTCCTTCGATTTTTCTGAGCCCCAGAAACATATATTCTTCCATCTGATTCTGCAAACTAAGAACTTCGATCTCACCACCTTCTACGAATCGTTGGTTATTGATAAGAGATGCCGCACCGGTTCCGATTCCCAGATATTCTGTGCGGTTCCAGTATCCAAGGTTATGCCGGCATTCATATCCTTCTTTGGCATAATTAGATATCTCATATCTGTGATAGCCGTAACTCCACAAAATATTTTTTGTAAACTGATACATCATCCGTTCCGTATCTTCATCCGGAAGTTCTCTTCTTCTTCTCGCCTCAGCGCGTTCACCCTCTCCGTACTTTTCATAGAACGGCGTTCCTTCTTCGATGATCAGACTGTATGCGGAGATATGTTCCGGACCAAGTTCTGCCACTTTTTTTAATGTATCTTCCCATCCTCCCAATGTCTGAAATGGAATTCCCGACATCAGATCTACATTGATATTCTGAAATCCCACTTTTCTTGCAAGCGTATAGGTATCCAGGAAGTCTTTATATGTATGAATTCTTCCGAGCATCTTTAATTCCTGATCATCCGTTGACTGTAATCCGATACTCAGACGATTAATCCCGACATTCCGATATGCCATCAATTTCAACTTATCTACTGTCCCCGGGTTCACTTCTACCGTGATCTCCGCGTCCGAATCAATTGGAAATGTAGCACGTATCGCATCGAAGATACTCCTCATCTGCTGAGTTTCTAATATGGACGGTGTACCGCCTCCTATAAAAATACTGCTTACATGGTACATACCGGCAAGATCATAATAAGAACGGATCTTCTGGCACAAGCCCATGACATACTCCTGTCTCGCTTCAGGTGTTGCAGGCGCAGACAGGAAATCACAGTACCGACATTTTTTTACACAAAATGGAATATGGATATATAACTCTAATGGTCTCATTATTTATCATCCAGCTTCAATACACTCATAAATGCTTTCTGCGGAATCTCTACGTTGCCCACCTGACGCATACGTTTCTTTCCTTCTTTCTGTTTTTCCAGAAGCTTTCTCTTACGGCTGATATCTCCACCATAACATTTTGCCAGCACGTCTTTACGCATCGCACGAACTGTTTCACGCGCGATGATCTTACTTCCGATTGCTGCCTGGATTGGAATCTCGAATAACTGTCTCGGGATCTCTTCTTTTAACTTCTCGCACATCTTTCTTCCGCGTTCGTATGCAGTATCTGCATGAATGATAAATGACAATGCATCGACTTCTTCTTTATTGATCAGGATATCCAGTTTGACAAGTTCTGACTTCACATAACCGGCCATCTCATAGTCAAACGAAGCATATCCTCTTGATCTTGATTTTAATGCATCAAAGAAATCATAAATGATTTCATTAAGCGGGAGCTGGTAATGTAATACTGCACGTGTCTCTTCAATATACTCCATACCTTCATATACGCCTCGACGTTCCTGGCACAGATCCATGATCGCACCGATAAACTCCGCTGTCACCATGATCTCTGCTTTTACCATTGGCTCTTCCATATATTCGATCTCGGAAGGATCCGGAAGGTTCGATGGATTCGTAAGCTCTATCACATCTCCATTTGTCTTGTGTACTTTATAGATAACCCCCGGCGCAGTTGTTACCAGATCCAGATTATATTCTCTTTCCAGACGTTCCTGAATGATCTCCAGATGCAGAAGTCCAAGGAATCCACAGCGGAATCCGAATCCCAGTGCAATTGAAGTCTCAGGTTCGAACTGCAGTGATGCATCATTTAACTGTAATTTTTCCAACGCATCCCTGAGATCCGGGTATTTTGCGCCATCTGCCGGATATAATCCACAGTAAACCATTGGATTTACTTTCTTATATCCCGGAAGCGGTTCTGCACATGCATGTGCCGCATTGGTTACCGTATCACCCACGCGGGTATCCTTTACGTTCTTAAGACTTGCCGTAATATAGCCTACCATTCCGGCACTCAGTTCCTCACACGGAATAAACTGTCCGGCCCCAAAATAACCAACTTCTACTACTTCTGCCTTAGCTCCTGTCGCCATCATAAGGATCGGTGTTCCTTTTTTTACAGTTCCTTCTTTGATTCTGCAAAATACGATAACACCTTTATACGCATCATATAAAGAATCAAAGATCAACGCCTGAAGCGGTGCTTTCGGATCTCCGGTTGGTGCCGGTATCTTTGCCACGATTTCTTCCAGCACCTGATCTACATTCAGTCCAGTCTTTGCAGAAATCTGCGGCGCATCCTCTGCCTCTATTCCGATCACATCCTCAATCTCTTCAATCACACGTTCCGGATCGGCACTTGGAAGATCGATCTTATTTAATACCGGTACTACATCCAGATCATGATCCAGCGCAAGGTATACATTGGCAAGCGTCTGTGCTTCTACCCCCTGTGCGGCATCCACTACCAGAATTGCCCCGTCACAAGCTGCAAGGCTTCGGGATACTTCATAGTTAAAGTCTACATGCCCCGGCGTATCGATCAGGTTAAAGATATACTCTTCTCCATCCTTTGCCTTATATACCGTTCTGACTGTCTGGGCTTTGATCGTGATTCCTCGTTCTCTTTCCAGCTCCATATTGTCTAACACCTGGGACTGCATCTCACGACTGGTAAGAAGTCCCGTCATCTCAATGATACGGTCCGCCAGTGTTGATTTACCATGGTCAATATGTGCTATAATACAAAAATTTCGAATTTTACTCTGATCTATTCCTGACACTAATATCTTCTCCTTAATTAAATGTTTATCTTATCAATTCTATCATGCAGCACTGTATTTTACAATGAAAAGTTCCACACTCATCACATCATTCAGGCGTCCCGTCTTTACCATCTCTTCGGTATCTACAGCCTCTTCCAGAATGTTCCTTAACTCTTTCTTTTCAAATGTGCGGCATTGCTGCATATATTTTCCCGCCACAAACGGATGAAGTCCGACTGTCTTTGCGATTGATGATTTATCGTAGCGTTTCCCCACCAGATCTTTCACTTCCAAAAGCAGCTTAAACTGTCTCGTCAGAAGGTATAAGATACGCATCGGCGGTTCTTTTAATGCCAGAAGATCATAATAGTAATCAAGCGCCTTTTTCTGGTTCTTCATTGCAACCGCTTCTACCATATCAAAAATCTTATTTGTAATCTGTGTTGTACAGATTGCTTCTATATCTGATATCTCAATCTCTTCTTTTCCCATACAGTAACAGAAGAGTTTTTCCAGTTCTTTTTCCAGATTCTCCATATCCGTTCCTGTTGTTGACAGAAGATATCTGGCCGTCTGTTCCTTGATCTTGTAGCCTTCTTTTTTTACATTACCTGCAACCCAGTATAATAACGTCTTCTCATCCTGACGCGCCATCTCAACTACGCGTCCTTTACTCTTCACCGCTTTATACATCTTTCCTCGTTTGTCCGCCTCATTTTCCACGAACAAAAAGCATGCCGTATCCGGCATCGTCTTGATATAATCGGCCAGATCCGGTGTTGCATTTTTAAAAAATCCCGAATTTTCTACCACTATCAGACGACGCTTTGCAAAAAACGGCATTGTCTCGGCAAGATCTATGAGTTCACCCGGATTTATCCCTTTGCCTTCATAATATGCATAATTTACCGTATCCCCATCCGGAAATATTGCCTTGGTTATCCGGTCTCTGTATTGCTTTTTCAAATAAGCCTCTTCCCCATACAGGAGATATACCGGCTTAAAATTTCCTGTTTTTATATCTTCATTTAAACTTTTCATCGGTGTTCTCCTATCTTTTTCACCTCTTAAAAGTATACTGAATTCTCCTTTTAAGTTCAACCGTTTCTCCCATGAATCCGCATACTTTTTTTATTTACAGTTATTCCAAACGCACCGTTTTCCTGTGTAGAATATATTTTCGCGCCACTGTTTTCAAGTCTTTCCAAAGTATCTTTATGTGGATGTCCGTAACGATTCTTCCTTCCTGCCGAAATCCATGCATATCTTGGTTTTACATTTTCCAGAAATGCTTCCGTTGTAGAATTCTTTGATCCATGATGTGCAGTCTTTAATACCTCCCATGAAATCTTCTTTTCCTGTAGATAAGAGAGCGTATATGTCAGACTTTCTTCTCCTTCTTTTTCCACGTCTCCTGTAAAAAGCATGTCAAATCCCTCGTATTCCAGATGTAGGATCATGGATGCTTCATTTCCGGGATTCATATTCTTTTCTTTTGGCCCCAGACAGGTGAATCTCAACTTTCCTTCTCTGATCTGCGTCCCGTTTTCCATTTCCCAGACCGTCGTTCCATTATCTTCTGCTACACTTATAAGCTCTTCTAACTTTTCATCCCGGTACGCTTCTCCTGTCACAACAAGATTCCGTATTTTTATCCCGACCTGCTGCCTTTTCAGCATTTCTTCAATTCCATTCATATGATCTATATCTCCATGAGATACGAACACATAATCAATACTTCCTATTCCTCTGTACTTTAAAAACGGTTCTATCCGATATTTCCCGACATTTTTTATATCACTGCTGCCTCCATCGATCAGATAAGTCTTATGCTCCGGTCCCTCCACACAGATACAGTCTCCCTGTCCTACATCCAGCATCGTAACCTCTGCTCCGGTTCTTACCCAGGGGCCCGATATCAATATCAGAAATCCAACCGTATAAAGCGTTATACTTATGATATATTTTTTCCAGTTTCTTTTAAATTTTAATATCAAAATCACTGTCATAAGCACCAGATAATAGATAAAGATTCTTCTCTTATCCGGCCTTCCCGCCACCCATCTTGCCATCGGAAGCTTTATTGTAAAAACGCAGCATTTATCATACACCCATAAGATACATCTGCAGATCCACAAAATCCATTTTCCGGGTATCCACCCGGCCATCTTTATAAATGACCCGATCATTCCACAGGTTAAAACTACCGACATCAGCGGAAGTATTATAAGATTCAGCAGTATACTATACACCGGAATCTCAAAAAAATTATATAAGATCACCGGCCACAATAAAACATTGATTCCCAGGCCTGCACACAGGCTCTTACACCGCATCTCATTTTCAAGCACCGGTATCACCGTACAAACTGCAAAAACAGCTCCAAACGACAACCAAAAGCCACCATCGTACAGATAAAGCGGATGGATCCCGACCGTTAGCACAGCTGAAGCCGCAAGTGCCGTCGGCATATCATAATGTCTACCGGTAATATCCGCACCTATCCGAAATACGAACATCACCCACGCCCGGATCACCGACACGGTCATTCCGATCATCATCACATACAGACACAACAGAATCCCTCCCGTGATTCCACCTGCCTTGTATGAACCTGTCATTCTCCTTGCTATCCGGTATACTCCAAGTCCCGCAAACGATAGATGAAGTCCGGAAATCGCTAGGATATGTCCAATCCCGTTTACCTGATATAATTCTTTCATTTCCTGATCCATACCGCTTTTTTCACCAAGGAGTATTGCCGCAAGTGCTGAACCATCCCGTTCTCCCATCTCGCGTTGCAGCATTTTCTGCCAGTTCATCCGGAATTTTTCAAGTCTGTCTTTTAATTTGTTTCGTTTGTAATCCGTAATCTGTATATCATCCGATCGGACTTTCCCATGGATTCCCTGTTTTTGATAATAAAATTTCTGATCAAAATTTCCCGGATTTCTGGCCTCTTCATAAAATGATACCTTTCCACACACTTTAATCTGGTTTCCTATATGTAATTTTTGGCTGGAATTTGTATAAATGATAATTTTCGATTCTTGAAATTTTTTTGAGTTTGAATAAATAGAATTTTCTTTCAGATAGATCATCCGGCAGTTCTCTTTTTGCTCTTGCCTGTATATTTTGCCGCAAATGGTAATATTATCACCTTCTGCGGCATATCGTTCAATCGGGGAAGGGCGAAGTTCTTTTATGAACCGCTCTCTCCCCCACACAACCATAAAAGCAATGATGCATAGAACCATCAGACACACACTAAGAAGCGGTCTGTTTTTCACATGCTACTCTCCTTCCACAATATTGGGATTTCTGGAAAGAGGTTTTTCCAAATTTATCTTTCCCATATAAGTAATATCTGTTTTTCCGTCAATCAGGATCTGTACTCTGCTGATTGCACTTCCATCTACAATAGAATTCACAATTGCATATACCGGAACTTCCGGATTCATTACATTCGTCGTATCAAGGAATCCGGCGTCCAGATTCACGTAACAGATATGATCTTTTACCGATACACTAAGTACTTTTGTTCCTTCTGGGAGCACTGCTGATTCATTATCCGAATCCGGCCCCTTGATCAGCTGTTCGACCAGTGCTTTTTCTCTGGACACACTGCTACTGTATCTGACATTTACCTTTTCTTTTACAAGACGGGTGCCCTTTTTATTTCCATAATATAAAAGAAATGTCTCATTCTGATAAGCATGCAGACTGGATCCCGTATTCTGTACAAAATCCGATGGCTGCATATATCCTATCTCCTGGCCGTTCTGATCCTCCAGCGGCTCTCCTTCTATCGTAAAGAATACAGCATCTACTCCATCTATCTGTCCAAGCGACTGTACCACCGATGCCCGCAGTACAATTTCTTCCGTTACACTCAGTTTTTGATATGCACGATTAAAATCCACTGTCAGATTTTTGGAATGAAGCGACCAGTTCTTTATCTTTACACCTTTCACAAAGGCACTGCGATAATTAATATTATCTGTATTTTTCTGGACTTTCCCTAACACATAATTAATCTGCGCTTTTTTTGTCTTTCCTTTGATTCTTGTGCCCTTCTCAACCAGTGAAACTCCCTCTGAGTCTGTATAGTAAATCCTGGTGCCGCTAACCTTATCCTCTTTTTTACATCCTGATACTGCTATGATGCAAACAGCTATAAGCAGCAGGATCTTGTAAATTTTTTTCATTTTCATCTTAATCTCCTTCTGCCTAAGATACATAGTTTAACGGAATTCTTACCGTAAAAGTAGTTCCTTCCGATGGCTGACTGAATACTTTGATCGCCCCTCTGTGCATAACCACTGCACTTCTTGCGATTGCCAGACCAAGTCCTGTTCCGCCAATTTCTCTTGAATGGGACTTGTCCACCCGGTAGAATCTCTCAAATATATGTTCCTGTGCTTCAGCAGGTATACCGATTCCCGAATCCGCCACCTCAATATAGCAGTTTTTGTGATCCGCATTTAAAGATACATGCACCCATCCATTTTCCTTATTATACTTGATGGCATTCTCCACCAGATTCGATATTGCCAGAGAGATCTTCATCTCATCTACCTCTGTCGTCACCGGACGAAAACTTTCATAGACCAGTTCGATATTTCTTGTAGCCGCAATCGGACGCAGTCTCTTTAATATCTTTTCTATCAGTTCGTTCATATTTTCTGACTTTATATTCATTGTATTTGCGGTCTTGTCCATCTTGACCAGCGAAAGCAGGTCATTAATAATCTTATTTTCTCTCTCGATTTCTTCCGACATGTCCCCCATAAATTCTTTATAGAGTTCTACCGGTGCATCTTCCTGCAAAAGCAGCGAATCCGCCAGTACTTTCATGGATGTCAGCGGTGTCTTTAACTCATGTGACACATTCGATACGAATTCATTTCTCGAGTCATCCAGAGTCTTCATGCGTCCCGACATCTTATTGAACGCTTCCGATAATTCCATTGTTTCTGTGTACGTATTCTCATGAAGGTAATCATCGTCATAGCCTTCTGTAACCGCAGAAATGGATTCTGTAATGCGTTTAAAAGGTTTTAACATAGCCATTCCCGAAAGCACAGCAATCATAAGGATAACCAGGATCGATGCAAGTGCTGCCACATCTGCTTTGTTTCTTAAAATCTCCAGACTGTCCAGGACAGAATCTGTCGGTGCACTGACAAGCAATACTCCTACAATCGAATCATCTTTTCCTAAAATCGGCGCTGTCACTTCTATATATCTGTTTTTCTTATTATACTCGCTGGTTCCTTTTTCTTTGAAACAACGGATCACATTACCCGATACGATAGTTTTTCCTTCATCCATTTCATATGTATCTTCCTGGATCTTAAAATTACCATCGATTACCATTACCCGGCCGCTGTAGATATTAGATAGCTGAACCAGTTCTGTTCTGATCGTCTCTGACGTATCTCCCGTAAGATAGCCCGAACTGCTCAGCTGATTACTGAGAATGGTACATTGATTCTGTATCTCAGCAGTTCGTACCTCCACTGCTCTTTTCTCATAGCTGGTCAGGAACACCCCTCTCATAATCAATACCGGAACAATCCCTGCCAGTGCCACCAGCAGGATGATCCGGAATTTCATGCTCCTGAATATATTCTTTTTAAAATATTTTTTAACCCCTGAAATAATAACCCACTCCCCATTTCGTATAGACATATTTTGGATCGCTTGGATTCGTTTCAATCTTTTCACGAAGTCTCCGGATATGTACATCCACAGTTCTTGCATCTCCCGGATACTCATATCCCCATACGATATTCAAAAGATTCTCTCTGCTGTAGACTTTACCTGGATTCATGGCAAGCAGTTCCAGAAGATCGAATTCTTTTGCTGTCAGATTGATTTCCTTTTCTCCGATGATCACGCGTCTGCTTTCGCAGTCAATCTTCATCTCGCCTTTTACGATCACTTTTTCATTTTCCTGATTTTTATCACGCTTGCTGACACGGCGCATAATGGCTTTGATCCTTGCCTTCACTTCCAGAATATTGAATGGCTTTGTTATGTAATCATCTGCTCCATAATCCAGTCCCAGGATCTTATCCATATCGTCGCCTTTTGCTGTAAGCATAATGATCGGAACATCCGAATATTCCCGGATCTGCTGACACACTTCAAAACCGTCATATTTCGGAAGCATGACATCCAGAAGAATGATATCATATGCATTCTCCTTTGCCAGTTTCAGTGCCTCTTCTCCGTCATAAGCACAGTCCACATCATATCCATCCTGCTCCAGACTAAACCGGATTCCTTTTACTATCAGTTTTTCATCATCCACAACCAATACTCGTCTGCTCATGTTCCTACTCCCTTGTCAGATCTTAATTTGATCTTTTACTTTCTGAAATACACCGTCTTTAATACCTTCCACTTCCATCAGATCTTCTATCTTCTGAAACTTTCCATGCTCATCTCTGTAACGAATGATCGCGTCAGCCTTCGCCTCTCCGATTCCGGATAGTGTCATCAATTCGTCCTTCCCGGCCGTATTAATATCCACCTTGCCATCTGCCGTACTTCCGGCATCTGTGCTTTTTGTTGCATCTGTCTTTTCATTATCCGCATTCTGTACGAAAGTACCGTTGTTCTCTGTTCCGGCTTTTGCCTCTTCTTTCGTCGGAACATATATTCTGGAACCATCTTCAATCTTTTCTGCCTGATTCAGAGCCTCACCTGCTGCCTCATCCGTAAATCCTCCAGCCATCTGAATAGCTTCATACAAACGACTGTCCGATGTCAGTTCATACACTCCCGGAGACTTCACTGCCCCGCATACATGTACATAACAGATCTGTAGTTTTTCCTGCTTAAGGCCAGCTTTTTCTGTCATGTTATCATCCGTTCCCGTTTCTGATCCTTCAGCCTCTTTTTCAGTATTTCCATCTGCTTTTTCCACATCCGGTTCACGCCCGTCCAACGAAATAAGTTCCGTCTGTTCCTGTGATTTTCGGTCTCTGCATCCGGTCAGATTCACGACACATATCATACTCAGTATCATGGTAAAGATCAGCAATATACGGCATATTTCCTTCTGTATTTTTCTCTGTTCTGTTATTCTGTTCTGTCTTTTTTCCCTATGCATAACTTCTCCTTTACAGCCTGTCGAAAACTGTAAATCCCCGCATATGCCTAGTGAAATAATTGTACTATTTCCACTGAAAAATTGCAACACCAATCAGGGCAATGGACATTCCAATAATTTTACGGATTTCCAGTGGTTCTTTGTCTACTCCGAACAATCCGAGAAGTTCTATTACGTACGCTACGATCAACTGCGAGATTACAATCAGAAGTGCTGCCTTCGCCGGTCCCAGTGCCTCCATACTCTTGATCACGGTCCATGTGATCCCTGCACCGATCACTCCTCCGAGGAGTACATATTTGGGCTCTACCTTCCACAAATTCCCGATAGAATCCCGCCCGGCGATCAGCCATGCCGCTGCACACAGCAGAAATGCACTAAACTGCACCCATCCATTACTCACCCACATCCCCGTTGTCTTCGTCACTTGCGTATTAAATACTCCCTGTACACTCATAAGCGCTCCCGACAAAAGCGCAATCAAAAAACCAGTCATCTCCATACCTCCTGCTTATGCAGATAATATGTCCCATGACTGGTTTTTTATGCTGTTAATTTCAAAAAATATTACAGTACCTTCTTTAAAATCCGGATCATCTCATCCACATGCTCTTTTTCAATAATAAGAGGTGGTACAAAACGGATCACATCGTTTCCGGCTCCGATGATCAGAAGTCCTTCTTTTAAGGCCTCTTTCGTAATCTCGGATAATGGCTTTGTCACCTGTATTCCCTGCATCAGTCCTTTTCCTTTAACGGCCTTTACGCAATCACATTCTGACTTCAGTTCTTCTAGTTTTTCTGTCAGATATGCACCGAGTTCCTGCACATGTACCACAAGATTCTTTTTCTCAAAAATCTCGATCGTCTTACTTACAGCTGTACATGCCAGAGGATTTCCGCCGTAAGTAGTTCCGTGATCACCTGGCTCCAGTGAATACCTCGCGATCTCTTCTGTCATTGCAAACGCTCCTACCGGAATTCCGCTTCCGATTGCTTTTGCCATAGACATAATATCAGGTCTGATACCATAAGACTGCCATGTGAACATGGAACCGGTTCTTCCCATACCACACTGCACTTCGTCACAAATCATCAGAATTCCTTCTTCATCGCAAAGTTTGCGGATCCCTTTCATAAATTCCTCTGTAGCCAGATTGATGCCGCCTTCTCCTTGAAGCGGCTCCAGGATAATCGCACATGTTTTGTCTGTTACCAGTGCTTTTACACTGTCCAGATCATTATATTCTGCAAATGACACTCCCGGTACAAGTGGCTCAAACGGTGCACGATATGGATCATGACCTGTTACCGATAACGCTCCAAAGCTTCTTCCATGAAAAGATTCCTTCATAGCAATGAATTCATAACGGCCGGTTCCTTTTTTGTATGCATATTTTCTTGCCGCTTTTAAAGTTCCTTCTACCGCTTCTCCGCCACTGTTGGTAAAGAAAATCCGATCCATTCCGGTAATACGTTTCAGATCTTCTGCTGCTTTTCCACATACAGTATTGTAATACAAATTAGATGTGTGAAAAAGCTTGTCAATCTGTGCTTTTAACGCTTCATTCAACTCCTGATTGCCGTATCCCAACGAAGACACCGCATATCCGGCTGCAAAATCCAGATATTTCTTTCCTTCTGTATCATACAGATATGCACCTTCACCGTGATCTAACACAACCGGAAACTGGTTATAAGTATGTAACAAAGCTTCGTTTGTTTCTTTCATATATTCATTCATATATTCATTCATAGCTTATTCTCCGTGATAATATCTTTCTTCTACATCATTTTTGATTGCTGTTCCGATTCCCTTATTCGTAAAGATTTCAAGAAGCAGGCAGTGTGGAATTCTTCCATCCAGAATATGTACTCTGGATACACCGTTTTCGATTGCATCAATACAGTTCTGGATCTTCGGAAGCATACCTCCACCGATATATCCTTCCTCCATCAGTTTCTTCCCTTCGGAAACATTTAACTCTGAAATCAATGTAGACGGGTCATTCGGATCTTTGTATACACCTTCAATATCTGTTAAGAATGCAAGTTTCTCTGCATTGATTGCTTTCGCGATTGCACATGCCGCATCATCCGCATTAATGTTATAAGTATTGTATTCATCATCCAGACCGATCGGTGCAATAATCGGAAGGAAATCTTTTTCCAGAAGATCATAGATGATATCCGCATTCACTTCTTTGACATCGCCGACAAATCCGATATCTTCACCGTCTGCCAGTTTTTTATCCACTTTCAGAAGGCCGCCGTCTTTTCCACTGATACCAATGGCTCTTACACCGAGCTGTTCCACTAACTGAACAAGACTTTTGTTAACTTTACCAAGAACCATCTCTGCGAGTTCCATTGTCTCTGCATCCGTCACACGAAGTCCATTGATAAAATGTGGTTCCATGCCGACTTTTCCAACCCATTTGCTGATCTCCTTGCCACCGCCATGAACGATGATCGGTTTGAATCCAACTAATTTGAGAAGGGTTACATCCTGAATGACTCTTGCTTTTAACTCTTCGTCTACCATGGCACTTCCACCATATTTTACTACAATAACCTTACGGTTAAATCTCTGGATATATGGAAGGGCTTCAATCAGTACTTCTGCTTTGTCCAGGTATTTCTGCATTGCTTTTTCCATCTTTTGATCTCCTGTCTTTTCATTTCTGTCTGTTTGCTGCATCTGTATACTTTAATCTTTGCATTCTGAATTAGCTTCTGTAATCTGCATTAATCTCAATATATCCGTGAGTCAGGTCACATCCCCATGCTGTTGCTGTCTTATCTCCCATCTTCACATCTGCAATTGCTGTAACTTCCGGCTCAGACAGAATTTTAGTTGCCTCTGCTTCGCTGTAATCTACAGCCGTACCATTTTCAATGATCTGGATCTTTCCGGCTTTACTCTCAAAGAACAGGTCAACTTTTTCAGGATCAAACTGTGCTCCGGAATATCCCATTGCGCAGAGAATTCTTCCCCAGTTTGCATCATGTCCTGCAATCGCTGTCTTTGTAAGATTAGAGCATACGATAGATTTTGCAAGTGTCTTTGCCTGTTCTACGCTCTCACAGCCAACTGCCTTGACTTCGAATAATGCGGTTGCACCCTCTCCGTCTCCTGCAATCTTCTTTGCAAGATATTCGTTGATCGTATGTAATGCTTCTGCAAAATTTTTATAATCTTCTGTTCCATATGTGATCTCCGGGTTCTCTGCCAGACCATTTGCCAGCAATACAACGGAATCATTCGTAGAAGTATCTCCATCTACAGAAATCATGTTGTAGGTATCTCCGACATCTTCGCTTAATGCTTTCTGAAGTGCATCCTTTGTGATCACTGCATCTGTTGTAATAAATGCAAGCATCGTACACATATTCGGATGGATCATTCCGGATCCTTTTGCCATACCTCCGATAGTTACTGTCTTGCCGCCGACTTCGATTGTAACAGCCAGTTCCTTCGGAAATGTATCGGTTGTCATAATTGCTTTAGCTGCTTCTGTTCCATTTTCAAGTGTATCATTCTTCTTTCCTGCCAGCGCTTCGATTCCAGCTGTCAGTTTGTCGATCGGAATCTGTTTTCCGATAACTCCGGTAGAACCGATGAGAACACCGTCTGCGGAAATGTTCAGTGCTTTCGCTGCTGCATCTGCTGTATCTTTACAGTATCCAAATCCTTCTGCTCCGGTGCAGGCATTGGCGATTCCTGAGTTTACAACGACTGCCTGTGCTTTTGCCCCGCTTTTTACAACCTGCTGATCCCATTTGACCGGTGCTGCTTTTACAACATTTGTTGTAAATGTTCCTGCTGCCACGCATGGAACCTGGCTGTATACCAGTGCCATATCCGTTCTGTCTTTATACTTAATTCCTGCTGCTGTACTTGCTGCTTCAAATCCTTTTGCTGCGGTTACTCCGCCTTTTACCTGTTTCATCTGTTCTTCCACCTTTCTTAATTCTCTCATTTTATATTACCGGCTGTTCATTAGTCTCAATTCTCTCGTTTTATCTGCCGGTTCTTTTATATGCTCTTTTATTTTATCTTCCTACTCTGCTTACTGGATAAACGCCGTGATATTTGCTTCATTCAATGTAAAATCATAATAATTCAGATCTTCTCTTTTTGTCCATCCGATTTCTTTCCAGAATGCATTGCCGATATCGTTCTGTGTAAATGCGATCAGAGATACTTTGTTAATGCCTTCTTTTTTCAGCGCTTCCATGGTAAATACTACCATAGCCTTCCCGATTCCCTTCATCCTGTGATTTACATCTACACACACATGATACAGACAGCCTCGTCTTCCATCATGCCCGCAGAGAATCGCTCCGACGATTTTTCCGTCTTCTTCGGCAACTACGCTTGTCGTAGGATTTCTTTTTAAAAAGCGTTCTACGCCCTCTTTCGAATCATCCACACTTCGTATTCCGAATCCCTTGATGCTCATCCAAAGTGCGTGCACCTGGTCGAAATCTTCAATTGTCATTACTCTTATATTCATATGTATTATTTTTCTCCTCTGCCTGTATTTTCAGATGAACTTAGGATAATGCTCCCTTACGTTTCATCTCATCTGCATCCTTTTTCCGAAAATTTATGGGAACATTGGCACCAGTTCCAGACCTTCTGTCTCCGGAAGTCCAAACATCAGGTTCATATTCTGTACTGCCTGTCCTGCCGCACCTTTTACCAGGTTGTCAATGGCTCCCATCATGATGATACGGTTGGTTCTTGGATCGATCTTGAAGTTGATGTCTACATAATTACTTCCTTCTACCCATTTTGTCTCCGGGCATACATCCTTTTCCAGAACACGGACGAATTTCTCATCTTTATAATATTTATCATAGATTGCTTTGACTTCTTCGTAGGTCACATCTTTTTTCAATGTTGCATATTCCGTCGCCAGAATTCCTCTGTTCATCGGAACCAGATGTGGCGTGAAGTTGATCAGTACTTTTTCTCCTGATGCATATCCGAGTTGTTCCTCGATCTCAGGTGTATGTCTGTGGCTTGCAACACCGTACGCTTTCATATTCTCATTCACTTCACAGAAAAGGTTCGGCACTTTTGCACCACGTCCTGCTCCGGAAGTTCCGGACTTGGCATCCACGATCAGGGTATTCATATCAATGATCCCTTCTTTTGCCAGCGGATAAGCAGTCAGGATCGAACAGGTTGTATAGCATCCAGGATTGGCTACCAGTCTTGCTTTCTTCACATCTTCTCTGTTGATCTCGCAAAGTCCGTATACCGCTTCTTCGATATACTGTGGGCTCTTATGTTCAATTCCATACCATTTTTCATAAGTAGCAACGTCTTTGATACGAAAGTCTGCACTTAAGTCGATGATCTTTGTCTCACTTAAAATCTTGTCATTCATCATCGATGCACAGAATCCCTGTGGCGTTGCAGTAAAGATCACGTCTGCCTGCTTTGCCAGTTCTTCCATATTATCATCCAGACATTTCGCATCTACGATCTGGAACATATTCTGATATACATCTGCATATTTCTTATCTATGTAGCTTCTGGAACCGTACCATACAATCTCAGCATCTTTATGTCCGGCGAGAATTCTTACCAGTTCTCCCCCGGCATATCCAGTTGCTCCAATAATTCCAACTTTAATCATCTATATAACACCCTTTCCGATATTGAATTTTTATAAATTATCGTACGTTTTATAGTACCCCCATTTCCTGTAATTGTCTAGTTTGGTCGGATTGTTTTTTCAAAAATCCATCTATTTACTTTTGTGTGGTAAAAGAGGAACTTGCATAAGTATACATCTATAATGTATATTATGCAAGTCCTTTTTAATTATATTTCTGTTTAGTTCATCATCGTGGCTTACCCAGGTCCATGAGAAACTGCCAGCGACAGATTATATAGATACACTTCCGGTCTCACAACGGTTACGGTTCAGCTGTTTAATTATTATAGCATGCGATAACGCAGCTGGACTCTCTTCCTTTTCTTCCGGCCGGGTATCAGCCGCTTAATAGATTAAACAGAAATCTCCTTCTTCTTCACCTCCGGCTCCACCAACACATTCTGATACCGATAAATACTAAGTAATATTCCAAACATAATATAACTGATCATCATCCCACTTCCCCCGGTCGTCAGAAACAGACAATAATTATTTGAAAGTGGAAAATGTCCAAGATTTTCTAATACATATCCAATGAACTGAATAAGCAGGACCACCACACATCCGGTTCCCATGATCATGCCGAGTTGATTTTTCTGGTGTCCTGTCTTTTGCAGGAACCATATCAGAATGCCTCCTACAATAGCAATTATCAGAACCGCTGCAAATATTCCATAATAATGTATAATAAAGGTCAGCATATAATCTCTGTTAAAGAACTTTATTTTTTCACAATCTCCACGTCCGGCAAGATGTGCTCCGGAGATCATATTTCTTATCATTCCCCCTAAGGTTCCGTCATTGCTTTCCGGATGGATAAAAGCGGATAGTCTTGCCATCTGATAATTTGCTACATAGTCCAGTTTTACGAACAACCCAATTCCTGCTGCCGGGAGCAGAATTACCAGACTCCACAGTGTAATCAATGTTCTTTTTCTATTCACCTCAAACCATTCTTTCCAAACTGCAATTGATAACAGAATCATAAATGTAACTTCTACGCTGATTGCCATGGACAGATTCGGAATGCGTAAGATGATCCACACCGGCAGTATCTGCCACAGTATTGCCTTTACAACACCGAAATAACCAGATTTTTTTCTTCGCATGCTATACAATGTTGCCGCATATGCAGGAACAATCAGATATAAAAATGGACGCAGCGGTAATACCCTGCCAAATAAAAACAGGATCCCGTAAGCAGCTCCATTGATATATACTGCACCCATGAACAGGCTCAGTCCCATAACCACGATCCAGCCTCCGGTTAACAACTTGCCATACTTTCCTATTCTGCTGTAATCAAAATAACAGATTCCTATCATACAAGCCAGACCAATGATCGTCCACATAACACTTTTCAGATAGTTGATATTACCACCAATTCCCGATGCGATCCATTCTACATCTCCCGGATTATTTCCTGCATCTGCCAGGATGCTTGTTCTTATGAGATACATTAGTACAATTCCTGCCAGATTCAAAATCGCGATCAGTCCGATCATCTTCCAGGCCATCTTCGGTCGATGGATCCGGTCCATCTCAACACCAACCTCTACCGGATCACCCATTTCCAGAACTGCCGCTTCTTCTGCTTCTTCGGCATTTATTCCTGCTTTCATATAATCACTTTTCTGATCTTCGATGTGTCCTTCCAGTTCTTTTGTTACCAGCGGAAGTGCCCGCTTACACCGGATCTGTTCTGTTACCGTCTGTATATATTTCTTTTTATCCAAAGCACACACCACCCATCACATCCAGAACCGCTTTTGAATACTCTTTCCATTCTTCTGACTTCTTTTTTAATTCTTTTTTTCCGGATCTTGTAATATGATAATATTTTCGGATCTTTCCGACTGCTTCTTTCTCATAAGACTCTACGAATCCTTTTTCTTCCAGACCATGCAAAAGCGGATACAAAGTTCCTGCTTTTAACTCAAATACATTCTTTGATTTTCCCCGGAGGGTATCGATCATTTCATATCCGTACATGTCCTTTTCTTCTAATAATTTTAACACCAGCATCGTAGTACTTCCTGATACCAGACTTTTGTCTACTGCCATCTTCTCTTACCTCCTTTTTATAATCCAGTATGTAGATTATCTACACACTATATCGTTCGTCTATATATTATATCGGCAATCTACACAAGTCAAGATTTTTATTATTTTTTTACAAATTTCCTTACGAATGAAGTGCAACAAAAAAATTCCGTGTCCTACTCAGCTATCAACTGAATAAAACACAGAATTTCTTATACTATTCTTGCTTTATACTGTTTTTTCTGTCAGCTCTTGCCGTCCTTCCGTTTCGGATGTCAACCAGTTCACAACCGAACTTGTTCTAAGCTTCTTCAATAATATGTCTTGCTACATACACCCCACTTGCAGATGCATGCGAAAGTGAATGTGTCACACCACTTCCATCTCCGATCACATACAGTCCTTTATGACAACTTTCCAGATTTTCATCAATATCTACTTCCATGTTGTAGAATTTAACCTCCACACCATACAGAAGTGTATCATCATTAGCTGTTCCCGGTGCAACTTTATCCAGCGCATAGATCATCTCAACAATACCATCCAGGATTCGTTTTGGAAGTACAAGACTTAAATCTCCCGGTGTTGCTGATAAAGTCGGTGTTACCAGGCCCTCTTCGATACGTTTCTCTGTACTTCTTCTTCCACGTACCAGATCACCAAAACGCTGTACGATAACCCCTCCGCCAAGCATATTGGAAAGTCTTGCGATACTTTCTCCATATCCGTTACTGTCTTTGAACGGCTCTGAGAAATGCTTTGCAACCAGAAGGGCAAAGTTTGTATTATCTGTCTTTTTCTCGTTTCCTTCATAGCTGTGTCCATTTACCGTGATGATTCCGTTAGTATTTTCATTTACAACAATTCCGTTTGGATTCATACAGAATGTACGTACATTATCTTCGAATTTTTCTGTTCGATATACGATTTTGCTTTCGTAAAGTTCATCTGTCAGATGTGAGAATATAACAGCCGGAAGCTCTACTCGAACACCGATATCTACACGGTTGGATTTTGTAGGGATTTCCAGATCCTTACATACCTTTTCCATCCATTTACTTCCGCTTCGTCCTACAGATACAATACATTTTTCACATTCATAACTGCCTTTTTCACATACAACTTTGTAGCCATTTTCAATCTTTTCAATTGTGTCTACCGGTGTATCAAAATAGAAATCCATATGGTCTTTCATCTGATTATACAGATTCTGAAGTACCACATAGTTGATATCTGTTCCAAGATGACGAACCGATGCATCCAGAAGATTTAACTTATTCTGCAGACAGAGTTTTTTGAATTTGGTTCCTGCCGTAGAATAGAGCTTTGTTCCTTCTCCACCGTTCTCCATGTTGATCTCATCCACATATTTCATCAGTTCTACTGCCTGTTTCTTTCCGATATACTCGAACAGAGTTCCACCGAAGTCATTCGTAATGTTGTATTTTCCATCCGAAAATGCTCCGGCTCCTCCAAATCCGCACATGATCGAGCAGCGCTTACAATTGATACAGCTCTTGATCTTATCTCCGTCAATTGGACATTTTCTCTTTTCAAGCGGATAGCCTTCTTCAAATACAGCAATCTTACATTCCGGTTTCTTTTTCATCAACTCATATGCCGCAAAGATTCCTCCGGGACCTGCTCCAATAATAATTACGTCATAATTCATACGTATCTTTCTCCTTTTATATATAAAAATATTATTTCGAAATTTTTTCTTGCGCTGATATTTTCTTAATTTATTTTTTGCGCAAATTGCCGGATATATTTTACGTTGTCGTCATGGATTCGTCAAGCATTTTTCGCAAGATCTTTCATCATTTCTTAACTATGTTTTTTAATCGAATTATGTAAACTTATCTAATCCCCTTTTAATTTTCCATTTATTATATTCAAATATTCATCCATCATACACTTCCCCTTTATTTTATGCATATTTTTGCATATTTTTTAATTATTTTCACTTTTTTATCATTTTTTCTTGCATAATTATAAAATCAGGTGTATAGTATTCCTTGCAGTCAAAAATGTTCTTTATAAAAGAAAGACTTGACTTTTAAGACTGCATACGAGAAGATTATTTTAAATCGATTGATAAAACTATATTTCATGTAGGAGGATATATAAGATGAAAGAAAAAGTTGTATTAGCGTACTCAGGTGGTCTTGACACCACAGCAATTATCCCATGGCTGAAGGAAACATTTAACTATGATGTTATCTGCTGCTGTATCGACTGCGGACAGGGCGAAGAACTGGATGGACTGGAAGAAAGAGCCAAACTTTCCGGTGCAGCCAAATTATATATTGAAGATATCGTAGATGATTTTGCCGACAATTACATCGTACCTTGCGTTCAGGCACATGCCGTATACGAAGATGAATATCTTCTGGGAACTTCTATGGCTCGTCCTGCAATTGCAAAACGTCTGGTAGAGATTGCACGTAAAGAAAATGCTGTTGCAATCTGCCACGGTGCTACCGGTAAAGGTAACGACCAGATCCGTTTTGAACTTGGTATCACAGCACTTGCTCCGGATATCAAGATCATCGCTCCTTGGAGAATGACAGATCTCTGGACTATGCAGTCACGTGAAGACGAGATTGATTACTGTAAAGCACACGGAATCGACCTTCCATTCGATGCAAAACACAGCTACAGCCGTGACCGTAACTTATGGCATATCAGCCACGAAGGTCTGGAACTTGAGGATCCTTCCAACGAGCCAAACTACGATGACCTTCTTGTAATGTCAACAACTCCGGAAAAAGCTCCGGACAAAGCCGAATATGTCACAATGACATTTGAAAAGGGTATTCCAAAGAGTATCAACGGCGAAGAGATGAAGGTATCTGATATCATCCGCAAATTGAATGAACTTGGCGGAAAACATGGTATCGGTATCATTGACATTGTTGAAAACCGTGTTGTTGGTATGAAATCACGTGGTGTATATGAGACACCTGGTGGAACAATCCTGTATGCTGCACACCAGCAGTTAGAGGAACTGATCCTTGACCGTGCTACAGCAGAAGTAAAGAAAGAAATGTCTGACAAGCTTGCTCAGCTCGTATACGAAGGAAAATGGTTCACTCCGCTCCGTGAGGCAATCCAGGCTTTCGTTGAAAGCACACAGGAATATGTAACTGGTGAAGTCAAATTCAAACTTTACAAAGGAACCATCACAAAAGCAGGAACAACTTCTCCATATTCTCTGTACAGTGAATCACTTGCAAGCTTTACAACAGGTGATCTCTATGATCATCATGATGCAAGCGGATTCATCAACCTGTTCGGACTTCCTCTGAAAGTTCGTGCAATGAAGCTGCAGAATGTAAATAAAAATCAAAAATAAATACATACTATGCGATTGAATAAAACAGGGGCGGATAACCGTCCCTGCTTTATATTTAAATACTTTTCAAAACTCTCATCGCATTCCGATACCAGATCTTATCAAGCTGTGACTCCTTTACTCCTTTTTGCTTCAATATTTCCCACAGCTTCTCCATCTCATCCGGATGTCTAATTTCCATTACTTCCATCTCCCTGAAACCGTCAAAATCAGTTCCAATTGCCGGGAAATCACTGCCCCCTTTATTTAACATATGTAATATATGAGCTGTCATATCTTCAATCCTGGATTCTTTCTCTCTTCCAAGGAACGGACCATACAGATTAAGTCCCGCAATACCACCTGCATCTGCAAGCTGCCAGATCATCTCATCTGTCAGATTTCTCGGATGCTTTGCAATCTCCCTGCAATTAGAATGAGACGCAATCACCGTTCCTTTTGCGATTGCCATTATATCCCGGAATGTTCCATCCGATGCATGGGATACATCTATGATCATTCCCAGTTCTCCCATTCTTTCTATCACTTCTTTTCCAAAAGGTTTTAACCCCTTCCACATTACAGATTTCTTTCTGCTGTTTGGATATCCGATGCAGTTTTCATAATTCCATACCGGTGTCATAAGCCTGATCCCATGTTGATACAGCTCTTCCAGCCGCTCCATATGACCGTTTAAAATTCCCCCTTCTTCCACAGTCATAATCGCAGAGATCCGTCCTGCGAAATCATTCCTGTCTACATCATTCCACGAATATGCCAGTGCCAGATCTTCACTGTACCTCTCCTGCTGCTGTCTTAAATATCGCACCATATCCTGTACATGAACGAATGCCGCATCATATCCTCCTTTCTTCTTATAATCAGCCGCCTTCGTAAAACAGGCAAAAAGCTGCACGACGGTTCCCGCTTTTTTCATAGATGGAATATTGATATGGCAATCATTCTTCATCAAATCTCCCTGGCCATCCAAATCGATCAATTTCCACAAAGTATCACAGTGCATATCAATCATTCTCATGTTGTTTTTATCCCCTTTTGTTTATTCGTTTTATTACACAAATCACATTATGTAAATCATCTGTTATCAGTATACGACATTTTCCATAGTTTTTGTCGCTTTAACTGATAGTTTTTTCTATACATTTCCATATATATAATCTGCGTCTATTGCACATACTGTATATGTCATATCTACAGAACTTGCCGCTCGCAGCTTCTTTCAAACGCCCGGCGCTGCAAAGAACCTGCCACTGACAGTTCTTCACAGATATATAATAATAAAAAGGAGGAACGTGTACTATGTCAGAAATTTCAATACTTGATCTTCAGAACCTGCGTCATTTAATTGGCGGATTTGAAACCAGCCAGTGCAAAATGCAGGACTATGCCTCAGAAGCCAAAGATCCTGAAATCCGCAAGCTGTTTCAGGATGCTGCAGACAGTGCTATGAAGAACCGACAGGATCTGATGAAATTTTTATAGGAGGAACTATCTATGCTGGATGAAAAAACGATGGTAAGCGATGCCCTTGCCGGTGTCAACGGAGAACTTGTACGTTACGGAGAAATGATTTCCCAGACGGAAAACAAAGAATTGAAGCAGAAACTGAAACAGATACGTAATGACTGTGAAATGTCCCAGGAAAAACTTTATCAGATTGCCCGCGAAAAAAGTTATTATGTTCCTGCCGCCAAAGCTACCGATCAGGAAATCTCACATGTAAAAAACATTCTTGCCGGAATTTCCACACATTAGTATCGAACGCACGCGATACAGAGAACTTGCCACTGGCAACTTTTCTTGCATACTTTGGTATCTAAAATGCACGCCGGGACATTTCTTTTGTTCCGGCATGCAACATTTTGTTGCGTTTCTTTTTATTCGTTTATTATACTATACTTTTCTTACCGCAAGTGATATAATTTAATTACTTTAAATATTCATCGGATTTTGTAAGAAAACTGTCAAGTGGCAGCTTTTCCTACATAGCATTTCTTAAAACGATTCATGCCTCTCCTTTCTTATTTTACTTATATATTTTACGTAAGAATGGCTACACAATAATAATATTTCATTATTTTACACCCTCTATATACGTAAAATAACAAAAGGCAGCGCATCAAATGAATCCCCTTCCGCATATGTCAATGCACACAACAAAAGGCGCACCCGATATTCTTCGGGCAGCGCCTTATTTCTTTTAACATGGACTTCTCTATCTGTAAATATCCTTATGCACTTCTCTCAAATTGTGAATTATACAGTTCTGCATAGAATCCATTTTGTGCTAATAATTCCTCATGATTTCCCTGCTCTACAATATCCCCGTCTTTCATAACAAGGATCACATCCGCATCACGAATCGTAGACAGCCGGTGTGCAATTACGAAACTTGTTCTTCCTTTCATCAGCTGATCCATCGCCTTCTGGATCTGAATCTCGGTTCTTGTATCTACCGAACTTGTCGCCTCATCAAGAATCAGAATCTTCGGATCTGCCAGCATGGCTCTTGCGATCGTCAGGAGCTGTTTCTGTCCCTGTGATACGTTACTTGCTTCTTCATTTAACTCCATCTGATAACCACCCGGAAGCGTCTTTATAAAGCGGTGTGCACGTGCTGCCTTTGCGGCCTCCACAACCTCTTCATGCGTTGCATCCAGTCGTCCATAACGGATATTATCTTCGATGCTTCCCTTGAACAGCCAGGTATCCTGTAATACCATTCCGAACATTTTTCTTAAGTCATCACGATTAAAGTCGCGGACATCATGTCCATCTACTTTGATCGAACCACTTCCAACATCATAGAAACGCATTAATAATTTGATCATCGTCGTCTTTCCGGCACCGGTCGGTCCTACGATTGCAACCTTCTGTCCTGGTTTTACATCCACACTGAAGTCATTGATGATTGTGTGATCCGGATTATATCCGAAATGTACATGGTCGAAGCTTACGCTTCCTTCCAGTTTATCGATACATACCGGATTCTCTACCGTCTGGTCTTCTTCCTTCTCCTCAAGGAATTCAAACACACGCTCGGAAGCTGCCGCTGTAGACTGTAACATATTGGCCACCTGTGCAACCTGCTGGATCGGCATCGTAAAACTTCTTACGTACTGAATAAATGACTGGATATCTCCAACCTGGATCGTACCTTTCATCGCAAGGTAACCGCCGAGGATAACCTCACCGACATATCCGAGATTTCCGACGAACTGCATGATCGGCATCATCATTCCTGACAGGAACTGCGATTTCCATGCCGATGTATACAGAATATCATTGTCACGCTTGAATGTTGCAATTACATCCTCTTCTTTATTAAATGCTTTGATGATATTATGACCGCCATAGATTTCTTCCACTTGTCCGTTTACATGACCCAGATATTCCTGCTGACTCATGAAATATTTCTGTGAACGTTTCACGATCACTGAGATCAGTCCCATTGAAACCGGAAGGATCAGGAGTGCTACCACGGTCATCAGCGGGCTGATACTGAGCATCATGATCAATACACCGATGATCGTTGTCGTCGATGTGATCACCTGCGTCGCACTCTGGTTCAGACTCTGACTTAAGGTATCTACATCGTTGGTAATACGCGATAATACTTCACCATGTGTCTGCTTATCAAAATAGTTCATCGGCAGACGGTTGATCTTCTCAGAGATTTCTTTTCTCAGACGGTACGTCAGCTTCTGTGACACACCCGTCATAATGTACCCCTGTACAAAGGAGAATACCGCACTTGTCAGATACAGGCATAACAGCGTCAGTACGATATGCGCGATCTTGTCAAAATCTATTCCGGATCCTCCAGATACTTTTCTGACCAGTCCTTTAAATATCTCAGTCGTTGCCTTTCCAAGAATCTTCGGTCCTACAATATTGAATATCGTACTTCCGATAGCAAATACGATTACAAAGAATATTCCAATCTTATATGCGCTCAAATATGCCATCAGCTTTTTCATTGTGCCTTTAAAATCTTTTGCCTTTTCATTTGACATCTGTGGTCCACGTCCTCTACCTCTTGGCATATTATTCCACCTCCTTAAGATCTTCTTCTAATTCTTTTTCTGATAACTGTGAAGAAGCAATCTGATAATATGCTTCGCAGTTCTTCAGTAATTCTTTATGTGTACCCTTTCCGACGATCTGACCATCTTCCAGTACAATGATCTGATCTGCATGAAGGATCGTACTGATCCTCTGCGCAACGATCATAACAGTACTTTCCGCTGTCTTCTCCTTCAGCTCTGCACGGAGTGTTGCATCTGTCTTATAATCCAGTGCCGAAAAACTATCATCGAATATATATACATCCGGATGTTTTGCAATTGCTCTTGCAATCGAAAGTCTCTGCTTCTGACCACCGGATACATTGGCTCCTCCCTGTGAGATCGGGCTCTTATATTTTTTCTTCTTCTGATCAATAAATTCTGTTGCCTGTGCGATTGTTGCTGCTTCAATCATCTCAGCTTCACTTCCATCCGGGTTGCCATATAAAATATTCGAAGCAATATCACCGGAGAACAGTACAGCTTTCTGCGGTACATATCCCAGTTTTTCACGCAGTTCATGCTGTGATACATCTCTGACATCTTTTCCGTCGATCGTGATCTTACCATCTGTAACATCATAAAATCTCGGGATCAGGTTTACCAGCGTAGACTTACCACATCCGGTACTTCCGATAAATGCCGTGGTCTTTCCCGGCTCTGCCGTAAAGGAAATATCATGCAGTACATCTTCTTCTGCTCCCGGATAACGGAAGGATACATGATCGAATACGACCTTTCCTTTTCCTTCTTCCGGAATACGTAACGGCTGCTTCGGATCATGGATCATTGTCTCACTTGTCAGTACTTCATCAATACGGCTTGCAGATACTGCTGCTCTTGGAAGCATAACCGAAATCATACAGATCATTAAGAATGCCATGATGATCTGCATTGTATACTGGATAAACGCCATCATATCTCCAACCTGCATTACACCGTCGTTGATACTGTGACCGCCTACCCATACGATCAGCAGCGTAATACTGTTCATTACGAACATCATAAGCGGCATCATAAACGTCATCGCACGGTTTACGAAAAGGTTTGTCTTCGTCAGTGCTTTGTTCGCATCATCAAACCGCTCTTCCTCATGCTTTTGTGTGCCGAATGCACGGATAACCGAAAGTCCTGTTAAGATTTCACGACTAACAAGATTCAGTCTGTCGACCTGATTCTGGATCAGTTTGAACTTCGGCATAACTACAAAGAATAAAAATCCTACGATGACTACAATGATTGCAACCGCAAGTCCGATGATCCATGACATGCTGACATTCGTGTGGAAGACCTTCCAGATTCCTCCGATTGCCATAATTGGTGCATACAGAACCATTCGAAGGATCATCACAATCAACAGCTGGATCTGCTGGATATCATTCGTACTTCTTGTGATCAGTGATGCCGTAGAGAATTTGTCAAACTCTGCATTGGAAAATCCGACAACCTTACGGAATACATTCTCACGAAGTCCGCGTCCGACACCGGCTCCGACACGAGATGCTAATAGTCCGACCATAATACTTGCCGCCATTCCAAGGAATGCAAGTGCCAGCATCTTGGCCCCTGTGTGTAAGATATAACTGGTTTCGATCTGATCGGTATCGATTCCTACATGTGTGTAAGCATCTTTGATATAGGTGGAGGCTGCCTGTTCAATGATTGAATCCTGCATGGAATTCATCTTTTTATTCATCTGTTTGATCAGCGCGTCTCTGCCTTCTGCTCCCATGAAGTTCAACATATCATAGATATCCATCTTGTCAAAATCCGGAACTTCTGACATCTGCGCCTTGGCCTCAGCCTGTTTTGCTTCAACCTGTTTTTTCATATTTGTACGCATCTGGTCTTCGATTCTTTGTGTCATGTCACTGCCGGAGTCAAATCCTGCCGCCAGAAGCATCGGCTTTCCGAGGATATCAGAGAGCTTCTCCATCTTTTTATCATCTTCTTTTACAGAAGATTTTAATTCCATAACGGTTCCCTTATAGTCGTATTTCTTCGTTGATTTCGTATAAGCATTCTTTACAAGCTCCTGCTTATCCGACGGAACCAGAAGTAACAAATGGTTCAGATCTTTTTTAGAAATCGTATCCGGTACGGTCTCATCGATACCACCCTGCTGGATACCGACATTCACAATATCCGAGGTATATGTCGGCAATGACAGGTCACAATATGCCTGCACGACAAGTATACAGATAATCGCTACAACCGCACCTGCATACGGTTTCAGAAATTTTAATAATTTTCCCATATCTTTTATGCCTTTCCTTTCTGTCCTATTTATATCAAAACAGTTCCTACATATGTTTCATAGAAGGATGTGTTTTTTCCATAATGGTCTGCATATCCACTCCTTTGAAATCCTTAGACTCCAGAAGATTATTCTTCATCTCTGCAAGCAGACGCTTCATCAGAAGTACCTCTTCTCTTGATATCCCCTGATAGATTATTTCTTCCATCTCTGTAAGGACACGGCGTATTCCATCTATACATTCTTCCCCTTTCGGAGCAAGCTGTATCCTTGTAATCCTCTGATCCTTCTCATCCGTCTTACGGCTTACATAACCTTTTTCTTCCATCTTGCGAAGTGCGACTGTCATAGACGGTGGAGTAATCCCAACTCTTTGTGCGAGCTGTCTCTGTGACTGTTCTCCCCAGCATTTCAGTGAAAATAATATTCCTGCCTGACTCGGCTTGATGTCCAGTTCTTCCATTCTTTTCATTCCCTGATATTTCATGAACTGCATCAATTGAAATATCGAAAAGAACACAGATGATTCCATCTCTTTGTGCATATTATTTCTCCTCTCCCAATTAATTAGATGTCTAACGATTATATTAGTCATTTTCACCAGCAATGTCAATGTTTTTATATTTATTTAATAATCATTCCGTCATTTTAACAAATATTTAATTAGTTATATAACTAAAAAAGAATCTCCGGAACAACTTTTGTCCCTGAAGATTCTTCTGCCCTTTGATTATAACTTTTCTGAATCAAGTACAATGGTAAACGGACCGTCATTTACAAGACTTACTTTCATATCTGCGCCAAATTTTCCCCGTTCAACTACCGTTACTTGTTCCTTACACCTACTGATGATATATTCATACATCTTCTCCGCCATATCCGGTTTCCCTGCTTCTATAAAACTTGGCCGGTTTCCCTTCTTACAGTTCGCATACAGAGTAAACTGAGAAATCAGAAGCAACTCTCCTCCTACCTGATCCAGCGAAAGATTCGTCTTTCCATTCTCATCTTCAAAAATGCGAAGTCCTAACATCTTCTTTAACATCTTATCTGCTGTGTCTTTTGTATCCGAATCCGCAACTCCGATCAGGACCATGAATCCTTTCCCGATCTTGCCAATCACTTCACCATCTACTTTTACACTACTTTCTGTTACTCTTTGAATTACAAAACGCATCTGATTTTCTCCCTTTTATCTCTTTTTCTTTTCAGGAACCTGTGCCAGGATAATTGCAGCAAACATCAATATACATCCCGACATTTCCCTTATTGACAGTCTTTCTCCCAGCACAATCCAGCCGGCCAGTACAGAAAAACACGACTCCAGACTTAAAAGCAGTGATGCCACCGCCGGATTTACATTTTTCTGTCCCAGTATCTGTAGTGTATAAGCAACTCCACAAGATAATACCCCGGCATATAAAATTGGCATCCATGCAGTCATTACAGCTGTTATCTTTGGTGCCTCCAATGCAAACATAAATGGCACGGACAAAATTCCGCAGACAAAGAATTGTATACACGACATCTTCACACCATCTACCTTAGGTGCAAAATGATCGATTACCAGGATATGTACCGCAAATACAAGTGCGCATAAAAATACCAGAATATCTCCTTTGCCAACAGAAAACGACTCTGTAATACACAGGAAATAAAGTCCCGCAACCGCCAGCACTACTGCCAGCCATATCTTCCAGCCTATCTTTTTATGAAGAAAAATTCCCATCACCGGAACGATCACGATATAAAAAGCGGTGATAAATCCGGCCTTTCCCGCTGTCGTATATTTAATACCGATCTGCTGAAGACTGCTTGCCGCAAACAGTAACACACCACAGGCCAATCCGCCCGTGAGCAGATCCTTTTTCGTGCCTGTATCTTTCGATCTTCCATTTAATTTCTGCAAGATCCAGATACATGGCAAAAGTGCCGCTCCTCCAATCAGGCTTCTGACTCCATTAAATGTAAACGGTTCCAGATAATCCATACCCACACTCTGTGCTACAAATGCTGTTCCCCAGATAAAAGCTGTAAGAAGCAGCATTAAACCATTCTTAATCCTCATATCATTCACACTCTCCATATATACATATTCTAAATATATTTACATGCATTCTTTCCTTCACTATTTTTTATACTGCTGTTTATTATACGATACATTCCGGTGATTTGCAAAGAATCTGCTCTACTTTTTATAATGATATTAATACCAGAATCCCACTTGACTTTTGTATCAAACAACGGGATACTAATAGATAAGAAAAGGAGGACTTCACTATGTTATCAGAACGAATCTTAAAGCTTCCGGGCTTTCTTTATCAGATCGGGAACAATTATTATTATCTTGGAAAATGGATCTGCAAGAAATGCACCGACCAGGCTGCCACTGATTGTGTCACCATGTATCAGATGTGCCGCGCTGGAAAAGAAGAACCTGAAACAAATACTTATTTTCAAAAGCTCCGTGCTTACAGTGATTTCGCATTAGAAGTACCGTATAATCCTTCTAAAATTGCTGCAGATATGAAAGCGATTTTGGAATCTCTTTCTGATGAACAGCTTCACAATCTCACGGAACAGATTGATCATCTTGAAGAAGATATTACCCGTTATTGCGGCTAAATTCTTCTTTTCAACCGACTGCCTGTGTTCTTTTTTGCAATATAGTGGTACAAAAATAAGAGGAGCATTTCCATACACACGGAAACGCTCCTCTTATTTTTGTTCACAGTCAATCCGGCCAATCACTAAATAGTAACTTTGCCTGTTGTCTCTTCATTTATTACATAATAAGCTGCAGCTTCTTCTGGTTTCAGATATACATTCAGAGTTTTGATTTCTTCCACACTCTTACCATACTCTTTTGTCCATACTTCATGCACTTTTTTTGTAATCTCTTCTGTACTGATCTCTTTACCCATATACTGAAGATAAAAGCTTGTCTTTGCTTCTTTCTTCACGTCTTCTGCCTCTTTCAATACACCTGCTCTTGTCTCGATTGCCTTAGTTGTGTCTTTTGCAGTTGCGATTGCTGCCGGTCTTGAGTTGTTTCTTCTATTTTTTTTCATATTGATAACCTCCTCAATCTACAAATAGAACATTACCTTCTCTATTATAATGCATTTGCGAAAAATGTCAAAAGATATCCGTTTTTATTCGTCCCCGCGTCCATATTGGTTAATTGTCAGATCCTTTACCACTTCCCCTGCAAGAATCAGTCCTGCAACCGACGGAACAAATGCAATGCTTCCCGGGATGTCTCTTCTTTCGGTACATTTTCTGTCCGTTCCCGGAGGACATACACAGTGCTGTCTGCAGCTGATACTCATATCTTCCAGCGGACGTACCGGCTTTTCTTCTGAATATACAACTTTCAGTTTCTTTACGCCACGTGCCTTTAATTCTCTTCGCATAACCTTTGCAAGCGGACACATCTTCGTCTTATAGATATCTGCCACCTGAAATGCCGATGCATCCAGTTTATTACCGGCTCCCATACAACTGATAACCGGAATTTCTGCGGCTTTTGCACGCATAATGATCTCAATCTTTGCCGTTACCGTATCTACTGCATCTACCACGTAAGAGTATTCTTCAAACGGGAATTCATGTGCATTCTCAGGAAGATAAAAACATTTCCTTACTTCTACATCTGCGTCCGGATTAATCTCAAGGATTCTTTCTTTCATCACATCTACTTTATATTTTCCAACCGTCTTCCTTGTTGCAATAATCTGACGGTTAATATTCGTCAGACATACTTTGTCATCATCTACCAATACAAACGAACCGACACCGCTTCTTGCAAGTGCTTCTACAACATATCCACCAACACCGCCGATTCCAAAAACTGCAACCTTTGCATTCGAAAGTCTGTCCATATTATCAGCTCCTAAAAGAAGCTGCGTTCTGGAAAACTGATTTAACATAGCTTTTCCTCCACTCATACTTTATATTTTTTTCTGTCCGTATTCTTGACTTATCATTCACTCTTCGCACCGTTTCACAGCGCAATCCCTATTATAGTAGTAGGATATATAGTAAGTCAACTTATTTCTTATATCTTCTTATATGAATTCTTCTGACGATGGTCTCTTTCGATGCACAGATCTTATCTGCCAGACATACCAGCCAGGCTTCTTTACACATTGGTGGAACGATATTAAGAGGAAACATATGCCGCGAAATGATGTTTTCTTCCCGTCTGGTCAGTTCAAAATCATTTTTTGCATTTTGAAGCGCACGTCCTGCATGGATAAAACCGTGAAATCTGTGTCCCGCCTTTTTTTCATGCCAGTCATACAAAAAATAATCATGCAAGAGCGCACCTCTGATCAGCTCTTTTCTATTTACATTTAGGGAAAATCTTTCTACAAGCTCCACACTTGTGTACGCTACACTGATACAATGCTTATACACGGATATATCACTGTGCTGCATATATCTCTGTGTATATTTCATACGCCCCTGTTCATCCAGTTCTTTCAGTATTTCTTTGATGTCTTCCAGAATCCGGTCCTCATCATTCATACAGTCAGCCCCTTACTCTCCATATAATTATTCTTCGAACGCCTGTCTGATACTGTCATAATGAAGAAAAATTCCTTCATCAGCATATCTCTTAATCTCATTCAAATCCGCAATCGCAAAGCCAGACACTTCTTCTTCCTGTGTCTTTACATCTGATTCATCAAACTCCAGCACAAATTTATAAATATCCACAAAATAATTATTTTTCTCTTCCGGATTCACTCTCTTATAAGAAAATGCATATCCGCCTTCTGCATTCGTTACATCAATTCCCGTCTCTTCTTTAATCTCACGGATCACTGCATCTTTCGAATCTTCTCCGGCGCGTACACCGCCTCCAGGCACTTCCCACCATCCTGCTGCCCATTCTTTATCCATTCTCCTTCGGGTGATCAGATATTTTCCATCCGGTCTCATTAATACTCCAAGAACCGTCAGGTGGAATTCCCCCGGCTTCATATTCCAGTCATTATGTTTCATTGTACGTCCTGTACGTTCCTTGTTCTCATCGTAAATATCCCATAATTCCATCTTTTTATTATTTCTCCTTCTTACGAACACATGGCGATATAAAACAAGTGGAAAACCAGTATTCCCGACTCCCCACTTTTTAATGTCTTAATATTCCTCGTTCACAATCATCTTTTCAAATTCTTTTTTTATAAAATCGCAGGTTGGCTTTGTCCACTGAGTTCCTTCCAGTCCCTTCTCAGACTTGATAAGCTGCAGTGAAAATAACAACGCCTCCAAAATCTCCTTATGTTCCAGATTCTGAAGATTTGCAACAACATATTCCTTTGCCTCTTTCGGCTGTATACCGGCTTTTTTACTCAACATCCTGCTGAACTGTTCGAATGTAATAATCTTCTTTCCATATTCCCAGAAATGATTTTCATACTTTTTATACTTCTGTACATATTCCTGAATGATTTCCAGCGATTCGGAATCCAATGTATAGCCATACTTTCCGGCAATCTTTTCCAGTTCTTTCCACCAGGAAACATCTACAGCCGAATAATCCATGCTAATCCGAAAGCAGCCTCCGGTCTTGTGAATTGCTTTTTGAAATTCATCTTCCCAAGTTGGACATACCAGCATCTTCTCTCCATTTACAATTCCACCTTGTATTATCTTTTCTTTCATCCTCCATGTCCTCCTTACGATAGATTCGTCATATCCTCAGCTCAAATCACTATGAATATTATAACATTATTTTTATCCGATTGCAAAGCCGAAGTATTTACCCAGAGCACGTCACCGACAGCTTCTTTCGAACGCATACCGATTTATATTATGGTCGATATCTAAAATTTATTTTTATAACGCAAAAAGAGCGAAAAACCTTATAAATTAAGGCTTTTCCGCTCTTTCATAGGAGCAGGGGATGAGAGAATCGAACTCTGTGGGAAATCCTCACAATCCCCGTAAAATAAGCATTTCTTCGATTGAGTTTTGACTACATTTGACTACCTTTTGACTACATGGGTGGTAAAAAACAAGAA
>OLOR01000445.1_pt1 | contig 44768 bp, 38 predicted proteins | sample 1672521 | NCBI WGS metagenome assembly OLOR01 (sample SAMEA3136695, study PRJEB25190) | human gut metagenome | biome: human gut; feature: human-associated habitat; material: faeces | place: Austria | collected 2013
TTGCGGACAAACGGTTTTCAAGACCGCCTCGTTATGACCACTTCGATATCTCTCCGTATTCACTTTTCAGTGTTTTTTGCGCTTCTCTGTCAGCGCAAGACATATTCTATCATCGAACTTCGCACATGTCAACACCTAAATTTACATTTTTTTATATTTTTTCAAAAAAGTTTCTGCAACATCAAGATCTTCTGGTGTTGTGATCTTGATATTCTGGTAGGAGCCTTCTACCAGGCGGATCTTGGTGCCTTTTTCCTGCTCTACTACCATGGCATCATCGGTGACTCCTGACATGTCTTTTGCACGCAGGCTCTCATGGGCGGATCTGATCAGGGGATATGCAAAGATCTGTGGTGTCTGAATAGACCACACCTGGCTGCGGTCCGGTGTAGACTGGATAAATCCATCCTTATCTGCGATCTTGATGGTATCTTTGGATGGCATGCCGACTGCACAGGCGCCTGTCTCCTGCACTCCAAAGATACCTCTCTCCAGGATTTCTTCTGTTATGAACGGTCTTGCCCCGTCGTGTATAAATACATAATCGCAGTCTTCGCAGGCAAGAAGCCCCTGATATACAGAATCATATCGCTCCTTGCCGCCTGCGATCACTTTGGTTACTTTTGTAAAATGATAGCGTTCTACGATTTCTCTTTTACAATAGGAAATCATTTCTTCTCCTGTTACCAGAATAATTTCCTGGATCAGAGGACTTTTCTGAAAACATTCCAGTGAATAGTACAGAACCGGGCGGTGATCGATCTCCAGAAACTGCTTCTGGATCTTACTGTGCATTCTTTTGCCCTGTCCTGCTGCCAGAACGATCGCTGTATTGCTCTCCTGCTTCATAATAAGCCCTCCATCAAATCTTTCTTAATAAAATAAAAAGGTTTTTATCTCTCACCTAATCTGAGGTTCGGAACTGCATTCAGATCCCAGCCATGACGGGTTCCCTTTTTAAATTCGTAATAAGCTGCCACTCCGATCATTGCCGCATTATCTGTACAGAAGATCGGTGACGGACGATAGAATTTGTATCCGTGTTTCTGGCATGCTTCTTCCATCGCTGCCCGAAGTGTTCCGTTGGATGCAACTCCGCCTGCGATCGCTACTTTGTCCATATGATAATCCTTTGCTGCCTGCATGGTATGTTCTACAAGCACATCTACGACAGCTTTCTGGAAAGAAGCTGCAAGATCTGCGCGGTTTACATCTTCTCCTTTCATCTGAGCCTGGTTCAGATAGTTCAAGACTGCTGATTTGACACCGCTGAAGCTGAAGTCATATGGGCAGTCTCCGATCTTGGCCTTCGGGAATACGATGGCATTTGGATTTCCTTCTTTGGATAATTTGTCGATCTTTGGTCCACCCGGGTAGCCCAGTCCGATTGCACGTGCTACTTTGTCAAATGCCTCGCCGGCTGCATCGTCCCTTGTACGTCCAAGGATCTCGAATTCTCCATAATCCTTGACGATAACAAGATGTGTATGACCGCCGGAAACGATCAGGCACAAAAATGGCGGTTCCAGATCAGGATGCTCTATATAGTTTGCAGAAACATGTCCTTCGATATGATGCACTCCTACCAGTGGAAGTTTCTTGGCATAGGCAATGGCTTTTGCCTCTGCTACGCCCACAAGAAGCGCTCCTACAAGTCCTGGTCCGTAAGTTACACCGATCGCGTCCAGATCGTCCAGAGTAACGTCAGCTTCTTTGAGAGCCTCCTCGATGACCTGGTTTACTTTCTCGATATGTTTACGGGAAGCGATCTCCGGGACAACTCCTCCGTATAATTTGTGAAGTTCGATCTGTGATGAGATCACGTTGGATAAAATCGTCCGGCCGTTTTTTACTACGGAAGCGGCGGTCTCATCGCAGGAACTTTCGATTGCCAAAATTAATGTATCTTCCATATTCAGACACCTCTAGTCTTCTTCAAAATTTAATTCTACACTTTTGCCATCCTTGCCCGGGTATGAATTCGGAAAGATCTCTCTTACTTTATCCATATATTCGTCCGGCCGGATCAGTGACGGGCTGAAATGCGTCAGCCACATTTCTCCTACCTCTGCATCCCTGGCAAGTGTCGCTGCCTCGCGGAACATCATATGCTTGTAGCCCTTGGCCTTCTCAAGCTTCTCTTCCTCGGCATACATTCCCTCGCAGATAAAAAGATCTGAGCCTTTTGCGTTGCGCAGGATAGACTCTGTCGGTCTGGTATCTGTGGTATAGGTAACTTTGATCCCCTTACGGTCTGGTCCGAGCACCATGTCCGGCGTATATACAACACCGTCTGCTTCTATGGTCTGTCCCTTCTGCAGAGGATTCCAGTATTTCAGCGGGATTTCCTGTTCCTTCGCGCGTTCCGGTGAAAATTTGCCCTGGCGCAGAATCTCAAGTGTGTATCCATAACAGATCACGTTATGGTTCACTCTGAATGCAGTGATCCTGTATCCATTGATCTCAATGACTTCTTCTGGTTTGGTGATCTCGATAAACCGGATCTCAAACGGAAGTTCCGGTGCGATCACCCGTAATGCATTTACGACCCGCTCCAGTCCTTTCGGACCGATCAGTGTAAGTGGTTCTGTCCTGTCTGCGTTGCCCATGGTAAGGAGCAGTCCCGGAAGTCCGCTGATATGATCTCCGTGGTAATGGGTAAAGCAGATCACATCGACCGGTTTGAAACTCCAGCCTTTTTCCTTGACTGCCACCTGTGTTCCCTCGCCGCAGTCGATCATCAGGCTGCTTCCGTTATATCTTGTCATAAGGGCAGTCAGCCAGCGTCTTGGAAGCGGCATCATCCCTCCGGTTCCAAGTAAACAAACATCTAACATATTTTTCCTCTTTTTCTATTCCTCATTGTTTCTTTGTCATAAGAACCGCATTTTCCAGCGGATCGGTATAATAATTTTTGCGAAGTCCATCCTCGACAAAGCCCAGTCTCTGATAAAGCCTGCGGGCAGTTCCGTTGCTTTCTCTGACTTCAAGATGAACCAGGCTGATTCCCTGTGCCTGTGCAAGCATCAGCATGCTGTCTACCAGAAAATAGCCGATTCCTTCTTTCTGGCGGTCACTGCGTACTGCCACGTTGAGGATATCACCCTCGTCCAGCACTGTCTGCATGCTGCAGTAGCCAAGGATCCTGCCCTTTTCTTCTACTACGAAGAACATGGTGTCCTCTCTTGTCAGGAAAGTGAACATTCCCTCCTTTGTCCATGGCATGGCAAAAAGATCTGTCTCGATCTCCATGACCTGATCCAGATCTTCAATCAGCATCTCCCGAAAAGTCATGACTGCTGCTCCTTTTTCTCTCGTTCCGCACGTTCGCGTTCTGCCTGAGAAACACGCAGGTAGTCCGGAATGTGCTCCATTGCTGTCTGTATCTTACCTTCTTTGTAATAAACAAGTCCAAGTGCTGCGACTGCTGCTGCTCTCTGCTTATTTACGTGTGCCGGTGCAAATGTGTACGACACAGTCAGTTTCTCTGCGATCATGTCCTTGAAAACCGGTACGCCGTCGCCCAGGAAGGTCACCGGCTGCTGGTATGCATTCAGCTTCGTGATCAGTTCTTCCATCGGCACTGCCATCTGGTCTTCTACTGTCACAAGTCTGTGATCCTCGAAACGATAGATTCCTGTGTAGACCTGTTTTCTTCTTGCATCCATGATCGGGCAGATCAGTCCCTGTGTATCATACAGATTGTATGCAAGTCCCTCTACTGTCGGCACTGCCACAAGCGGTTTCTTAAGTGCAAGTCCAAGTCCCTTGGCAGTTGCGGAACCGATACGGAGTCCTGTAAAAGATCCCGGTCCTGCTGCGACTGCGATCGCGTCGATCGTATTCAGATCAAGCTCTGTCATCTTTGCGATCTCATCCAGCATCGGAAGCAGTGTCTGTGAATGTGTTTTTTTGTAATTTACGGTGTATTCTGCTACAAGAATATCATCCTCTACGACAGCTACGGAAGCTACGATCCCTGAGCTGTCAAGACCTAAAATTTTCATTTTTTTCTCCTCAATATTATAATTCCAGTCCCTCGATCGTGATACGTCTGTAATCAAATCCTCTGGAAAGCTCTTTCTCAATGGTTATGGAAATCCTGTTTTCCGGCAGGATCTCCTCGATCAGCTCTGCCCACTCGATCAGGCAGATACCCTCTCCAAAGAAATAATCGTCGTATCCGATCTCTTCCATTTCCTCTATATCGCCGATCCTGTATACATCAAAATGATAAAAAGGAAGTCTGCCTTCCTCGTATACCTGTACGATCGTAAATGTAGGGCTGTTTACCGGCTCGGTGATCCCAAGTCCTGATGCAACCCCCTGTGTAAAAACAGTCTTGCCAACGCCCAGATCACCGGTCAATGTATAGACCTGTCCAGGGGTGGCAGCCCTGCCGATTTTTTGTCCGAGGGCAAAAGTTTCCTCCGGATTTTCTGTCTCTATTATCACGCAAATCACCTTTTTCCTTGCAGAATTGTTCTTTGCATATTATAATAGAGCCCACAAAGAAAAACAATACTTTTTGCAAAAGGAGATTATCATTATGGCAAATAAAAACCCGATCGTAACCATTACTATGGAAAACGGCGACGTAATGAAAGCAGAATTATATCCGGAAGTTGCACCAAACACAGTCAACAACTTCATCAGCCTTGTAAAGAAAGGATTCTATGACGGACTGATCTTCCACCGTGTCATCAACGGTTTCATGATCCAGGGCGGATGCCCGGAAGGAACCGGAATGGGCGGCCCGGGATACAGCATCAAGGGCGAATTTGCACAGAACGGTGTTGCAAATGATCTGGCTCATACCCCAGGTGTTCTTTCCATGGCAAGAGCTATGCATCCAAACTCCGGCGGAAGCCAGTTCTTCATCATGCACAAAGCTGCTCCGCATCTCGACGGAAGCTACGCTGCATTCGGTAAAGTGATCGAAGGAATGGATGTTGTCAACAAGATTGCTGAGACTGAGACAGACTTCAGAGACCGTCCGCTCGACGACCAGGAGATCAAATCTATGACTGTTGATACTTTTGGCGTAGATTATCCGGAACCGGAGAAATGCTGATTTAAATAAAACCAAAAGCTGAACGTTGTTTTATACATGCGTTCAGCTTTTTTGCATTTCAGTTTCAAAATAATCGTTTTTTCACTCGTCAGTCCTCAAACGTAAGAACTTCTCCATTTACTTTTGCAAAGTACAATTCTTTTTCTTTTTCCATTCCTGCTCTGCCGTTTGTACCTTCTGTGATGGCTTTCTGCACAGCTTGTGTTTCTGTATCCGGAACAAGAAGTTTCAGAACAACTTTGTCCGTATATTCACTGTCGAGGATTGGGATCTGACGTTCTCCTGCGATGTACTGGATCCTGCCAATTCCTGTGTAATCTGTTGTAACTTTAAGAGAAATGCCTTTTTTCTTCTCGATCACAATGCTTCCTGCAAGTCCTTCCTGCACGGCTTTGGAATAAGCTCTGACAAGCCCGCCGGTTCCGAGGAGCACTCCGCCGAAATATCGCGTCACAACTACTGCAACATTATAGATATCTTCGCCCAGGATCACATCCAGCATCGGCCGGCCTGCTGTGCCGGACGGCTCTCCATCATCACTGCAGCGGGTGAATTCACGGTTCTTTCCGATCGAATATGCATAACAGTTGTGTCTGGCATCCCAGTATTTCTTGCGCATCTCTTCCAGAAATGCCAGGGCTTCCTCCTCATTCTTAACCGGGCGCACCGTTGCTATGAAGCGGGATTTCTTCTCGACGATTTCCCCGGTACCACCCTCCAGTACTGTTTTGTATTGTTCCATTCTCTTTCCTCCCTGCCTGTACAACACAGGCTGCGACCATCCTGTGCCAGATGATTGCAGCCTGCTGCTGTTTCATGATCTGTTATTCTTCCGTGCCACCACCGTCATCGCCTCCGGTATTATCTCCATCGCCTCCGGTATTATCTCCGGTGTTATCTCCTGTATTATCTCCGGTATTGTCCCCGGTATTATCTCCGGTATTGTCCCCGGTATTATCTCCCGTATTGTCCCCGGTATTATCTCCCGTATTATCATCGGTATTGTCTCCGGTGTTATCTCCGGTATTGTCTCCCGTATTATCAGCCGGTGTGCCATCAGGATTATAAGTTCCATCCTCTGTGGTATATTCAGTCATGCTGTCACTGTCATAATCAGAATATCCATAGAAATGCTGGTCACACTCATCCGTTGGAACATCACCGATATCAAAGTATTCGGTGATAACCGGACAGCCGGCTCTCGGCAGGAGACCTGTCTCTGAGCAGACGCTGATCTTCTCCACACTTGCAGGCATGTCGAAATCTTTGTCCGGAAGTCCCTCATGGATACGGGTCATAACTTTCTTCCAGAGGTTCTTGTGGAAGTTTCTCGCATCCTCAGGAAGCTTCTCGTTATTGTCAAATCCAGACCATACCGCACAGGTATAATATGGTGTATATCCTACAAACCACAGGTCATTGTATGCATCTGTAGTACCAGTCTTACCTGCAACTGTCATATTATCAAGCTGGCAGGCTGTACCTGTACCCTGTGTCACAACATCCTCCATTGCGCTTGTCAGAAGCCATGCTGTGCTTTCTTTGATAACAGAACGTCCTGCAGATGTTTTCTCGATCAGGACATTGCCGTTGTGATCCAGGATCTTGGTATAGTAAAGCGGTTCGATATAATTTCCACTGTTTGCGATCGTTGCATATGCAGCACACAATTCGATGTTTGTAACACCATTCGTCAGACCGCCAAGTGCCAGCGGCAGATTTGCATCCGTCCATACCGTTCCATTGGCATCTTTGTCCGCCTCTGTACCATGTGCCAGAGTGGTAAAGCCAAAATTATCCAGGTACTGAAGTCCAAGCTCCGGTGTAACTTTCTCCAGACATTTGACCGCTACGACGTTGATGGAATTCTGGATCGCTTTTCGGATCGTTGTAGTTCCATTGTAGCTTCTTGTTGCATTATTGACCGGTGATCCATCCGGATAGTTGTATGGTTCATCCTCAAAAGTAGTCGCCAGTGTCATGCCCTTCTCATTAAGAGCCGGTGCATAGGTAGACAGGATCTTGAAGGTAGATCCAGGCTGTCTGGTCGTATCCGTTGCACGGTTCAGTGTCAGACTCGCCGTCTTCTCTCCACGTCCGCCGATCAGTGCTTTGACATAGCCTGTATGCTGGTCGATCACGCTCATAGATGACTGCGGCTGTGGTGCGAAACTTACACGCTCTGCTACAACCGTACTTCCATCCGCAAGGATGCTCTCCTTGTAACGGTCTACATAACTCTGTCCTTCTTCCTGAGAATCAAAGAGCAGGTCAAATTCCGGATCTTCATTCTGGAAGTAGAGTTTGAGCATTTCCTTGCTGTAGTTCTCCTCCTCGCCCTGTGGATTCTTGACTGTCAGCGCATAATCCAGCGCGTACTGAACATAATCCGGGTAGTTGGACGGATCTGCATATTCCTCATCAAGGATCTTCTGGATCGCAGAATCCTGTGTTGTATAAATGCTCAGGCCGCCACTGTAGACAAGGTTCTGTGCCTGTGTTCTGGTATATCCCTTAATGTTCATCAGGTCATTGATCACCTGATCAATCAGTTCATCCTCAAAATAGCTGTAAACCGTATTCTCTGTCTCAGAGTTTTCGATCTGGGCAGCCTGGATACGTGAATATACATCATCGTTGATCGCCTGGTCATACTGTTCCTGTGTGATATAGCCCTGATCGATCATATGATCCAGGACTTCCTTACGTCTCTTGGCGTTTTCTTCAGGATTCTCGATCGGATTGAACTGTGTCGGGTTCTGTGTGATACCTGCCAGAGTTACACTCTCAGAAAGGTTCAGATCCCAGACATCCTTATTAAAATACTTCCTTGCCGCTGCCTGTACACCATAAGTTCCTGCTCCAAGGTTAATGGTATTCAGATAGTTCTCAAGGATCACATCCTTATTATTGATCTTCTTCTCAACTTCTACGGCAAGATACTGCTCCTGTATTTTACGGGTAAAACGCTCAAGCCAGGTAGACTCCTTGGTCCAGTTGGTAAATACGTTGTTCTTGAGAAGCTGCTGAGTGATCGTACTTGCTCCCTCAGAAAGATCTCCTGAGGTGATATTTTTTACGAAAGCACGCAGGATTCCGCGCACGTCAATTCCATTATGCTCATAAAAACGCTCATCCTCTATCGCAACTACTGCATGCTGCAGATCCACCGGAATCTGGTCGATTGAGACAGGCAGACGGTTGGAACTGGGAGCCGTTAATTTACGAAGCTGATTTCCGTCACCATCATACAAAAAAGTCGCATATCCCAAAGGTGAAATGTCAATGTCATTCACATCGGGAGCATTGTCTATAATTCCCCTGAAAGCTCCAATTCCGATACATCCCACGACCACACATATCGTGATCAGGACTGCAAACAGGACTCTGATAAAAGAAACATGTGCTCTCTTGCCCATCATTGCAGTACGGGAGATCAGAGAATTCCGCTTCCTGGAGACTGATTTTTTTCCGTAATTCATGGTTTTCCTCCTTTATAGTCCGTCTCATTATATCAAATAAGAATTCGTAAATAAAGCCCCCAATTAAAAACTTCACATTTTCTTTCAAAAACCTTAATTTTTTTAGATTTTTTTCTAAAAAAAGGAAGAAATCTTCGTAAAAAGACTTCTTCCTCTCAAGTTCAGCTCAAAATATGTAATTTGCGATCATCAGAGTACCATCTTGGCAGCACCATAGATACCTGCATCATTTCCAAGTGTTGCAAGAACGATCTGTGTCTCCTTGCAGGACGGGAATGCATATCTCTGATAGTATTTCTCGATGCAGTCGATAAGCGGCTGACCTGCCTTGGATACGCCGCCGCCGATAACGATTGCTTCCGGGTCAGCAACTGTAGCAAATCCTGCGATCGCACCGCCAAGAAGATCTCCGACATATTCCATAACACGGACTGCTACTGCATCTCCGGCTTTGAAAGCATCCAGAACATCCTTTGCTGTAATATTCTGAAGTTCTCTTAAGGTACTGTCATCATCGGAAGCTGCAAGCATTCTTCCAGCCACACGCACGATTCCTGTTGCGGAAGCGTACTGTTCCAGGCAGCCATGATTTCCACAGTTGCATTTTTCGGCTTCGTCACGGACTACAAGTGCATGTCCGATCTCACCGCCTGCTCCGTGGGAACCTGCTACAATCTTGCCGTCAATGATGATTCCACCGCCGACACCAGTTCCAAGAGTAACCATGATCACATTCTGGGAACCTGCCGCTGCACCTTTCCATGCTTCACCGAGTGCTGCTACGTTTGCATCGTTTCCTGCCTGAGCCTTAAGTCCTGTGAGGTCACTTAAGATCTGAGCTACCGGTGTGAATCCCCAGTAGAGGTTTACTGCACAGGCAGCTTCTCCTTTGGAGTTGATCGGTCCTGGAATTCCGATTCCAACACCTTCGATATCATCTTTGTCAATATTCTTTTCTGCAATCTTGGCTTTGATCGTCTCAGCAACGTCCGGAAGGATGTTCTCGCCTTTATTTTCAGTTCTGGTAGGGATCTCCCATTTCTCTAACAGTGTTCCGTCTGTGTTGAACAGACCGCATTTTACAGAAGTTCCGCCTACGTCGATTCCAAAACAATATGATTTCATTTTTCTCCACCTTTTCTTATTTTTTATTCTTCTCTCTTACGTGCAATGTTTGCCTGTACACGCTTGTAGAGTTCCTCAGCCGCATTGTAACCCATCTTCTTCTGTCTGTGGTTGACTGCGGCAGATTCTACGATAACAGCCAGGTTACGTCCTGGTCTGATCGGAAGGGAATGGCACACGATCTTGTTTCCAAGGTATTCGGTGTATTCTTCATGCAGACCGAGACGGTCATATTCTTTGTCGCGGTCCCACTCTTCCAGTTTGATGACAAGGTCTACAGACTGGGTATCCTTGACGCTCTCAACACCGAACAGCGTCTTGACATCGATGATGCCGATGCCTCGAAGCTCGATGAAATGTCTCGTGATATCCGGCGCAGATCCGACCAGAGTGACGTCACTTACTTTACGAAGTTCTACAACATCATCACTTACCAGACGGTGTCCACGCTTGATCAGCTCCAGTGCAGCCTCACTCTTGCCGATGCCGCTCTCACCTGTGATCAGGATTCCTTCACCATAGACATCTACCAGAACTCCGTGGATGGAAATACATGGTGCAAGCTGTACGCCCAGCCAGCGGATGATCTCTGCCATCAGGCTTGAAGTTGTTCTTTCTGTCACGAATGTAGGAACATTATATTTAATTGCCATGTCGATCATATCCTGAGACGGCTTGGTCATGGTACTGAAAATAACACACGGAATCTTACTGGAAATGAATCGCTCGTATGTCATCATGCGTTTCTCATCACTGAGCTGCATCAGATATGTGTACTCTACATAACCGATGATCTGAACACGTTCATTGGCAAAATGCTCCAGATAACCAGTAAGCTGCAGTGCAGGACGGTTAATCTCTGCGGTTATGATCTTCTTGTCTGACAGGTCAATCTCAGGAGTCAGATTTGTAAGATTCAGCTCCTGCACCATCTTTGTCATCAATACACCCTTCATATTATGTGCTCTCCTTTAATGTTTATATATTTCAAGTGCCTTTTTATTTCTCATTTGCCAGATCATCTGGCCGATGAAAAAAATCATACACCTGTTTTGCACTTCCTGCATTCATGGACTCTGTCTGCGCCAGTTCTTCCTCAGAAGCATCCCGGATCGCCTCGATCGAGCGGAAACGGCGCATCAGAGCCTTTCTTCTGCGCTCTCCGATTCCCGGAATATCGTCCAGGATCGAGTGGACCTGTTCTTTACTTCTCAGAGAACGATGATACTCGATTGCGAAGCGGTGTGCCTCGTCCTGGATCCTGGTGATCAGGCGGAATCCCTCACTATTCGTATCAATTGGGATCTCTACATTATTATAATAAAGTCCTCTGGTACGGTGATAGTCATCCTTGACCATTCCGCAGACCGGAACGTCAATGCCCAGTTTCTCAAGAACACCAAGCGCGATATTGACCTGTCCACGGCCTCCATCCATCAGAAGCAGATCCGGCATTCTCGCAAAGCTGTCGAACTCTCCATTGCTCTCGTGTGTAAAGCGCCTCGTCAGCACTTCTTCCATACTGGCATAATCGTTCGGACCCTGAACAGACTTGATCCGGAATTTACGGTAATCACTCCGCTTCGGCTTGCCTTTCTCATAAACCACCATGGAACCAACTGACTCAAAACCGCTGATATTTGAAATATCGAATGCCTCCATGCGGTTAAGACCTGTAAGCCCAAGCCATTCCTCAACTTCATGAACTGCTCCGATCGTTCTTCCTTCTTCCCTGCGGATGCGCTCACGGTCCTTCTCAAGGACCATACGGGCATTTTCCCAGGCAAGTTCTACCATTTTTTCCTTGGTACCTTTCTTAGGGATCACGATATGAACCTTCTGTTTCCGACGGGATGTGAGCCATTCCTCGATCACTTCTCCGTCTTCAATATCAGCCTGAAGCATGATCTCCCTCGGTATAAACGGTGTTCCCGCATAATACTGCTTGAGGAAGCTGGACAGAACCTGCGAACGGGTATCACCTCTTGCAACTCTCAGATAAAAATGATCTCTGCCGATCATCCTGCCGCTTCGCATAAAGAAAACCTGGACAACGGCATCCTGTTCCCTGAGATCCAGACTCTCGTCCATCGCCACAGCAATGATGTCGCGGTCCTCTTCTCCGTAAGCAGTGATCTTCTGACGCTCTCCAATCTTGCGGATACTCTGGATCAGATCACGATATCCGGCGGCATCCTCAAATCGCATTTCTTCGGAAGCCGTCATCATCTTGTCTGTGAGTTCATCGATCGTATCCTGAAAATCGCCATTCAGAAAGCTGAGCACCTTCTGGATGTTTTCCCTGTATTGCTTCTGATCCACATGACCGGTACAGGGTCCGGTACACTGCTTCATATGGTAATACAGACATGGCCGGTCCTTACCGCAGTCGCGCGGAAGGTTCCTGCTGCAGGAGCGAACCTGGTACAGTTTGCGTACCAGCTCGATCACATCCTTGACCGCGCCGCCGCTGGTATAAGGACCAAAATATCTGTTTTTGTCTTTTTTCATCTGTCTGGCAAACAGGACTCTGGGATATGCCTCCTGCACCGTGACCTTGATAAACGGATAGCTCTTGTCATCCTTGAGCATCGTATTATATTTCGGACGGTGTTCTTTGATCAGGTTGCTCTCCAGAACAAGTGCTTCCAGCTCAGAATCTGTAACAATGTATTCAAATCTTGCTATGTGGGTGACCATCTGCTCGATCTTGGCACCCTTGTTGCGGCTGCTCTGAAAATACTGCCGCACACGGTTGCGGAGGCTAATTGCCTTGCCCACATAGATGATCGCATCCCGCTCATCGTGCATGATGTACACGCCCGGTCTCGCGGGAAGCTTCTTTAATTCTTCTTCAATCTGAAACATATCGTGGCTCCTTTAAGCCTCTGTGCTGTCTCCCTCTGATGTCTCTGATTTTGTTTCTGTGGACGGGATCTCTGTCGGTGCTTCTGGTGCCTCCTGATCCTTGGAAACTTCTGCTGTCTCTGTTTCCACCGGAGTTTCCTTGGAAAGATTTACCTTTGCAGAAGTATCTGTCTCCGGCTGTTTTTCCTCGTTTTTCTTGTCGAAATCCGGCAGTTCGTCGAGGTTCTCCGGAATTTCCATTCCTCTCTCGACTGCACGGAAGATCTTCATGAATTCCTTACCGGTGATCGTCTCTCTGCGGATGAGGTACTCAGCGATCTTGTCCAGTGCTTCTCTGTGTTCATTCAGAAGTCTCTTGGCTTCCTCATAGGAATAATGGAGAAGCTGCATTACTTCGTGGTCGATTTCTGTCGCTGTATCATCACCACAGTTAAGGACTGCACGGCCGGAGAGATACTGGTTCTCCTGTGTTGCAAGTCCCATCAGGCCAAACTTCTGTGACATACCATACTGGGTGATCATTGCACGGGCAACCTTGGTCGCCTGCTCGATATCATTGGCAGCACCTGTCGTTACGGTATCAAATACGATCTCCTCAGCCGCACGTCCTCCAAGATATCCGACCAGCATAGCCTCGAGTTCCTTCTGAGTATTGAGATATTTCTCCTCCTCCGGAACCTGCATAACATAACCAAGTGCTCCCATGGTACGCGGAACGATCGTGATCTTCTGCACTGGCTCGGCATCCTTCTGGAGAGCATTTACAAGTGCATGTCCTACTTCGTGGTAGGAAACGATGCGTCTCTCCTGCGCACTTAAGATACGGTCTTTCTTCTCTTTACCGACAAGAACGACCTCTACGGATTCCTGAAGATCCTTCTGTGAGACAGCTCTTCGGCCATTCTTGACAGCAAGGATCGCAGCCTCGTTGATCATGTTGGCAAGGTCAGATCCGACTGCACCGGAAGTAGCCAGTGCGATTGCATCCAGATCTACGGTTTCATCCAGCATGACATTCTTGGCATGGACTTTGAGGATCTCCACACGGCCCTTGAGGTCCGGACGATCCACGATGATACGTCGGTCAAAACGTCCTGGCCTTAAAAGTGCCGGGTCAAGTACTTCCGGACGGTTGGTTGCCGCCAGGATCAGAAGACCCTTGGAAGTATCAAATCCATCCATCTCTGCAAGGAGCTGGTTCAGTGTCTGCTCGCGCTCATCATTGCCGCCGCCATATCTGGAATCACGGCTCTTACCGATCGCATCGATCTCATCAATAAATACGATACACGGTGCATTCTTCTTTGCTTCCTCAAACAGGTCTCTGACTCTGGAAGCTCCGACACCGACAAACATCTCGACAAATTCGGAACCGGAAAGTGAGAAGAACGGTACCTTTGCCTCTCCTGCAACGGCTTTCGCAAGAAGGGTCTTACCTGTTCCCGGAGGTCCTACGAGAAGAGCACCCTTCGGAAGTTTCGCACCGATCTGTGTATATTTGCCCGGATTATGCAGGAAATCAACAACCTCCTGAAGAGATTCCTTGGCTTCCTCCTGTCCTGCCACATCCTTGAAAAGGACTCCTGTTTCTTTCTGGATGTAGGCTTTGGCACGGCTCTTGCCGACTCCCATGATTCCGCCGCCACCGCCTTTGTTCATCCGGCGCATGAAGTACAGCAGCATGAAAAACAGAACTACGGTCGGAAGCAGGACACTGATCATGGTAGAAACAAATTCACCCATCACATCCGGCGGCTCATATTTGAAGACAATGTCTTTGCCCTCAAGACGTGCCGTCAGTGCACTGGTGTCCTCCATCTGGTTGACCTTGTAGCTTTCTTTCTGGTAAGATTTCTGAAGTTTTGGAACGACTGTCAGCACTCCGGACTGAAGTGTCACTTCTTTGATCTGATCTTTATCTACCATTTCGATAAATTTATCATATGTGATCTCACTGGATTTATCGCTCATCATATCTGTCACAAAACTCAGACAAACTAAACTAATCAGAAGACAGATCAAAAATCCCAGAATGGTCTGACGATTCTTGTTCGGTCCCTGATTTCTTGGGTTATTTCGGTTCGGACGGTTATCATCCGGACGCTTATCCATATGATCGTTCATTCTTTTCCTCCTCTTATTATCTTCTATATTATAAAGAGATTTCCATTATAAATCAACCGAAAAACTGTGAATGTTTGTAGTAGTGAGATATTGCCTACGAACAATAACTGTAGTATACTATCCACGTGATAGCTAGAACCAACTAATTACTATAGCTAACTGTGATGGAAAGGAAATCGACAAATGAAAATTGGATTTGATAATGAAAAGTATCTGACTATGCAGTCCGAACACATCCGCGACCGTATCAGCAAATTTGACAACAAACTCTATCTGGAATTCGGCGGAAAGCTTTTTGATGACTACCATGCATCCCGTGTTCTTCCAGGATTTGAGCCGGACAGCAAGCTCCGCATGCTCATGCAGCTCCGCGACCAGGCTGAGATCGTCATTGTCATCAGTGCCTCTGATATTGATAAGAACAAAATGCGCGGTGACCTCGGAATCACTTACGATGAGGATGTGCTTCGTCTGATCGATGCTTTTACAGAGCGCGGTCTCTATGTAGGAAGTGTATGCATTACACGCTACGCAGGACAGGAAAGTGCTATTCTCTTTAAAAACCGCCTTGCAAAGCTCGGCATCAAAGTTTACTTCCATTATAGTATCCCAGGATACCCGAGCAATATCCCGCTGATCGTAAGTGATGAAGGATATGGCAAAAATGAATATATCGAAACAACAAGACCGCTCGTAGTCATCACTGCACCAGGACCAGGAAGCGGAAAAATGGCAACCTGTCTTTCCCAGGTATACCACGAATACAAACGCGGCGTTGCTGCCGGCTATGCCAAATTTGAGACCTTCCCGATCTGGAACATCCCGCTCAAGCATCCGGTCAATCTGGCATACGAGGCTGCTACTGCAGACCTTAATGATGTCAACATGATCGACCCGTTCCATCTGGAAGCTTATGGCGAGACAACCGTCAACTACAACCGTGACGTAGAGATCTTCCCGGTTCTCCAGGCAATGTTTGAGAAGATCATGGGCGAGTGCCCTTACAAATCACCTACAGATATGGGTGTCAATATGGCAGGAAACTGCATCGTTGATGATGAGGTATGCTGCGAAGCTTCCCGCCAGGAGATCATCCGTCGTTACTACAAGAGCTGTGATGCACTTCTTACCGGCGACGGTACCGAGGAAGAAGTACGCAAGATCGAACTTCTGCTGAAACAGGCACATGCATCTCTGGACGACCGCAAAGTTGTTCCTGCCAGCCTTGCCAAAGAACAGGAAACCGGCGCACCGGCTGCCGCCCTCGAACTTCCTGACGGACGCATTATTTATGGTAAAACTTCCGATCTTCTCGGTGCTTCTTCTGCGCTTCTTCTGAATGCACTCAAAGAACTCGCAGGCATCGACCACGAACACCATGTGATCTCACCGGAAGCAATCCATCCGATTCAGGAACTCAAGACCAGATACCTCGGAAGCAAGAACCCAAGACTTCATACAGACGAAACCCTGATCGCACTTTCTGTCAGTGCCGCTGATAACCCGGAAGCACGTAAGGCTCTGGAACAGCTCCACACACTCAAGGGATGCCAGGCACATACTTCTGTCATGCTGTCATCCGTGGATATCTGGGAATTCCGCAAACTCGGCATTGAGCTGACCTGCGAACCGAAATTCGAAAAAGAAAAGAAATATCACTAAATCTCTCTGAGAAATAACGTGACAGCAAAACACCCCGGCAGAACGTATTCACAGCGTTCTACCGGGGTGTTTCTTATTTAATATAATTATATGATATAAATCAGTCTTCGTAACCGTTCGGGTTCTTCTGCTGGAAGTTCCAGGAATCTGCACACATATCTTTGATATCGTACTCTGCTTCCCATCCAAGTTCCTTCTTAGCCTTGGTTGCATCGGAATAGCATGTTGCAACGTCACCGGCACGACGAGGTTTGATAGAGTATGGGATCTTAACTCCTGTTGCAGCTTCAAAGTTCTTAACGATGTCAAGAACACTGTAGCCTTTACCAGTACCGAGGTTGTAGATGCTGAGTCCGGAATTGTCTTCCAGTTTCTGGACAGCCTTTACATGTCCTTTGGCGAGGTCAACTACATGGATGTAATCTCTGACACCAGTTCCGTCCGGTGTGTCGTAGTCATTTCCGAATACACCGAGTTCTTTGAGCTTGCCTACTGCAACCTGTGTGATGTAAGGCATCAGGTTGTTCGGGATACCGTTCGGGTTCTCACCGATGAGACCGCTCTTGTGCGCACCGATCGGGTTGAAGTAACGAAGAAGTACTACATTCCATTCCGGATCTGCTTTCTGGATATCAGTAAGAATCTGCTCCAGCATGGATTTTGTCCATCCATAAGGGTTGGTGCACTGTCCTTTCGGGCATTCCTCTGTGATCGGGATGATCGCCGGATCGCCGTATACAGTTGCGGAAGAGGAGAAAATAATATTTTTGACATTATGTTTTCTCATCACATCAACCAGTGTAAGTGTACCTGCAATGTTATTCTCATAATATTCCCATGGTTTAACAACAGATTCTCCAACTGCTTTAAGACCTGCGAAATGGATACAGGAATCGATATCCTCTTTCTCAAAAACTTCGTTCAGTCCTTCTCTGTCAAGAATATCTACTTTATAAAATTTAACCGGTTTTCCTGTGATCTTTTCTACACGTTCCAGACTCTTCTCGCTGGAGTTGCTTAAGTTGTCCAGTACTACTACATCATATCCTGCATTCTGAAGTTCTACTACAGTATGGCTTCCGATAAATCCGGCTCCGCCTGTTACTAAAATTGCCATGATTTACTCCTCCTGACATTTGCTTTTGTTTTACTACGGTGTCATTGTAGCACTGTTTTATTTTTTTCACAATATTTTCCCCAAACCTCCCGCATATTTTACTAAAACTCCCGCATATTTTACCTATTACCTGATGCAGTTATGAAATTTCTGTTTTGGTGATTCTGATTTTGAATCTTTGTACAACTTGTCAATACTTTTCTTTATGCAATATATATTGTTTTTTTTGTATTTTTAGTCTTTTTTTGTCTATTTTTATTGACACTTAGTCTTATAAACGATATAATCAGCCTAATACATCCGTGATTATCACGAAACCAAACTGACTGTTCTGTCAGTTTCACCAAACAAAAGGGAGGACTTTCATATGAAACGTAAAATCGCATTAGCTATGGTACTGGCAATGACAGCAACAATGGCTCATCCGGTTCTCGCAGCAGACGACAAGACAACTCTGGATGTCATCATCAGCCAGTATGGTACCCAGACCCAGGCGTGGTGGTCCCAGTTCGAAAAGGATTTCGAAGCTGAAAACTCAGATATTGATCTGAACATCGAAATTGTTTCCTGGAACGATCTTTATACCAAAGTAAATACACTGGTTGCAAACAACAACGCACCTGATATTCTGAATATCGACGTTCTTGCAGATTATGTGGCTGACGATCTGCTGATGCCTGCAACAGAATATGCTTCTGAAGATCTTCAGTCCAAATTCTTCCCGTCATTCTGGGAAGCAAGCACAATTGATGATACTGTATACGCATTACCGATCCTGGCATCCTGCCGTGCACTCTTCTATAACAAGGACATCCTTGAAGAAGCAGGTGCTACCGTTCCTACCACATGGGCAGAAGTTCAGGACGCAGCAAAGAAGATCAAAGATAAATTCGGCGATGACGTTTATCCATGGGGTATTGATATGACAACTGACGAAGGTCAGGCTGCATTCTCTTATTATACATGGAACAACGGCGGTGGATTCGTTGATGAAAATGGTGACTGGGCACTCAACAGTGACAAGAACGTAGAAGCTCTGAACTTCGCACTCGGTCTTGTAAACGATGGATACACCAACTCCGATCCGGCTAACGAAACACGTTATGACCTTCAGGATATGTTTGGTGCAGGCAAAGTTGCCATGATGATCGGACCGAACAACATTCCTACCTATCTCTCCGATGGTGGATATGACATTAACTACGATGTAACAACAATCCCTGCAAATGAGGGCTGCGAATCCGTAGCAATGGGCGTTTGCGACCGTCTTGAAGTATTCAAGGATGACTCCGCTGAGGATCAGGAAGCTCGTACAGCTGCCATCACCAAGTTCTTTGACTTCTTCTATGATGACACTCGTTACGCTGATTACATGGTATACGAAGGATTCCTTCCAACCACTCAGACAGCAGCAGACCTTCTCGCAAAAGATGACGACACCTATTCATCCTGGATCGACATTCTCCAGAGTTGTAACTTCTACCCGGCAACCAAGACTGAATGGGCAGATGTAAAACAGGGCGTTATCGAAGTTGAACAGAACGCACTTCTTGGCGACGATGTTCAGACACTGCTTGATGATCTTCAGGCTGATATTGCAGGCTGATCCCAGATTTAGATACGACTTAACCGGGAGCCGGAACATTAGTGACCGGCTCCCGATTCTTTTGAGCAAATGATTTGGTGGTGTAAATATGAAAAAAAAGAAACCTCTGGCTGCTGTGGAGCCATATCTGTGGCTGCTTCCCAGCATCCTTCTTATGACAATCTTCATACTCTTTCCTATCTTTGAAGTTTTCCGTACTTCAATGAGTGAAGTGAGTAAAGCCGGTCTGGTAAAGGGATTCTGCGGATTTGACAATTTTGCCAAAGTCCTTAAGGGATCTACTTTTAAAATGGTTCTCAAAAATACCCTTGTATGGACCGTTGCCGTTGTAGTACTTTCTACTGTATTTGGTTTTATTCTTGCACTTGTACTGAACAATAAGTTCCGTTTCCGCAAGGCAGTCCGTGCCATTGTTGTATTCCCATGGGCAACTTCCCTGATCATCCAGGCAGGCGTATGGAAATTCATCATTGATAAGGATTACGGTGCACTGAACACCCTTTTACTGAAACTTGGACTGATCTCCAGTCCGGTCAACTGGACTCCTACCCCAGAAGCATATTTTGCATGGGAAATTTTTGTAGGTATTTTTGTTACTGTACCTTTTGTTACTTTCTGTGTACTTTCCGGTCTGCAGAGCATTGACAACTCTTATTATGAGGCAGCTACCGTTGACGGTGCCAACTACTGGCAGAAACTGTTCAAGATCACACTTCCTCTGGTAAAATCTTCTCTGACGGTAAGTACTGTATTGAATATCATTTATGTATTCAACTCCTTCCCAATCATATGGACAATCACCAAGGGCGACCCGGCAAGCCGTACTGACACCCTTGTTACCTATCTCTATAAACTTGCCTTCTACAAAGGCAAATCCGGCGAAGCAGCTGCAGTATCCGTGATCGGCTTCCTGATCCTGTGTGCATGCGCTTCTGTTTACATGGTACTTTCACTCAGAAAGGAGGAGGAAGACTGATGAAAAACTCACGTGACACTAAAAGTACCCTCCTTCGGGTTCTTCTTTACGTTTTTGTTATCCTGGTCGTACTGATCACTCTGTATCCATACTTTGTTATGTTTACGACTGCCGCCAAGAGCCGTGCAGAAATCTACGCAACCAAGGGAACACTTCTCCCGGTCCACTGGCTCTGGCAGAACTTCAAGGATATCTGGACCCTGGCTCCACTTTCCAGATATTTCATCAACTCCCTGATCGTTGCAGGTGGCTCCACTCTGATCGCGATCGTATGTGGTATTCCTGCTGCTTATGCACTTGCACGAATGAAGTTTAAGGGCAAAAAGATCTTCCTGGGTATCGTTATCATCTCCCAGATGTTTGCTCCTGTAGTCCTTCTGGTAGGTATCTACAAGATCATGTCAACCTTCGGTATGACAGACAGTCTCGTTGGTCTTGTATTTATCAATGCAGCATTCAACCAGGCATTCGCGATCTGGCTGCTGCGCGGTACTTTTATTTCTATCTCACCTGAAATGGAACAGGCTGCAACAGTTGACGGCTGTGGCAAGGTTTCTGCCCTGATCCGCATCCTTCTTCCAGTTGCCGCACCTGGTATTGTAACTGCTCTGATCTTCGTATTTATCAATGCATGGAATGAATATACTGTTGCACTTACTCTAATCTCAACAGATGTATTCAAACCACTTACTGTTGGTATTACAATATTTAACGGCTATAACATGGTAGAATGGCAGTATCTGTTTGCATCCTCTCTGTTTGCAACCGTACCGGTCATCATCCTGTTTGTGCTTATCGAGAAACATCTTGTCGGCGGTCTTACCTCCGGCGGTGTCAAAGGCTGATATGCAAAAAGCTTCGGAACCCATTCAAAGTTCCGAAGCTTTTTTATTAAAAAAATCATTTATATTTTCTGATGATCTCATTCATCTGCGGCAGTTTTTCCTGCATGTCTTTTACAAGAGTAAGCTGAGTCCTGCATCTGTCAAGGTTATGTCCCTCTCTGTGGATATGGAAGTAATGATCTCCCTCCAGATGGTCTGTCAGGAAACGGATTCCATTCTCAAATGTCATAAGGATCGCTCCCATCGGAAGCATCTCGATCTCAAGGTCTGTCAGCGCACCGCCACATCCCTCGATAAATCCCTTCGCATAAACATCAAAGAGATGAAGGTCACAGGACACCTTGGAAAGGTCTCTCTCGTCCTCCAGAGCTGTGCTTGCTCCGAAGCGGATAGAATCACCGAAATCATTCGCTGTCAGTCCCGGCATAACTGTATCCAGATCGATCACACAGATTGCTTTGCCTGTCGCATCATCGATCATGATGTTGTTCAGTTTGGTGTCATTGTGTGTTACGCGGAGCGGAAGTCTTCCATCAAGCTGCATATCATACAGTGCATGTGTCAGTTCTTCTCTCTCCATGATAAAATCAATTTCTTTCTGGACAGAGGCAGCTCTTCCACAGACATCCTCTGCAACAGCTTTCTTGAATTTCTCAAGTCGGTCCGGTGTGTTGTGAAAATTCTTGATCGTCTCGTGAAGTGTCTCTGCCGGATAATCTGCCAGAAGCTGCTGGAAATGTCCAAATGCCACTGCACTCTGATAAAAATCATTATCATCCTTTACTGCATCGTAGCAGGTCGCTCCCTCAATAAAGAGATAGACTCTCCAGTACTCTCCATCAGAATCCACAAAATACGGAAGACCTGTCTGGCTTTTTACCAGTGTCAGGGTCTCTCGTTCCGGATCGCCGCCATTCTCGATGATCTTTTTGCGGAGCCAGGAAGTGACACCGCTGATATTTTCCATCAGTTCCACTGGTTTCTTAAAAATATTTCTGCTCATTCTCTGCAGGATGTATCGTTTCGTTCCCTGTGATGTCTCGTAAGTCAGTCGATAAGTATCATTGATATGACCGCTTCCATATCTGATGCACTCTTTGAGTTCACCATGCAATTTGAAGCCGTCAATCGCTTCACGTACTGTATTGCTGATCTCCACTTATGCTTCCTCCCATAAATTCTGCGGATACAGCCCCTGATCTTTCAGGTTCTGAACTGCAGCCATTACCATTGGTTTATCTTCTTTGTAAGTAACTCCGTACCATTTGTCCTCGGATTTGAGAACTTTGACAGTTGCTTTGTGTTCCTGAAGAAGTTCATCAACAACAAATGGAAGGAAATATTCTCCCTTCATCGGATTATTCTTGATCGCATCATCCAGAAATGGTTTGAAACGTTCTTTGAGTTCCTTCAGAATGCTGTTTGAGAATCCCCACATATTCATGGAAACGATGCTGCCCTCCGGAAGCATGGTCCATGTCTTGCCGTCATCCTCTGTGTATGCTGTACCGCCGTCGTGTTTCTCGATATGGGTACGCTCATTGATCTTGATCAGATGACCTTCCTCATCTGTCACACAGACACCTCTGGCAACATGACCATTCTCTGTCAGTGTATTCTCAAGGCGGTATCCTACCATCATGTAACGGTAAACATCTCCTTCTTCCTGTTCAGAAGTCAGGAAATCATATGCCATCTTGAATGCATGTACACCATAGTAATCATCTGCATTGATAACAGCAAAAGGTCCATCGATCTCATCGATACAGCTTAAGACTGCATGGCCGGTTCCCCACGGTTTCACTCTTCCTTCCGGAACTGCATAACCTTCCGGAAGATTGGTCAGTTCCTGGAAAACATACGCTACTTCGATCTGTTTGCTCAAACGATCCCCGATTGCCTCACGGAATGCCTGTTCATTTTCTCTCTTTATAATAAATACGACTTTCTCAAAGCCAGCTCTTACTGCATCATAAATGGAAAAGTCCATGATAATATGACCTTCTTTGTCAATCGGATCGATCTGTTTCAGACCTCCATAGCGGCTTCCCATTCCTGCTGCCATTACTACTAAAACTGGTTTCTTCATCATTTTCGCCCTCCTGTATTCTTAATCAAAAATAACTGTACACCACAAATCCCAATATGACAACAAATAATTTTCAATTTCTGCAGCCATTATTTAATATGGGCGTTTTTTTAGAAATAGTATTTGCACAATCACATCATATTTTTGCATAATATCAATTATGATTTGACTATTTCGCACAAATTCATTAGTATAAGAACCAAGAACAATATTACAAATCAATAAATGCAAGTGGATGAAGGAGGTCTTCCCGTGGCTTATCAGAGTGTCTCATTGGACCAGGAACTTTTCATAAAAAGCATTTACACGATCCATTACTACGAATATCAGAATGATTTTCATTTTGACGGCGAACGCCACGACTTCTGGGAATTTCAGTGCGTGGACACCGGTGCTGCCGAGGTTGTTACAGACAATGGCTGCCACACCCTCTCCCGCGGTCAGGTCATCTTTCACCGCCCAAATGAATTTCATACACTGAAAGCTACAGGAAAAACCGCTCCAAGCATCATCGTGATCTCATTTTCCTGCGATTCGCCGTGCATGGAATTTTTTGAAAACAAGATACTCACTTTTTCAGAAACAGAACGGAGCATCCTCGGACGCATCATTGCAGAGGCGCGGAACTGTTTTGACACACCTCTGGACGACCCTTATCTGGAGCAGATGATCAAGAAACCTGAGATTTCCTTCGGTTCCCAGCAGCTTCTGACACTTTACCTTGAGGAACTGCTGATCCACATGATCCGTCGTTATACGATCGCACATTATTCTGCTTCTGCCGGGATCTACGATCCCTGCCAGACAACTTCTGATACCTGCCGCAAGATCATTCACTACCTGGAACAGCATGTCCGGGAAACCCTGACGATCCAGGATATCTCAAGGAATAATATGATCGGGCGGTCACAGCTGCAGAAACTTTTTCGCGAAGAATACCAGTGTGGTGTGATCGAATTTTTCTCACGGATGAAAATCGACTTTGCCAAGCAGCTTATCCGGGAAAATGAGATGAACTTTACGCAGATCTCAGATTTCCTGAGTTATTCTTCTATTCACTATTTTTCCAGGCAGTTCAAGAAGCTGTCCGGAATGACACCGACGGAATACGCCACTTCTATCAAAGCACTGTCTGAACGCCCACAGCGTCAGAATTAATATTTATGAGGGTAAAAACTATATAAAAATACAATTGTCCTTAATTGGACGGGGGAGGACTTACCATGCAGATCTGCAAAGTAAAGAATTATCAGGAACTCAGCCGCAAAGCTGCCAATCTCATCGCAGCCCAGATCACTCTGAAACCAGACAGCGTTCTTGGTCTGGCCACCGGCTCTTCACCGATCGGCACTTATGACCGCCTTGTAGAAATGTACCAGGACGGCGACCTGGATTTTTCACAGATCACCACTGTAAATCTTGATGAATATAAGGGACTTCCAGGTTCCCATGAACAGAGCTATCGTTATTTCATGAATACGCATCTTTTTCACCGCGTGAACATCTCTTATGACAATACTTATGTTCCGGATGGTACGGAAACTGACAGCGAAAAGTGCTGCCAGGCCTACAACGAACTGATCCACCGCGTCGGACCGGCTGACATCCAGCTTCTTGGTCTCGGTCACGACGGTCACATTGGCTTCAACGAACCATCCGACCATTTTGAAGATGAGACACACTGTGTTGACCTCACTGAAACAACGATCCAGGCAAATAAGCGTTTCTTTGCCAGCGAAGAAGATGTTCCTCGTCAGGCATACACCATGGGAATCGGAACCATCATGCGCTGCCATAAGCTGCTCGTTCTTGTCAGCGGCAAGGATAAGGCCGCAATCCTGAAACAGGTGATCCAGGGACCTGTCACACCAGAAGTTCCCGGATCTATCCTTCAGTTCCATCCGGACTGCACGATCATCGCCGATGAAGCAGCTCTCTCCGAGATGGATCTTTGATTTCGCCTTCAAATTTATTTCTTTTACAACGCACAAAAATGGAGCCAGTCTGTCAAAAGACCAGCTCCATTTTTGTGCCCTGTCCTGGTTCGCTGTCCAGGACGATTTCTGCGTTATGAAGGATCGCGCCGTGCTTTACGATTGAAAGTCCAAGCCCTGTTCCACCGGTTTCCCGGGAATGACTCTTGTCCACTCTGTAGAATCGTTCAAAGATCCTCTTCTGCTCTTCTTTCGGGATGCCGATACCATTATCCTCCACACGATAATATGGATGGCTTCCTCTCTGCCCTACAAAGATCTTTACGATTCCATCTTTATTCGTATAGCGCACTGCATTGTCCGCAATATTGTATAACATCTCATAGAGGACCTGACGCACGCCCTCGACGGAAACTGACGCTCCCTCAAGCTGTAACTGAATATTCTTCTTTGATGCCGCACTGTCCAGATGAAGGACGATATCCTCTGACAGCTCATACAGATCCACCGGCTCAAACGGCATATCGCTGTCCTTCTCATCCAGCCTCGACAACTGGATGATATCTGTCACCAGTGTACTTAAACGGCTTGCCTCGTGGTAGATCCTTCCGGAAAACTCCTGTATCTTGTCTCCCGGAACCATCCCGTTCATCATCAGCTCCGCATAACCGGAGATCGACATCAGCGGTGTCTTAAGCTCGTGAGAAACATTCGCAGAAAATTCCCTGCGGACAGCCTCTGCCTCCTTGAGCTCTTCCATCTGTTTCGCGATCTGGTGGTTCTGTTCATCTACACGCTCCAGAAGAGGTCGCAGTTCCTCATAACGGACTTCTCCAAGCGGATGTTCCAGATCCAGTGTATTGATCGGCTCGATCAGGTCCTGTGTCTGTTTCCGGACAAGGATAAATGCCAGCACCAGAATCAGAAGCAAAAGCGCACCAAAAAGTGCCGAACTGGAGACCATTGTCGAAAAGACACTGTCTGTCGTTCTTCCCACACGGAGGATATCTCCATTGGAAAGTTTCACCGCACAGTAAAAATTCTGCTTGGAAAGTGTCTCTGAATAACGCAGAGTCTCCGCATAGCCTTCTTTTTCTGCCTGGATAAATTCCGGGCGGTTGCTGTGGTTGGCAAGCTCCGTCGGATCTTCCAGGGAATCAAACAAAACATTTCCTTCACTGTCCAGAAGTGTGATACGGGCAGCGGAAGCTTTGCCAAGATCCTTGTCCAGATAGGATTCGCCCATCTTTTCTACGCTGTCCTGGATGTACTTGGTACTGTCCCGGACGCTCTGCTTCAGATCTTCATTATACTTGCTGTACATGACCAGACTCGCTGCAAGGAATGTCATAAGCACTGACAGGACTACGAGCAGACAGGTATGGTTTAATATCTTTTTTCTCATTTTTATGCTCCGATCCGGTAGCCTACGCCTCGAACCGTCTCGACCAGATTTCCGGCTTCCCCAAGCTTCTGTCTCAGGGTACGGACATGTACATCGACTGTCCTTGTCTCGCCGTCAAAGTCATATCCCCATACATGGCAGAGGATCTGATTTCTCGTCATGACCAGTCCCTTGTTTTCCATCAGATACTGAAGAAGTTCAAATTCCTTACGTGTCAGTTCGATCTTTTCTCCCTTCCAGCAGACTTTGTGCTTTCCGACAGACAGTGTCAGATCCTGACATTTCAGTTCTTTGTCGTCCTCCTGTCTGGAACAGCGGCGCAGGACCGCCTTTACTCTGGCGACAAATTCCATCATTCCAAAAGGTTTTGTGATATAATCATCGGCTCCTGCCTCCAGGCCGCGGACCTTGTCGAACTCGGCTTCTTTTGCCGTGACCATGATCACCGGGATGTTTTTCGTCTCCTGTGAAGCTTTGAGCCGTTCGAGAATGCTGTATCCGTCTTCCCCCGGAAGCATGATGTCCAGAAGGATAAGATCCGGAAGTTCTTCTTTAAGAAGTGCCCGGAGTTCTTTCCCATTCGACACACCCTTTGCCGAAAATCCTGTTGTTTCCAGGGTATAGATCAAAAGCTCTCTGATATTTCTTTCATCTTCTACACAATAGATCATTCTGTTGTAACTGTTATTTCCCTTTCTGCCCGGAATCTGCCGTTACTGTGTGTATCTTTTACGGAAGTACATACTCTCTCTGCAGTTCTTCCAGACGATTGTAATAGCCTTCATCTGGTTCGTTTTTGAGGCTCTCCAGATGACTGTGTGTATCATAAAGATTCTCTCTTACCTGTGTTACGCAGACGCTGATGTTGGAACAATGGTCTGCAATACGTTCCAGACTGGTGATCAGGTCTGTGAGGATAAATCCCATCTCGATCGTACATTCTCCGGAACGCAGACGGTTGACATGGCGACGTTTCATCTCCCTGCTCAGCTCATCTACCATTTCTTCCAGAGGCTCTACATCACGGGTGAGGTTCATATCCTGCTTGTCGAATACGTCATATGCAGTATCTACGATCCTGCCGACTACGCTGACCAGAACCTGAAGTTCCGTTCTGGCCTCCGGCGAGAAACTGAGATTCTTTTCGTGAAGCTCTCTTGCGGATTCCATAATATTTACCGCATGATCTGAGATACGCTCGAAATCACCGATGCAGTGAAGCATGATGGAAACGCTGTGGCTGTCCTTCTCGGAGAGGTCTTTGTTATTCAGCTTCACCAGATAAGTTCCCAGTTCATCCTCATAACGGTCTACTTTTGTCTCGATCTTCTGGACACGCTCTGCCTGCTCTTCCTCATAGTTACGGAGCAGTCCAAGCGAAATATCCAGAGCCTTGCGGGAATCACGCTCCATATGTCTTGCTGCATTTCTTCCCTGCTCTACGGCAAAAGCCGGTTTTTCCAAAAATCTGGATTCCAGGATCATGAACTCCTGATCTTCCTTGCTGACTTCATCGGACTTGTCGTCACGGATCGTGAGACAGGCAAGTTTCACAAGAAGGTTAGAGAATGGAAGCCATGCAACCGTCGCTGTGATATTGAAGACACTGTGTGTGATCGCGATCGTTGCCGGTGTTGCCATCTGCGTCATAAATGGGAAATGTACCGCTGTATTGATAAGGTAAAACAGTGACATGAACACAACTGTTCCGATCAGGTTGAAGTACAGGTGGATCATCGCTGCTCTCTTTGCATTCTTGTTTGCACCGATCGCAGACAGAAGTGCTGTCACACAGGTACCGATGTTCTGTCCCATGATGATCGGGAATGCGGAACTGAACGGAACTGCTCCAGTCATACAGAGTGCCTGAAGAATACCGACAGATGCAGAAGATGACTGAATGATCGCAGTCAGGATCGTACCTGCAAGGATTCCTGCTACCGGATTGGAGAATTTAAGGAGAAGACCTGTAAATTCCGGTACATCCGCCAGAGGCTTTACTGCGCCGCTCATGGATTCCATACCAAACATCAGCACTGCGAATCCCAGAAGGATGGTTCCGATATCTTTCTTACGGGAGTTCTTGGTAAAAGTCAGAAGAATGATTCCGACCAGTGCCAGGACCGGCGAAAAAGAACTCGGTTTCAGAAGGCTGATAAAAAAGTTGCTGCTCTCAATTCCAGTAAGGCTCAGAAGCCAGGAAGTGATGGTAGTTCCGATATTCGCACCCATGATGATGCCGACTGCCTGTGTCAGTTTCATGATTCCTGAGTTTACAAATCCGACTACCATAACGGTCGTTGCGGATGAGGACTGGATGACTGCTGTCACGCACATTCCGAGAAGTACTGCTTTCCATTTGCTTGAAGTTAAGTTTTCCAGGATCTGCTCCAGTTTACCTCCTGATACTTTTGCCAGACCATCGCCCATAACCTGCATTCCATACAAAAACATGGCAAGACCGCCCAACAATGTTAATATGCTGAAAAAATCCATAATGTTCTCCTTTGCTCAGATTTAATATGGTTTCATCATATTGACATCGTGTAAAGTTCTCACCAGTTTTATGTTAAATCTTTGTAAAATCGAATTTCACAGAAAAAAGGCTCTTTTTGGCGGATTTTTTCTGTCAGAAGCTTCGGATATCCTCTCCTTCGTCTCCTGTTTTGTCGATAGAGCGGATGTGCAGATAGTAGCTTACGTTTTCGTTTACCTGTACTTTGACTCTGTCTCCGACGCGGTGTCCTTTGAGGGCTTTGCCGATCGGGGACTCGATGCTGACGCGGTTTTCCATGGAATTTCCACGGATAGAGGTGACTAGTTTGTATTTCTCCACTTCGCCGTCTTCCTCGAATTCGACTTCTACGATATCGTCCATACCTACTTCGTCGGATCTTGACGTATCCTCTACGACTTCTGCCGTCTTGAGCATTCTCTCCAAATAACGGATCCTGCTCTCGTTCTGGTTCTTGTGTTTCTTTGCAGCGTAGTATTCGAAGTTCTCACTCAGGTCACCCTGTGCACGCGCTTCCTTGACCGCCTCGATGGCTTCCTTTCGGATGACAAGCTTACGGTGCTCGATCTCTTCTTCTATCTTTTCTACGTCTCTCTTGGTCAGTTTTTCTCTCATTGTTCTCACTCCTGATTCTGTGCCGCATCTTTAAAGCTGATGTGGCTTTTTATTTTATCCCTAGTATACACGAATTTACATTTTCGTACAATCTCACGTCAAAAAAAGAGAAGCCCGAAAGCTCCTCTTAATATTTTTTATTCTTCATCTGCGTGATAGATACGCACATATCCTGAATCTTCGATCCGTACGATCTGTTCCACTTCTTCGTTTCGCTCCGGGAATTCCCCTTCCGCCTCGAAGCGCACACAGGTTCCGCAGGAAGAACTCAAGTCTCTGGGAACCGGCATGACAACCGCCTCCAGGTTCATCTTCTCACAGTTCTTCCGGTACTGGATCGCACCATAATGAGAATAAAACGTCGCTATATATTTCATCATTTCTTTATCCTGAGCAGGAAATCATCGCCCTGTTCTTCCACCTCGACCTGATAGCCCTGATGGATCGCAAAACGGGAGACATTTTCTTTTGCCACTACATTGTCTACCAGAACTTCATACTGAGCTTCTCTGGACGCCATGGCATTTTTTGTCTGGATGACTGGTTCCGGGCAGGACAGTCCTCTTGCATCTACTCTTTTCATATTTTATCTCCTTTCAGGCTTCTTTTCGCATGGAATTGACCACGCCGATCACTGCTACAACAATGATACCGATCACAACTGCGATCTTGCCGTTTGCTGTCGGGCCATCTGCTGAAGATGCCAGACCGAAGTTGTGGGCAAAAGCAGCTCCTGCCATCAGGCCGAGAACGGTCACAACAGAGTCTGTATTTCCCTCACCGGAGAGAATGAGCTGGCGCATCGGGCAGCCACCGAGAAGAATACAGCCAAAACCGGCAAGATACATACCAAGTGCATTCCAGAGACCATCTGTATGTGCGATTGGCTGACCGGCAAATCCCGGATGGAAATATCCAAGAATCACATTTACGATCAGTGCACTGACAAGGATCGCAACAAAACCAAACAGAAGCTTGAACTCGCCAAACAGAACTGCATCACGGATTCCGCCGACCATGCAGAGACGGGTTCTCTGTGCCAGGATACCAACGATCACACCTGCTGCCAGTGAGATCAGGATTGCCGCATGCTTTGCTCCAGGGCCGCCTTCCGGCTCTGTGAAATGGATAAATGCCGGTGCTGCCACAAGAAGGAGCAGCATGACGATCTGAACTGCCGGGAAAATACTTCCCTCAAGTTTCGGCATCTTGTAGGAACGTTTCAGAGTGTATCCTTTCTTGAGGAAGAATGTTCCTGTCAGGATACCTGCCGCGAAACCAACCAGACCGAAGATGGCATTTCCGTCACCGCCTGCCAGACGCAGGATCATACGGAACGGACAGCCAAGGAACATCAGGCATCCTATCATAACAAAAGCACCCAGAACAAATCTTGTCACCGGTGCAGAGCCTCCTCTCGGACGGAACTCTTTGGTGATCAGTGACACGATACATGCACCCAGCACAAGTCCGATGATCTCCGGACGGATGTACTGTACGGCTGCTGCGGAATGAAGTCCGAGCGCACCTGTGGTATCACGGAGGAAGCAGGCAATACAGAATCCCATATTTGCCGGATTTCCAAAGAATACCAGCATGGCTGCGATCACACCGATGATCACGCCAGCTACAACAATTGTTGTTTTTTCTTTTTTCATTAGTGAATAACCTCCCTTTCCCTCAATACTGAAAAATTTTGGTATCAGCATATTTTCTTTGTATTATCATACCATTCCTGGGGATTTTCTGCCAATTAAATATAATCGTATTTTATAGCTATTTATAGATAATATTTATAAATTATGGTATACTCTGAATTATGATCAATGAAAATACGTGAGGTACACTATGAAAAAAATATATCTGGATCAGGCAAGCACTTCTTTTCCCAAAGCTCCTTCTGTGGCGGATGCTGTTTACCAGTATCTCTCCGGCTGCGCGGTCAATGTAGGACGTGGCGGATATCGTGCTGCCTATTCCGTGGAAGAACAGATCTTTGAGACAAGGGAACAGCTCCGGCAGCTTTTTCATTTCACATTCGGTAAGGGCAAAAATGTGATCTTCACACAGAATATCACCATGAGCCTGAACATCCTCCTCAAAGGGATCTTAAAACCGGGTGACCATGTGCTGGTCACTTCGATGGAGCACAATGCAGTGATGCGCCCGCTCGTCCAGCTTCAGAAACAGGGCGTAACTTTTGACAGGATTCCCTGTGACCGTGAGGGAAATCTGATTCTTTCAGAAGCGGACTCGCTCGTGAAACCAAATACAAGGCTTCTCGTCTGTCTCCACGCTTCCAATGTATGCGGAACCATCATGCCGCTTAAGGAGATCAGCACCTTCTGCCAGAAACATGGGCTGCTTTTTGTCCTGGACAGTGCACAGACTGCCGGTACACTTCCGATCGATATGGAAGAATTAAAGCTTGATGCGCTCGCTTTCACCGGGCACAAAGGACTCCGTGGACCGCAGGGGATCGGCGGTTTCCTGATCCGCAGCGAACTTGCTTCTAAGATCGAGCCGCTCTTAAGTGGCGGCACCGGAAGTATTTCCCATACTGAAGAAGTCCCTGATTTCCTCCCGGACCGCTTCGAGCCGGGAACGCCGAACATCCCCGGGATCCTCGGTCTTCACGCCGCACTTGATGATCTGGAGAACAGTTCAATGGATCTGGCTTTCCAGCATGAACTCACGCTGACGAAACAATTCATTGACGGAATCCTTACCCTCGACCCGGCTGAGGCCAGCCTTCGCGTGATCGGACACAAAGACACCCAGAACCGCTGTGCCGTCGTCTCGATCCAGACACTTGAAGTGGATATGGCTCGTGCCGCCTTTGAACTGGACGATACTTACGGGATCATGTCCCGCGTCGGTCTCCACTGTGCCCCAAGTGCGCACAAAACCCTCGGCACATATCCTGCCGGTACGCTCCGCTTCTCCTTTGGTCCGGAAAATACCCCGGAAGAAGTGGACACTGCCCTTCATGCACTTGCAGAGATCACAGGGATTTCACAATAAGCGTATCATTATCGTATTATTTAGAAGATTCACTTTTCAGGAGATTTTTGATTTATGGAATTCAAACAGTTAGAAGCCTTTGTCGCCGTCGTCGATTACGGCAGTTTCTCCGAAGCTGCCAGACGACTTTATCTGACACAGCCAACCATCAGCGCACACATCCGCTCCCTCGAAGAAGAGCTTCACTCCAAACTCATCATCCGCACGACAAAAAAGACCACCGTCACCACCAGAGGCTACCAGCTCTACGACAGTGCAGTCCGGATGCTTGAGATCCGCAACAACCTTCTCAACAACTTCACAGGGGCGCAGAAGCACATGATCGACCTTGCAGCCTCCACGATTCCTTCCTCTTATCTGTTGCCGGAACTGCTCGCAGGTTTTGGAGGCACGCACCCGGATATTTATTTTCATTCCATTCAGACAGACAGCGAAGGAGCTATCCACCGTGTCCTCGATGGAATCGTCGACCTCGCACTCGTCGGGCAGAACACCGGAGATGAAAGCTGTGTTTTTATCCCGTTCTGCCAGGATACTCTTGTGATCGCCACGCCTGTCACAGAACGCTACCTGAAATTCAAAGAAGATCCTGTCGATTTCAAACAGTTTCTGGCAGACCCGATCATCATCCGCGAAAAAGGCTCCGGCACCAAGAAAGAGATGGATCTTTTTCTGGAAAAAATCGGCGTCACTCCTTCCGACCTCAATGTGATCGCCAGAATGAATGATCTGGAAAGTATCAAGAAGTCTATCGTCAACGGACTTGGCATCTCGATTCTCTCCGCGCGCTCTGCCGTAGATCTGGAAAAAACAAAACAGATCCTTCTGTTTCCATTAGAAGAATCTGTTCATAAAAGAAGTTTTTATATTGTTTACAGCAAAAACCGGATCCTGAAGCCGCATGTGCGTCAGTTTATGCATTATGTGCGTGATTTTTATCATCCGCTTCAACCAGCCTGAGTCACTTTTACCAGCACTTTTTGCAGGCTTCATACCCTTCACTGAGTGCCTGTGATTCACTTTCCTGTCTTGCATTATCCGGGTTCATATTTCCACAGTTTGGGACGCTGTGGTATTTGCTTCCTGTTGCAGAGATCCAGACCATTGCGCCCTGTGTGTCAATCGTGTCTGCTGTCTCGGTGCTGTTGTCCGAAATCTGTGAGCTGTCTGACCAGCCAGAATAACGCACACCTGAACCTGTACTTGCATCAGAAGAACCTGACCTGCTGCCAGTACTCTCATCTCCGGAACTGTAATCGTTGCACGGTTCCTGGTTCCAGCTGATCGTACTTCCATCAGAAACTGCGATCACGGTTCCCTGGTCATCGGTACGAAATACCGGGATATCCATGTCGGAAAGTTTTCCCATTGTCTCCGCAGTCGGATGACCGTAGGAATTACCTTTGCCGCAACTTACCACTGCCCAGGATGGAGTCGATGCTTCCAGAAGATCCCATGAAGTAGAAGATGCAGAACCATGATGACCGAGACAGAGCACATCACAGTCCAGGTTCATTCCTGTACTGATCATATCCTGCTCACTTGTCTCCTCCGCATCTCCCATGAACATAAAGCTGTTGTCGCCATTGACAAGACGGATCACAACAGAGTTGTCATTGCTGTTCTTGGAGATTCCGGAAGGTGCCATGACCGTGAAACTGCCGGTCCCAAATTCATAAGTATCACCGACAGCCGGATATTCGACAGTGATCGCATTCGCTGTCGCCGTATTCATAAACGTATTAAAAAGGTCCGATGTGTGCACATAGTCGGAACCCAGAACATGATCCACCTCAAAATTATCAAGGCATTTGACAAGTCCTCCCAGATGATCCTCATCATAGTGAGAGGAGATCATGTAATCGATCGTCTCTACTTCCTGATTCTTAAGATACTGGACCACCTCATCTGCATGAGAACGGTTTCCACCATCATAGAGAAGATTTTCTCCGCCTGACTGCACAAGGATCGCCAGCCCCTGCCCTACATCAATAAAGTGCACCGCCATGTCGCCGCCTGCTGCTTCCACCGGAACAATGCTGCCAGGAAACAGAAGCGAAAATGCCAGAAGCAGCGAAAGTAAAAAGGTGTAGATTTTCTTTTGTTTCTTCATTTAATAACGCTCCTCTTAAAGTTCTTCAATTCTCCTTCGGATCTGCTGGCTCACATCCTCAAACAGCAGATCTCTGTTGTAACGCACATATCTCTCACATTCATAAGTCTCCAGAAAACGTACACAATAGAAATCTGTATTGATTCCTGAGACAAACATAACCATTTCCTGGCTGTTATAGAAAGCCGCCTCCATGAAATCAAAAGCATATTCCAGTGTATTTCCTGCCTGATCCCATTCGTCTTCCCAGGAAGTTCTTTCTTCCCCAAATGCCTCCCGGACAAGAGCAAACGCTTCTTCTCCCTGAACCTCGCTGTGCTGTTTCAGAAGTTTCGCGTAATCTTCCAGAAGTGTGACTGCACGGCGGATGCAGAGGTCTTCTCTTCGTTCCAGAAGTCCCTCTTTCTGCTTCTTCTCGCGGGTGTTTTTGAGATCAAAGATGTAATCTTCCAGTCTCTGCGCGAGATCTCCGGATGCCAGATTTTCTTTCAGGGCTTTCAGCACCTCGAACACTTTTTCCAGCACTTCTTCCTGAAGCATAACTTTTCGTACCGCCTGTCTTGTGCCGGAGAACAGAAGGTTTACAACACTCACTCTTTCATCGAAGGATGCGTGGGAAACTTTCTTTACCATTGCCTCGGAGTTTTTGCCCTGAAGGATTTCTGTGATCTGGTAATCCTGCTGGTATTTTTGATACAGTTCGTAATATTCTGCAAATTCTCTCGAAATGCGCTCATGCTGGATGTACTGCCCCACAAGATCTGCCGTAATACTTTTTCCAAGACGCTCGTAGACTTCCATCATCCTGGAAAGATCTTCCCATCCTCGCGGAGTCGCAAACTGTTTGCCGTCAATCGTTGTCTCCATCTGGTAGAAACAGTTGTTTCGAAGTTCCAGATAGGAAAGGATCGCCGGATGCATGTTTTCTTTGTATGCGTACTCCCGCCAGGTCTGATAGTCCGGCTCTACGAGGATCTTTTTGACACGGTCCAGGGTGACAACGTCAAATTCACGGACAGATTTGTTGTATTCCGGCGGGTTTCCTGCTGCCACGATCACCCAGCCCTTCGGGATCTCATGGTTTCCGAAACTCTTGCACTGGAGAAACTGCAGCATCGCCGGAGCCAGTGTCTCAGAAACACAGTTGATCTCATCAATAAAAAGGATTCCCTCGCTGAGCCCCGTCTCACTCATACGGTTATAAATACTTGCAACGATCTCGCTCATCGTATATTCTGTCGCCGAGTATTCCCTGCCGCCGTATTCCTTCTTCGAAATAAACGGAAGTCCGATCGCACTCTGTCTGGTGTGGTGTGTGATCGTGTACGCCACCAGTGCCACGCCGCATTCACGCGCCGCCTGCTCCATGATCTGCGTCTTTCCGATTCCCGGTGCACCAAGGAGAAGCACCGGCCTCTGATGAACGCTCGGGATCACATATTCTCCATACTCGTCTTTCATAAGATACGCTTCGACCGTATCCACAACTTCCTGTTTTGCCTGTTTAATATTCATAATAATCTTCTTTCCTCTCTAGTGCCTGTGTATCCAGAATGAGTTTGATCGCCCACGGCGGCACATCCACATCCCTGTAATCATCTTTCATAAAAACAAACGCAGTATCATAAGGCGGCATCTTTGCCGGAAAAGTCCCATATCCGTCGGTGAAATACAGAAGTCCCCGAAGTCTCTGAAATGCTCCCATTTTGATCAGATGCTCCACATACGTAAATGCCGGACGGAAATCCGTTCCGCCGAACCCTCTGACAGTAAAATCCTCAAGATACGCTTCCATCTCTTTCTGGTTATGTATCACCTGATCGTCCTGGATCTTTTCGTCACACTGAATGATGTGCACCTGGATCTTTCGGAAAAAACTCTCCGACTCTGCAAGTACACTGTACGTTTCCTCCAGAAACCTGCGGATCAGGCTTCCATTACAGGACATGGAAGTGTCGATCACGATGACAAAATCCTCGATTTTTTTCATCTCTTTTGTTTCCAGCGGCTCGATCAGCGGCATATTCCCGTAAGTTTCCATCCCAAAATGATAGTAGATCGGGTCAAAAGAATCCATATCCACCTGCATCTCTTCTTTCAGGACAGAAAACTTCCGAAGGAACTCCCGGTAATCATACCGTTTTCTGTTTTCTGCCTGCAGATGCTCCACAAGTCCCGGCGAATCCCCTGCTGCTTCCTTCGAAAAAAGCTCCATCTCCGTCTGCATCTTGCGCCGCATCTCTTCCCATTTCTTCTGGCGGTCTGCCATCCCGCTTCGACTGTTCGGCGTGTACCAGAAATGGTGGTCGTCCTTGCGGAATTCCTGTTCCAGCCGGGCGATTTCTTCTTCCTCGCATTTCAGGAGATCATAATACAGGATCTCCGCAGTCAGAACTTTGTGTTCTGCTTTCCACTGCTGATATTTTTCTCTTCGGAAACTGTTCGGGCGGATGTAAACTGCCTTCTGATAAAGTTCATCCAGAATATTTTCCACCGCGATATCTGCTGCCAGATCCCAGATTCTCCACTCCCGTTCCTTTCTGCTCCACAGATGGCAGAAAAGACAGTGCAGAAGTTCGTGGAGATACAGCCTGTTGATCACTACTTTGTTCTGCATAAACATCGGAAGCAGCCACTGTGGGGACACATAGAGAAGTTTCCCGTCCGTGCCCAGCACCTGTGTCTCGCCTGACGGCACTATCTTTAATGCACTGAGAGCGCTCTGGAAATAACGCATGGAAACCGCCAGTTCATTTCTGGAATTTGCAAAAATATCCTGGCAGATCTCCAGTACCTCTTCTTCTTTTTTGCGCTGCTCATGAACAAAATTTCCAAATTTGTTTTTTTCTTCTCTGTTCACAGTTCAAATGCCTTTCTCTTCTTCCTTCCATGGCCTGCGAGCGTGTCCATGAGGATACTGACCCATCTGGAATCTCCTGATCTCTGTGCACGCTCGATCATTTTTTCTGTCTCTGTCCTGTCCGGAGTGATCTTTGTGAGGATCGTCCGCATTGCTGCGTATTCTTTTTCTTCGCCAAGGATACTGACCGCACGCTCTCCGTGTTCTCTGAGATACTGGATGTATTTTTCTTCCGCTGTCTCTGTCAGATCCATCGGGTAGAGGATACGGTCCAGTACCAGTTTCAGAACGATTGACTCCTCCTCCCACGCTTCCGCATAGGGAAAAAGCTTGTCGTATTCCAGTATGTTGAGTTTCTTGTGAAGGAAGCTGTTTCGGTAACGGATCCCGCTTCCGTGCACATGATTTTCGATGATTCGCGCCGGTGTGTTTTCTACGCCTTCCTCAAAAAATTCCGGAAACCAGAAACGCCCCTGTTCACCATTTTTGTCCATATCGACTCTCAGAGTCTCCGGCAGTTCTGTCAGGATATCTCTCAGGCAGGAATCACCGTTCTCGTCTGTTTTTACAGTGACCCGCTCGATCTTGTGGCAGCCGGTCATTGCACCGACGCCGACATCCCGCAGATCACCGCCGAAACTTAACTTTTTCAAGTGAAAACAATTGTAAAAAGCATATCTTCCTACTTTTCTGAGTTTTGACGGAAGGATCAGTTCCTGCACCGCATTTCCGGACATCTCCGGCATTCCTTCTTCATCCTGCACTTCCAGTCCGTCCTCTGTACAGAATTTCCCACTCATCCTGCACTTTTCCAGGTCGCCCCGGTCTATATGGTCAGAAAAAATATATGCTCCCAGTTCTGTCACAGGAAGTCCTTCCAGAGTTTCCGGCAGTTCCACGATCCCGTCGTGTCCATATACGCGGTCAATGCAGATTCCTGTTTTGTTTCTTCTATATAAATATATCATTTCTTATTCTTCGCCTGCCTCACCTAAACGAATTTTTTCCATCTGCGCCTGCAGTTCCTCTGACATGTGGTCAAAAAGATAGGTCTTACTGCTCTGGCGCTGCTGATGCCACTCTGCACGTGCATTTTTTTCTGTATCTTCGATCTCTTTTTTGAGTCCCTGTGCGGAAATCCTGTGTGCGCCCTGTCCCATGATGATGACCTGCTCCAGTCCGTCAGAAGTCGCTACTGTCACCTGATACTGCCTGCCGATCCGGTGGACTGTTTTTTCGATATACTGGTCTGCTGTCTCGGCTTCTTTGGTGTATACCACATAAATATTATGATAGGTGAGGACTTCTTCCATATGTCCTTCTACCTTGTAGGCATCAAATACAAGGATCAGCGTGCATTTGCGGTAGCCCTGATAATTGCTCAAAATATCCATCAGCTTATCACAGGCTGCGTGGATGTTTTCTTTCGCCAGCTCGTTCAGTTCTTCCCAGGAAAAAATAATGTTGTATCCATCTACAAGAAGATATTCTTCCTTGCGCGGTTTTCCCTGCCGGTAACGGACAGTCGGCGCTGAGGAATGAACGGTCTTTTTCTGGAAAGCGGCGCGGTCACGTTTGATGGGGCCAAAGGTTCTCTCAAAGATCGCCTGCAGTTCTTCCTCCTCATCGTAACTTCCACTGTAGGAAAATTTGCCGTTTTTTCCACTGGTGCTTCTGGAAACATTCGCATTATCCACCGCTGTACCCGGATTTTCCGCATAATCCACATCGTCATACCAGGTCTCGCCGTCCAGACCTTCAAGTTCCACGCCGCTGTTCAGATGCATGTAATCCTCCACCTGATCCCACGGCACGACAAAACCAGCGCCATGTGCACAGAAAACGGAACCTGTCGGATTTTCCAGGTCGCTTTCCGGATCGTAGGCAGCCTTCTGGACGATCTCTTCCTGGTTTTTGCACGGTGCATAGCCCTTGAGTGTACAGAAAAGTTTTCCCGTTCCATGTGTATATGCAACGACTTCTTTCTGGTAATCGCGCATCTGGGAAACGGCTGCTGTTCCCTTGAGCACTGCGGTTGTTCCGTCCGTTTCCGGGGATTCGAAACTTCCCTGCATCTTCTGGACATCTGCCATCGCCCTTCCGATCATCTCGGCAGGCACTTCAAGACGGAATTCATAGTATGGCTCCAGAAGGATATTTTTTGCCTTTCGAAGCCCCTGACGGACAGCACGGTAAGTTGCCTTTCGGAAATCACCGCCCTCCGTATGCTTCGCATGTGCGCGCCCTGTCAGAAGGGTGATCTGCACATCCGTAAGCGGTGAACCAGTCAGCACGCCGATATGCTCTTTTTCTTCCAGATGGGTGAGGATCAGGCGCTGCCAGTTTCTGGCAAGCACGTCTTCACTGCATGCGGTAAAAAACTGGCAGCCGCTTCCCGGTTCTCCCGGCTCGATCAGGAGATGGACTTCCGCATAATGACGAAGCGGCTCAAAATGCCCTACCCCTTCTACCGGTTCTGCAACGGTTTCTTTGTAAACGATACTTCCAGTTCCGAATTCTACCGCCACATGAAAACGGTCCCAGATCAGTTTCTTGAGGATCTCGATCTGCACCTCTCCCATCAGCTGTGCATGGATCTCGCCAAGCTGGCTGTCCCACAGAATATGAAGTTCCGGTTCCTCTTCCTCAAGCTGTCGTAATTTCTGAAGCATCTGATGCGGGTCGCAGTCATCCGGAAGCTGGATCTGATAGTTCAAAACCGGCTCCAGAACAGGAAGCTCGGATTCGCTTTCTATGCCAAGTCCTTCACCTGGATAGGTTCTGGTCAGTCCTGTCACAGCACAGATGGTTCCTGCCTCTGCTTCTGTGATCGTTGTATATTTGGCTCCTGAGTAAAGGCGGAGCTGGTCGGCTTTTTCTTCCCAGTCCTCCTGCTGCTGTCTTACTCCCGGCAGAGCCTGTCCTTTCGCCCGGGAGGAAAGCATGGTTTTGGCTTTGAGAGAGCCGCCTGTGATCTTCATGTAAGTCAGACGGTTTCCCTGTTCATCTCTTGCGATCTTGAATACCTTTGCACCGAATTCTGCCGGACGTTTGGGTTCTCTGGTATATTTCTGCACACCATTCCAGAAATCCTCCACACCGTCCTCTTTGAGCGCAGACCCAAAATAGCATGGAAAAATCTTTCTCTGTGTGATCAGTTCTGTAATCTCTTCTTCCTCGATGCTGCCTGTCTCAAGATATTTCTCGAGAAGTGTTTCGTCACAGACCGCGATGTTTTCCATCTGGTCCGAAGTGAGGGTGTTTTCTTCATCGTTTTCCTGGATTTTTCCAAAATCCACACAGTTTTCATGCAGATGTGCCTTAAGATCAGCAAGAAGGGCTTCGTGATCCGTTCCGTTCTGATCCATCTTGTTGACGAACAGAAATGTAGGGATCTGATATCTTTCCAGAAGCCGCCACAGTGTCATCGTATGGCTCTGCACGCCGTCCATGCCGTTAATCACAAGGATCGCATAGTCCAGCACCTGCAGTGTCCTCTCCATCTCAGCCGAAAAATCGACATGCCCCGGAGTATCCAGAAGTGTTACTTCCACATCCTCGGTCTTAAGGATCGCCTGCTTGGAAAAGATCGTGATCCCACGCTCTTTTTCCAGTTCATAATTATCCAGAAAGGTATCTCCGTGATCCACGCGTCCGATCTGACGGATCACGCCACACAGATACAGGAGTCTTTCGGACAAAGTCGTCTTCCCGGCATCTACATGCGCCAGGATTCCTATTACCAGTTTTTTCATGTTTTCTCTTCTTTCAGATTGTATTTCAGTTTTCTTCTGTGTTGTTTTCCAGATACATCGGAGCCAGTTTACGTACAATACTCTCACTGACAGAGACCAGTGTTGCGACATCTTTTTCCTGATTGTTCAGATATGCATGGAAACAGCCCTGGATGCAGAAAGAAAGCATGATGTCTCTCTGCGGGTCCTCCTTATAATCCGGATATTTTTCGCAGATCAGACGTTTCAGCTCTGTTTCCAGGCAGTCACCGAGACGGGCTTTTTCTGTTCCGGAAAACAGAAGGTTGATCAGGGTATTATTTGAGATCAGTGCCATGTAGAGGTTTCTGGTAAACACATCCGGATTCTTGAACGGCTCCTCCTGCTGACTGGAAATATTCTTGAGCACAGAGACAATTGTTTCTGATTCCATTTTGTCTGACAGTGCATAAATATCTTCATAATGACTGTAAAAAGTTGACTTGTTGATCGCAGCCAGACTGCACAGCTCCTTTACAGTGATCTTTCCAAGTGGTTTGCGGGAGCGTAATTCCAGAAAAGCATTCTTGATCGCGCGCTCTGTTTTTTCGATTCTGATATCCATATGTTTTCCTTTTCCGACGGTTTTTTTCAAAAGTTGCTTATCCGTCTTTCTTTTTTTATTGTCGGTGGACAACCCTTCCTTGTCTTCTTATAGTATAGTTAAAAAAACAACTATTGTCCATTACTATCGAATCATAATTATTATATGCAAAGGAGAATCTGCATGGATTTTTACGGATTTTACACAGGAAAAATTTTTGACGCTTATCAGTACCTCGGTGCACATACAGAAAAAACAGGAGTTACTTTCCGCACTTTCGCACCATCTGCTTCCCGCATCGCTGTGATCGGAGAATTCAACGACTGGCAGGAATCAGAGATGAACAAAGTTTATGACGGCAACTTCTGGGAATGCTATATCCCGGAGGCAAAGCCGGGACAGATGTACAAATACCGTATCTATGACCGCAACGACAATCCGGTCGATCACTGCGACCCGTATGGATTCGGCATGGAGCTTCGTCCGAACAGTGCTTCCATCGTCCGTGACATGTCCAAATATAAATTCAAAGACTCCAAATGGATGCAGAACCGCAGCGACTGCCGCAAAAAACCGCTCAACATCTATGAGATCCATTTCGGTTCTTTCCGCAAGCCGTCCGACAAGACCGACGACTGGTATACTTATGAGGAAATGATCGATATCCTGATCCCGTATCTTACTGAGAACGGATACAACTATCTTGAGATCATGCCGCTGAATGAGTATCCATGTGACGAATCCTGGGGATATCAGGCAACAGGATTTTTCAGTCCGACTTCCAGATACGGAACTGCTGACCAGTTAAAGGCTTTCGTGGATGCCTGCCACAAACACGGCATCGGCGTGCTGATGGACTTTGTTCCGGTTCATTTCGCTGTGGACGCTTACGGTCTGGCAAATTATGACGGAACTGCGCTTTATGAGTATCCGAACTCTGCTGTCGGTGTCAGCGAATGGGGAAGCTGCAACTTTATGCATTCCCGCGGCGAAACAAGAAGTTTCCTGCAGTCCTGTGCCAATTACTGGATGAGTGAATTCCACATGGACGGTATCCGTATGGATGCGATCAGCCGCGCGATCTACTGGCAGGGCGACCCGGCTCGTGGGGTAAACCTGAATGCGGTAGAGTTCCTTCAGTACATGAACCAGGGACTCAAGAATCTCCACCCATCTGCGATCCTCGCAGCCGAAGATTCCACTTCCTTCCCGAAAGTTACCGATCCGGTTTCCCAGGGCGGTCTTGGATTTGACTATAAATGGGACATGGGCTGGATGAACGATACCCTGGACTATTTCCGTACTGGTCCGGAATATCGTACAGACAATTATCACAAACTAACTTTCTCCATGATGTATTACTACGATTCACGTTTCCTGCTTCCGCTGTCACACGATGAGGTTGTCCACGGCAAGGCAACGATCATGCAGAAAATGAGCGGCGACTATGACAACAAATTCCCGCAGGCACGCGCACTGTACATGTATATGTATGCACATCCTGGCAAGAAACTGAACTTCATGGGAAATGAGATCGGCCAGCTCCGTGAATGGGATGAAAAGCGTGAACAGGACTGGATGCTCCTCGACTATCCGATCCATAAGGGATTTGCACGTTTCATGAAAGACCTGAACCAGCTTTACCTTGAGCACTCTGCTCTCTGGGAGAAGGATTACGAGGCAGACGGCTTCCAGTGGATCGACTGCCACCAGGAGGCAAACTGCATCTACGTCTTTGAGCGAAACAGCAAGAAAGAAAAGATCATCTTCCTGTTCAACTTCTCCGACCACGAGCAGATGTACGAACTGAAACTTCCGGGAGTCACCAGCCTTAAAGAACTACTGAACAGCAATCTTGAGATCTACGGCGGCACCCAGAAAAACTTAAATACCGCCATCACACTCAAAAACGACAGGATCATCCTGACCCTGCCGCCGTTCTCAGCTGTGTATTATACTCCTGAGGCATAAAACAAAAACCCACTTGAGTAAGAAAAAGTTCCATGGTATCATTAAATTCAGAAGAATTCGTTGATACCGTGGGACTTTTTTTATTTCTAGGGAGCGTGCAGACTATGAGCAGAGATGAAATATATATCTTAAAACATAAGGATTTAGATGCCGCAATGGTAAAAATAAATCCCTTTTCCGGAAGAATTGAATATGTGCTTGAAGTGTACATGCCAGAGGAATTACCCGCAGGATGTGCAGAAGATGGAACTGGACTTGCCGAGTGGTGGAACATGCGTGCCGTTCCTGATACAAGAAAGGGAATTCAGCAACAGCTAAAATTACTTGGAGAGGAAACAGGCCAATCCCTTATGCTGGCAGCATATGGTTTAAGCCTGACGGATCACTATTGGATGCAGCCCATTTCCAGAGAATTATACTGGAAAGATATAAATTTTTTCGAAAATGATTTTTCTGATGAACTTGGAAATCTGCTGACAGATACGGGAAAGATAGATATAGACGGTCATATTTCCTGCTTTTCTCCGGCTTCTTCCGTGAACGGAGAAATGAAAAAAAAATGGGTGATCCGAAATCAGACTCGTTATCTCATGAAGATCAACACAAATAATTATGGACAGCAGGCAGTAAACGAAACGATTGCCTGCCGACTTCACGAAAGACTTGGGTGGCAAAATTATATTCCTTATGAAATTGAAATGATACGAATTAATGGAGAGGAACTCCCCTGCTGCCTGACTCCATCATTTACTTCTCCTGATACCGAACTGGTTTCTGCCTATCAGTTGATAAAAAATTATAAGATTCCAAATGACCAGTCCGAATACGAAGCGATCATTCATGTAGCAGCCCAGAACGGAATGGAAGAAGGCCAGGTTCGGGCTCAGCTTGAATACATGATCCTGACAGATTTTATATTAAGCAATACAGACAGACATTATAATAATTTTGGTTTTCTGTATAGCAGCCAAGAGCACAGGCTGATAAAAATGGCACCTGCATATGACACCGGAAACTGTCTTTTTTATGATAAAGACTTCATACCT
>OLOR01000455.1_pt1 | contig 44380 bp, 36 predicted proteins | sample 1672521 | NCBI WGS metagenome assembly OLOR01 (sample SAMEA3136695, study PRJEB25190) | human gut metagenome | biome: human gut; feature: human-associated habitat; material: faeces | place: Austria | collected 2013
GAACCTGATTTCAACACACCTCAGAATATTTGTGATGCAGCAATAGCAGCAATCAATGATGGTTTTACAAAATATACACCGGCTTCAGGAATCAACGAATTAAAAGAAGCGATCAGTAAAAAATTCAAAGCCTTCAATCATTTGGATTATGCACCGGATCAGATCGTGATCAGTAATGGTGGAAAGCATTCTTTAACCAATATTTTCACTGTATTATTAAATCCTGGTGATGAAGTGATCATTCCGGCACCTTTCTGGTTGAGCTATCCTGAGATCGTTAAGTTAGCAGGTGGTGTTCCTGTTATCATTACGACAACGAAAGAACAGAATTTCAAATTAACAGCAAAAGATCTTGAAAATGCGATCACAGACAAGACAAAAGCGGTTGTATTAAATACACCAAACAATCCAACCGGTATGCTTTATACAGAAGAAGAGCTTCGTGCGATCGCAAAAGTAGTTGTAGAAAAAGATATTTATGTCGTAGCGGATGAAATGTATGAGAACCTTGTATATGGCGAGCAGAAGCATATCAGTATTGCATCCTTTGGCAAAGACATTTATGACAGAACGATCACTTGCAGCGGTTTGGCAAAGAGTTATGCAATGACAGGTTGGAGAATCGGTTATACAGGTTCTTCAAAAGAGATCGCAAAGATGATGGGAAGCGTACAGAGCCACCAGACATCGAATCCAAACTCAATCGCGCAGAAGGCAGCAGTAGAAGCATTAACAGGTCCACAGGACAGTGTTGTCAAAATGCATGCAGAATTTGATAAGCGTCGTAAATATATGTATGAGCGTATCTGTAAGATGCCGCTTGTCAGCACGATCGAACCAATGGGGGCATTCTATGTCTTTGTAGATGCTAGCGAAGTTCTTGGAAAGAAATATAAAGATACGGTTGTTGAAAGTGTAGCGCAGATGGCAGAAATTCTGATCAATGATTACAATACAGCAGTTGTTCCTTGTGCTGATTTTGGATTTGAGAAGCATTTACGTCTTTCTTATGCAATTTCTATCGAACAGATTGAAAAGGGCTTAGACCGCATCGAGAGCTTCTTAAATGACTTAAAATAATACAATAAGATAAGACAGGATCTATTTAGAGATGTATTCTTATAGATTGAAGAGTGTATAAAAAATAGAATCGGAGAAAACCATAGTATTGAAAAGTAAAGGGGTTCTTCGATTCTATTTTTGTTTTACTTTTTCTTTTTATTTCTTGTCTTTAGATAGTTATAAATATTTTGCATTAATAATTTATCTTCCTGTGTGATCGGTTCTGCGTTCGGATTTTCTTTTACTAACATTTCAATATCCGGTGTACAGTATTGTCCGAGTAATATATCATTTGGTGTTGCTTCTAACGCATTACAAATATCTAAAAGTGTTGGTAAGGATGGCATGGAAGCTCCTGTTTCAATATGCGATATATGGACAACGGATAAATGAACCATTTCGGCAAGTTCTGCCTGTGTGATGTTTTGAACCTGACGGATACGTTGTATATTCCTGCCAATTTGTTTTTTATTCATAATGATCGTGTTCCTCATTTCTTTGTTGCTTAAAAATCACATTGTTGTATTGATAGGTAAGCATGTTTATTCACTTATCTATAAAGCATAACAATTAAAAATCAGAGATAGAATAAACTTAAAAGGCAATACTTGTTATATTAAGGATAGTGTGCTAAAATTTCCCCAAAATATACGATGATCTTTTCCTCATATTGTAACAGTTCTCTTTTCATAATCATGCTCATACAGGGAAAGAATAAGAATAGGAAATGAAAAATGTTTAAGGAGGAAGAATGAATAAAAAGGAAGTAGATTCTATTGTACAGTGTTTATTAGATGCAGACCGAGGTGAACGGTGGACAAAAACACAGATACAAAACAGGTATCAGACTCAATATTCAAAAGACCAGATCGAGCGCATTTACCATCGGTATAACTATTTGCTTCGAAAGCAGGAAAATACAGCAGGGCAGGAAAGCAGACTGAATGAAAAACGTTGACAAAGTCAGTGAATTACATCTGTGAAATAAGATAAAAATAAGGTGAAGTTTGTTTGCATATATGGTAAAATAACAAGCAGGATATACGTTTGGAAATGAGGTTAAAGATATATGAAAGCAATAAAAAAACCGGATTTTATGAAAAATGCAATTTTAGGGAATGGACATAGTGCAGCATTTGAGCTGATCTGTGCACTGCTGGTTTTCTTCGTAGGAAGTACGGCTACCAGTCTTGTGCAGGCACCTGTGCTGGCGTTTTATATGCTAAAAGATGGTTCTTATATGAAAATGTTACAAAACGGAAGCTTGGATGTGAATCAGATGAACCGGATTATGCAGTCGATTCCGGATTGGTTTGTTATTGTGACGTTGATAGCAGAGTTTGCATTGCTTATCATTTGTATATTGTATTGCAAATTGATAGAAAAAAGAAACGCTGCTTCCATGGGGTTTCAAAAGAAGGGTTTTGCAATTCAGTATATAAAAGGACTTCTGATCGGTGCGGCAGCCTTCGTTGTTGCATATGGAATCTGCATTCTGACAAAAAGTGTTACCATAGAAGGTTTTAATAAAGACAGTTTTTCAATCCTTTACCTGTTTGGTTTTCTGGTCGGATTTCTTGTACAGGGGATGGCAGAAGAAGTTTTGTGCAGAGGCTATTTATTTGTGTCGCTTACCAGACGAAATTCTGTGGTCGGAGCTGTCGTGATCAGTTCTTTGTTTTTCTCTATGATGCATGGCATGAATGACAATATGTCATTACTGGCTTATCTGAATCTATTTTGCTTTGGTGCAGTGATGGCACTTTTGATGCTTCGTTATGAAAATATCTGGATCGTAGGAGCAGCACATAGCATTTGGAATTTTGTGCAGGGAACGATCTTTGGGGTATCGGTAAGCGGAATACAAATCAAAAGAACAGTCTTTGTCGGAAAGAGCGTTGAAGGAGCTTCCTTTATCAATGGCGGAAAGTTCGGACTGGAAGGAGGCTTAAGTGTTACACTCGTTCTTCTTGCAGGTATTGGTATTCTTGTCTGGAGCCTTTATAGAAAAGGAATGATCATATCCATAGAAGAGGATCTTGAACTTCATACACAGGAAGAGCAGGAACGTCTTAGAAGAACAGAAAAAGAACGGAAAGCAAAAGAAGAATTTATGCAAAAAATGATGCAGAATATGACACAGAATCCATATTTTACGAATCCGAATGCAAATAGCAATCAGGAAGAAGAAAAAGAACGGGAAAATCCTTTTGAAGCAGCACCAAACGGACAGAATCCGAATAACGGTTTTGATAATACAATGCAGCAAAGAACGGATGAAACAGGTGATTTTGGTGCAATGATACAGCAGTCACAGCAAAAAGAAGAAAGTATGCAAAAGCAGAATCAGAAAGCAGCCCCTGACAATGTGCAGGATACCGGATTTGATCATAATTACTTTGATGATTAAAAGAGATACGAAGACTGTACAGAGTAAGTGTCTTTCATTGATGAATGATTGCAATATAAGATAAGTATCGAAAGAGTAAATGAACAAGAAGGTTCCGTCTATGTCTCGTAACGGAGACACATAGACGGAACCTTCTTGTTTATGGAATAGGACACTGCTCGTACAGTAGTGGTACACCAACAAGAATTGCTAAAGCAATTCTTGTTGGTGTACCATTAAACTTTTGACAAAGCGCTGGCTTTGCACTTTGTGTTTTAGGTTTTAAACCAGATTCTTTTCGGCTGTTGCAAGCATTAATTTGATTCGGTTCAACTGGTTGACTTCACTTGCACCCGGATCATAATCAACGGCAACAATGTTCGTATGCTCATATTGTCGTCTAAGCTCTTTGATAACACCTTTTCCGACAACATGATTTGGAAGACATCCAAAAGGCTGTGCGCATACAATATTCGATACGCCGGACTTGATCAATTCGATCATTTCACCGGTTAAGAACCAGCCTTCACCGGTCTGGTTACCGCATGAAACAATCGGTGAAGCATATTCTGCCATATGAGCGATCGGTGTTGGTGGCTCAAAGCGTCTGCTGTTTTGTAAAGCAACTTTAGCAACTTTACGGTAGTTTTCAAGATAAGCGATCAACAGGTTGTTGATGCGCGCACCGGACTTTTTCTTTCCTAAGTATTCTGCTTTAAAGTTCGCATTATACAAAGAATACATAAAGAAGTCTAACAGGTCGGGACAAACCGCTTCGGCACCTTCGTTTTCTAACAGATCAACTAAGAAATTGTTTGCCAAAGGAAGGAATTTTACAAGAATCTCACCAACAATACCAACGCGAGGTTTTTTGATATCCTTTAATGGCAGTTCATCAAATTCTTTTATAATATTTTGAATGTTTCTCTTAAATTCTGCTTTATTTCCATTCTGAACCGACTTTTGAACGATGGTAAGCCATTTCTGATGCAAAGCATTTGCCGAACCTTCTACGGCTTCATATGGTCTTGTCTTATAAAGAACACGCATAAAGACATCGCCATAGATCAAAGCCTGGATCGCACGCATTGCCATTTTATAATTGATATGCAAGCCGGGATTCTTTTCAATACCGGCACTCATTGAAATAACAGGAATCTGTGACATTCCGGCTTTCTCTAAAGCACGACGGATAAATCCGATATAGTTTGTAGCACGACAGCCACCACCAGTCTGCGTAATGATCAATGCAACACGATTGAGATCGTATTTGCCTGAAAGCAGAGCTTCCATAAACTGGCCAACGACCAGAAGAGATGGATAGCATGCATCATTGTTGACATATTTCAGACCATAATCCAAACATTTTTCCGTGCTTGGAAGAATCTCTAAATGATAGCCGCAGGATGCAAGTGCAGGTTCTAAGATATCAAAATGGATCGGTGACATCTGTGGAACTAAGATTGTATAATCTTTGCGCATTTCTTCGGTAAAGACCACACGATGATGTGCGGTATCGGCAGCCTTTGGAAGAATGTTTTTACGTTCTCTTTCTTTTACGGCTGCTAACAGAGAACGGATTCGGATTCTGGCGGCACCAAGGTTATTTACTTCGTCAATCTTTAAGACTGTATACACTTTATTCTGTTTTGTCAGAATATCACTTACCTGATCGGTTGTAACGGCATCGAGACCACAGCCAAAGGAATTGAGCTGTACCAGATCAAGATCAGAGCGTGTGCTGACAAAAGAAGCAGCTTTATACAGACGGGAATGATACATCCACTGATCCATTACGATCGTCGGACGGTCTACGGTACCAAATTCCGATACGCTGTCTTCGGTCAGAACAGCAACACCGAATGAATTGATCATTTCCGGAATACCGTGATTGATCTCAGGATCTACATGGTATGGACGACCGGAAAGCACGATACCGTGACAATGGTTCTTTTCCATATAATCTAAGACTTCACGGCCTTTTTTGATAATATCTTCACGAGTTGCCTGTAACTCTGCCCATGCCGCTTTGGCGGCAGCTTCTACTTCTTTGGCAGGAATATTATTTTCCTTTGTAAAGAAGGCTACCAGTCGTTTTGTCAGGATCTTTTCGTTTTCAAAAGATAGGAAAGGATTCTGGTAAGTGATCTTTTCGTCACGCAATTCTTCTACATTGTTCTTGATATTTTCACCATAAGAAGTAACGATCGGACAGTTGTAGTGGTTATTAGCATCCGGTACTTCGGTACGTTCATATGGAATACAAGGATAGAATATGTAGTCTAATCCCTGACGTATCAGCCAGGTGACATGACCGTGTGCGATCTTTGCCGGATAGCATTCTGATTCGCTTGGGATCGATTCGATACCAAGTTCGTAGATCTTTCGGCTGGATTCCGGTGAAAGTACCACTTTATATTTTAGTTTCGTAAAGAATGTAAACCAAAACGGATAGTTCTCATACATATTCAAAACTCTTGGAATACCGACTGTTCCACGGACTGCTTCCTTTTCTTCCAATGGAATATAATGCGCAAAAAGACGTTTGTTCTTATATTCAAAAAGGTTAGGAACATGTTTTTCGTTCTTTTGCTTTCCGATACCGCGTTCGCAGCGGTTTCCTGAAATGAACTGTCTGCCGCCTGTAAAGCGGTTGATCGTAAGCAGACAATGGTTTGTGCAGCCTTTACAGCGTGTCATGGAAGTTTCGAAGCGCAGATCATTGATCTCGTCGATCGAAAGCATAGAAGTTTCCTGTCCGGTGTAATGTTCTCTTGCCAGCAAAGCAGCACCAAAAGCACCCATAATACCGGCAATATCAGGACGGACGGCATTACATCCTGAGATGCGTTCAAAGCTTCGGAGTACCGCATCATTATAGAAAGTACCGCCCTGTACAACGACTTTTTCACCGAGATCTTTCGGATCGGTCAGTTTGATAACTTTTAGTAACGCATTTTTAATAACGGAATAAGCAAGTCCGGCAGAGATATCCGCTACGCTTGCTCCCTCTTTCTGTGCCTGCTTTACTTTGGAATTCATAAAGACAGTACAGCGGGATCCGAGATCGACCGGATTTTTCGCATATAATGCAACTTTTGCAAAATCGGCGACTTCATAGTTTAAGGATTTTGCAAAGGTTTCGATGAAAGAACCACAGCCTGAAGAGCAGGCTTCATTTAATTGTACTTTATCAACAGAATGGTTCTTGATGCTGATACATTTCATATCCTGACCACCGATATCGAGGATACAATCTACATCCGGTTCAAAGAAAGCAGCGGCTTTATAATGGGCAACGGTTTCTACCTCGCCTTCATCTAACATTAGAGCGGATTTGATCAAAGCCTCACCATAGCCGGTAGAGCAGGAACGGACGATTCTTGCATCCTTTGGCATTTTCGAATAGATATCTTTGATCGCTTTTAACGAAGTCTTTAACGGACTTCCATTATTGCTGTCATAGAATGAATATAAAAGAGAACCGTCTTCACCGATCACAGCGACTTTTGTTGTTGTAGAACCGGCATCGATACCAAGATAGAGATTTCCTTTATAAGAAGCAAAATCACCCTTTGGTACATCTTTTTTCGAATGTTCTTCTATAAATTCCCGGTATTCTTCTTCATTATTAAAAAGAGGAGGCATACGTGTTACTTCAATTTCCATCTGAATGCCTTCGGCAAGTTTCTGCTTTAAGTTGCCAAGAGAAGTCTGGTGTTCTTCTTTGGCGTTCATTGCAGCACCGGATGCTGCAAATAAGTGAGAATGCTCCGGAGCAATGATCTCATCATCGGTCAGATGTAATGTCTCAATAAATGCCTGACGAAGCTGTGTTAAGAAATGAAGCGGACCACCTAAGAACGCTACATTGCCACGGATCGGTTTGCCGCAGGCAAGTCCGCTGATCGTCTGGTTTACAACAGCCTGAAAAATCGAAGCTGCCAGATCTTCTTTTGTTGCGCCTTCATTGATCAAAGGCTGGATATCAGATTTTGCAAATACACCGCAGCGGGCTGCGATCGGATAGATCGCTTCATAATTCTTTGCATATTCATTCAGACCGGATGCATCTGTTTTTAATAAGGTAGCCATCTGATCGATAAAAGAACCGGTACCACCGGCACAGATACCGTTCATTCGCTGGTCGATTCCACCGGTGAAATAAATGATCTTGGCATCTTCGCCACCAAGTTCGATCGCTACATCGGTCTGTGGTGCATAGTCTTTTAATGAAGTTGCAACGGCAACGACTTCCTGAACAAATGGGATATCTAAGTGTTTAGAAAGTGTAAGACCACCTGATCCGGTGATCATGGGAGATACCGGAAGGTCACCAAGCTGTTCACAGGCATCTGTGATAATAGATGCCAAGGTTTCCTGAATATTAGCATAATGTCTCTGGTAATCGGAAAAAATAATTTCTCCATTTGTATTTAAAATAGCTATTTTGACAGTTGTGGAACCAATATCGATTCCCAGTGTATTGTAATTTAATTTCATAGTTACCTCCATCGCGATACAGTCACAAAAAGACTGTATTTCGGTCAAAAATAAACATTGTGTGCAAAAATCGCCATATTCTCTTATTATAAGACAAATTTTTTATGAATGCAAATTTTTGTTGCAAGATTACGGATAGCTATTGACAGCAGCCGGAAAACAATATGGTACAAGAAGGAAGAAATATTTTATAAATCCGGCCTGACGGATGCATATTGTGCACAGAATGCCGCTTTTAGTAGCAAATAATCTGTAACAGAATATATTAATAAAATAGAATGACAGATCAGAAAAGAGGAGTCCTATATATGAATTATGAATATTGTGACGGAATCACACACACGATCAAAAAAGGCGATACATTATATGAGATCAGCAGAGAGCATAAGGTTCCCTTATCTATGTTGCTGCGTGCGAATCCATATGTGGATGTGTTTAATCTTCAGGTTGGAGATACAATCTGTGTTCCAACCAAAAAGCCTTTAGAAAATGCATTTCTGACACCAAGACCGTCAAGAAGAAATATGACAGGTAACACGGATCAGGAAGCAGTAATGCCGCAGTGTAATGCTACAGCGATGTTACAGCAGGCAAATGCAGCTGACACGGCAGACCGCAATGTAACAGCGATGCCACGGGATGAAAATGAAAGTGACATGCCAGACCGCAATGTAACAGCGATGCTACGGGATGAAAATGAAAGTGACATGCCAGACCGCAATGCTGCAGCAATACCACGGAACACAAAGGTAACTGATACACAAGAGCGTGCTGTAGCTTTTGTGCCGCAAAGTACATCAGCGACCCGACAGACAGACACAGAATGGAAAAAATATGTTGTAAAACCCGGAGACACTCTTTTTGATATTTTGCAAGGCGATAAGGATCAGGTTTTGGCATTTGTAGATAAAAACGGACTTGCTAATATGTATATGCTTCCGGGCGTTGCTTATTACATTTCTGATACAAAAAACAGTTCCGGTACATTGGATCGTTAATCCTTTGGCAGACGATCGGGAAGATAACATCCGTTGTACCAAACAATGCTTAATTTCGAGTGTAAAAGGATAGGGTGGGGAAGGTGGGAAAATGTGCTGTGTATTTTATGTGAAAAGTTTGACAAAGGTATAGGCTCAATTTATAATGAATAGTATGTCATTTTATCATAAATGAAAAAAAGAAAGGACAGGCTCAATGGAAAAATTTTTAAATGCATTAGAGAGAAAATTTGGCAGATATGCGGTTCCTGACCTGATCAAATACGTCGTTATAATCTATTGTGCAGGCGCGGTGATCGGACTGGTGAATCCATATTTTTATTACCAATATCTGTCATTGAACATGAATGCAGTCTTTCATGGACAGATTTGGAGATTATTTACCTTTTTGCTGGAACCGTCAGGCTTTTCATCAGGTAGCAGTATGGGAGGATTTTTGATAGGAATCATTTTTTTCTTTTTTCAGGTCAATCTATTCTTTTTGTTTGGAAGATCATTAGAGGCTGCATGGGGAACATTCCGTTTTAATATGTATATTGTATCGGGATTTCTTTTTAATATCATAGCGGCATTGATCCTTTATCTGTCGCCGCTTCATGTTTCGAACTATGATTCGGGTATGCAATATATTTATTGGTCAATGTTCTTTGCATTTGCACTGATGAATCCGGATATGGAGTTTTTGCTTTATGCAGTCTTACCAATTAAAGTAAAATGGCTTGCCCTTCTGGATGCTGTGTATATGGTTTATCAGATTATCAACAGTCTGTATCTCGGATTTCGTACACTGGCACAGGGAGCAAGTGTGATCTATACAACAACAGCCGGAGCATACTTTAGTATTGCAATCGCGATCATTGTTGCAATGGCAAACTTCCTGATCTATTTCTTTGCAACAAGACAGTCACCGAGAGCAAGGATGCATCAGAAAAGAAGAAAGAGATCGTTTGAACGTCAGACAAACCAGTATGCAAACGGAGCAAGACACAGATGTGCTGTTTGTGGCAGAACCGAATTAGATGATGATTCGCTGGATTTCCGCTATTGTTCAAAATGTGATGGGAATTATGAATATTGTTCAGATCATCTGTTTACACATCAGCATGTGAAAAAGTTTATGTAATATGTAATCGGATGGATCGGTAAGATCAATGTGAATGGAAAACAGCATGATCTTATAGATAGATGAAAAAGTAATGATCAGTAAATTTATGGAGGAGTGTTATGGTAATCATGTTAGGTATTGCGCTGGTATCTGTCATCGCAATGTATCTGTTATATCCATATTGTAACAGATATGTGCGTGTAGAAAATACCGGAGCATCAAAAAAAGGAAAGAAGTATCATTATAAAAAGAATCCTTCTTCGTCCTTATCGGGAACAGGAATGTCGAAGCAGCAGGAAAAAAAGATAGGTTTTTCTATTTTTATTGCTATATTTGTAGTTGCTTTGCTTGCACGCCTGATCGGAGCGATCGCATACAAAGGATACGAAGTAGATGTCAACTGTTTTCTGGCGTGGACAGATATGATCTTTGAAAACGGCATTGGTAAGTTTTATTCTTTAGATGCTTTTACGGATTATCCACCCGGATATATGTATATCCTCTTTGTAATCGGTGGAATCCGTTCGGTATTTCATATTGTGCAGACATCTACGTTAAGCATTGTTTTAACGAAGTTACCGGCAATTCTTTCTGATATGGCGATCGGTTATCTTGTCTATAAGATCGCATCAAAGAGAATGAAAGAGACCGGAGCTGCTCTTTTAGCAGGAATCTTTTTGTTTACACCTGTGATCTTTGTAGACAGTGCCATCTGGGCACAGGTAGACAGTGTCTTTACATTATTTATTGTATTGATGTGTTATCTGGTAACGGAAAAGAAACTGATCCCGGCATATTTTGTCTTTGCGATCGGTATTTTGATCAAGCCGCAGAGTTTGATCTTTACACCGGTGCTGATCTATGGAATCATTGATCAGGTTATTTTAGAAGGTCATAAGAATCTTTCAAAAAATGATTTCCGGAAAAATTTCTTTATCCAGCTTGGAGCCGGTATTGTTGCGATCCTTATGATCGGTCTTTTGATGATGCCGTTTGGTTTTCAGGATGCATTAAAGCAATATACAGAGACGATGGGATCTTATCCATATGCTTCTGTCAATGCATATAATATCTGGACGATGTTTGGAAAGAACTGGGCAGATCAGACAGCAACCTCACTTGGAATTTCTTATAAGATGTGGGGAACGATCTTCATTATTGCAACGGTGATCTTTACAACGATATTGAACTTTAAGTCAAAAGAGAACAAGTCTAAATATTACTTTGAGGGGGCATTGATCGTAACGGCGGTCTTTACGTTATCTGTCCGTATGCATGAGAGATATGTGTATCCGGCTGTAGCACTTTTGCTGTTAGTTTATGCAGTAAGACCCAGAAAGAAATTGTATATCGCCTATGTGATCGGTGCAGCACTTACATATCTGAATGTAACGCATGTATTGTTCTTCTTTGATAATACAAATTTTGATAACATGGCACCATTCCCTATTATTGTCGGTGCATGTTTTGTTGCATTCTTATGTTATATGGTCTATCTGTCTTATAAGTATTATATCCAATATGAACCGGCAGCAGATGAAAAGATGCAGCAGACAGAAACACAGACAGCACGATCCAAAGCCGGTATGCCTTATAGCAATAGGCAGGACGATTCGCAGTCTAAGAGCAGGATCCAAAGAACGGAAACTTTGGGAAAGATTGTCAAAGCGGACCTGATCGTTATGGCGGTGATTACTGTGATCTACGCGGTTGTTGCTTTTATGAACCTTGGAAATATGCATGCCCCGACAACCGGTTATTCGGTTGTTCAGGACGGTGAGATCGTTCTCGACTTCGGAAAAAGCGTTGATATCAGGAAGACGTGGGATTTTCTTGGTTACCAGAACAATCCGAAATACGTTGTTTCGATATCAACCGATGGAACGAACTGGCAGGAAATCTATTCTGACAGCAACGCATGGGATGCCGGTTCTGTTTTTTGCTGGAACAGTACAGACAGGCAGATCGTAACGCGTTATTTAAAGATCACACCAAATTCAGAAACTTCTAATGACAGTTTACTGGAATTGGTATTTCAGGATGCCGATGGTAATCTTTTGATGCCGGTAAATGAAAAAGACTATCATGCTTTGTTTGATGAGCAGGATATGTTTGAAGGAAGACAGAGCTGGAGTAATGGTACGTATTTTGATGAAGTCTATCATGCACGTACCGCATATGAAATGATCCATCATCTGTATTGTTATGAAAATACGCATCCGCCACTTGGCAAGATCTTTATTGCACTTGGTGTCAGCATTTTTGGCATGAATCCGTTCGGATGGCGCTTTATGGGAACCTTATTTGGTGTGTTAATGGTTCCGATCATTTATATCTTTGCAAAGAAAATGTTTAAGGAAACATGGATCAGTGGAATTACAACATTGATGTTTGCTTTTGACTTTATGCATTTTACGCAGACAAGAATTGCTACGATCGATGTTTTTGTTACATTGTTTATCATGCTTTCGTACTTCTTTATGTTCTGTTATACCAGAAAGAGTTTTTACGATACCAGTCTGAAAAAGACATTTATTCCTCTTGGCTTATGTGGTATCGCAATGGGATTTAGCTGGGCATGCAAATGGACCGGAATATATTCTTCAATCGGTCTTTGCCTGATTTTCTTTATCGTTATGGGCAAGAGATTCAGCGAATATCTGTATGCGTCAAAGAATCCGAATGGTACGACAGAAGGTATTTTGCACAAAGATATCATTGATACTTTCTATAAGAAGTTTTGGAAAACGATCGCATTTTGCTGTGGTTTCTTTGTTGCAATTCCGGCAGCAATCTATACTTTATCATACATTCCGTTCTCTGATGGAACAGGTCATGGCCTGATCCGCAGAATGTTAGATAATCAGACGAGTATGTTTAATTATCACAGCACATTGAATGCGACACATCCATATTCTTCTAAATGGTATGAGTGGCCGATCATGAAACGTCCGATCTGGTATTTCTCAGGAGAGATCAATTCTCATCTGCGTGAAGGAATCAGTGCATTTGGTAATCCATTGATCTGGTGGATGGGTATTCCGGCATTTTTATTCATCTTATATCTGATCTATAAAAAGAGAGACCGTAATGCAATCTATCTGACATTTGGATATCTTTCTCAGTATTTGCCATGGATTTTCATCGGAAGAGTAGTATTTATTTACCATTACTTCCCAAGTGTACCGTTTGTTACGTTAATGATTGGTTACAGCATGAAAAAGATCGTAGATGAGAAACCAAAATGGAAGAAAGCCATGTATGTGTATGCGGCGTTGGTGGTAGTGTTATTTATCATGTTCTATCCGGTTATTTCCGGAAAAGCGGTCGATCCGTCATATGTTCAGAAATACCTGAAATGGTTTGACAGCTGGGTATTGATCCAGACATGGTAAAAATAGTATACAGATATACCGAATAAAGAGCCTATAAGATAGGAAAGGAATAAAACAAATGAGCAGTAAGATCAGAAAATGTGTACGGGAACTCGAAAGAGGCGAAGAGATTGATGTTCTTTTGCCGGAATATGCAAAACAGTATATGATTGCGCAGGACAGCCTTAGCAGGATCAGAATGATGATGGAATATTATATGTTCTATGAAATGATCTCAGAGGGACTCAATCCTTACGTGGAATCTGCCAAAGAGACAGCGGATGCATTGCATGGAATCGTTGAACAATATTTTGAAAAAGAACCGGCAATGTCAGAGGTAGAAAAAATGGCGCGGGATTTATTAGACCTGCGTCGTGAAGTCATTGACAGAATGGATGTGCTGACAGCATATGTCGATCGTTTTGTTGTCTATGAATATGTACTGAATCGTATCCAGTATCGTTTTGATGATATGGAAACAATGCCTTCGGACGGTGTCTTTGCACAGGATCTGTTGCAATTTATTTTTGGAAGCAGGGATAATGCCGTGATCAGTGATAATATCCGTTTTGCGGTCGGTCAGCTTCCGATGCGGATGACAAGAAGCAGATATTTTGATCTGATCAAAGAAAGTCTTTCTTTGTATAAAGATGCGGATAAGAGTTCTTTAGACGGATTTCTTTATATGTTCCGTACAAATGCGATGTTATATCGGAACGAACATATGAAAGAATATTTTACGGAATTTGTTCCGGTCTTAGAAGAGTTTGAGCAGTTAGATTATGATAATATGGATGAAGCAACCTATCGTATCTATGCAGAGAAGCTTCGTGTTAATGCGTCTAAGTTAAATGATATATCGGATCTGTATATGGAGTTAGGTTCTTTGATCAATGAAATGTATATGATCTGTGCAGCACACAAATATACAAAAAATGAAACAGCAATAGAAGAAACAGATCTCGTGATCCGAGGTATCAATGCACTGTTTTGCAATAGTGATGACAGCAGTGTATGGGACATGGTAGAAGAGGGAAATATTCTTCAGACATCCGAAGATAAATTAAGCTGGCTTGGTGAAAAACTTCCTGCCGTAGAAGGAAAGCAGGAAAACTATTACGAAAGTACCAACACAGCAGGAGCTGTTTTAGAAGAGCTGATCGAAAGCAGGAAAGAAGATATTGAACGTCTTGGATTAACAGATGACTTCAGGACGTTGAAAAAAATGTTTTTATTGAATTCGAACAGTACCTTTGCGGATTTAAACGAAGCATTAGATGAAGAAAAGGTAACAGAAGAAAGGATTGAAAACGAAACAGCAGCTTTGATCTTAGAATGTAAAGAAGCGTTTAAAGGAAAGAGCCGCATGCTGCGTCGTGCGATCATGGCGAATACGTTGGAAAAAATGCCCGTATTCTTCCAAAGTTCACAGGAAGTTGCCGACTATGTGACAAATTCTTTGGAACAATGTAGTGATGAAGCAGAAAAATATGCCGTAAAGCAGATCTTATCAGATGTTATTGATGAATGATAACAGCAGGTTTTGCAATCAGAATATAAGGGGGGAGAGGATGTTTATATGGAATCCGGCTCTTTATATGGACGAAAAAGTAAAAGAAGAGCCTAAAAAGTTTCGTCGTCGTCTGGAAAGACGAAAACTTGTAAAGAAATGCTATTGCATCACTCTTCCGATCAATAAGCAGAATTGCCTTGATATTTATTCTTCAAGAGAATTCTGGTTTCAATATTATAGAAAACGTAAGATACATATCGTCGGACTGGCAGCCGATCAGGAGGGGGTAGAAGAAATTTTGCAAAAGATGGTTACCGATATCATTGCAAAATATGGTACATTTAATGCAGCCTGTGTGAAGGATTTTTTTAATTTGGGTAACAATGAATCATAAATAACGCATTTTCGGAATCTTCAGAACGAGAAAATCCAGCCGAAAGGATTCGTTTTGAAACGATACCGAGAGTACATAATAAGGGAGAGGAGGAGCAAAATGGGAACAATTCTATCCGTCTTAGGATCTGTGATCATCAAAATTCTGCTCTTTCTTCTTTTTTTATTTCTCTTTGTGCTTGTGTTAGCAGGCTGTATCCTGTGGGTTCCGGTACGTTATTGTTTCTATGGAAATTATGGAGAAGAAAAGGTTTTACAGGGAAAAGCAAGCTGGCTGTTACATTTGGTGCATGCACAGATACGATATGAAGAAGAATGGAATATTTCATTACGGATACTGGGGATTGATATTATTGCACTATTAAAAAAGAGAACAGATAAAAAAGCAGCCCAAAAGGCGGAGAAAAGAAAACGTAAGGAAAAAAAAGCGAAAAAAATAAAGCAGCTCAAAGAATCTTTACAGGAAAAAGAGCGTTCAGGGGAAATACAAAGACAGACAGAATCAAAAGAGGATCTTACTATTGCTCAGATTTCTGATCGGACAGATCAGAAGATTGCCAAAGAATCAGAAACGTCTGAGCAAAAAGAGTCAGAAGAAACCGGCAAAAAAAAGAAAAGAAAGATTTCGTTGATAGAAAGAATAAAAAAGTGGATCCAAACGATAAAAAATGTAATCACACTGATACGAAAACGCATCCGGCAGGCTGAATGGTTAAAAGTATTGTGGCAAGATGACAATACGCAGGCGTTTGTTTGCATCCTAAAGGATAATGTGTTACATTTATGGAGAAAATGTAAGCCAAAGAAATTTGAAGCAAAGGTATGCTTTGGAACGGGACAGCCTGATACAACAGGTGAGATATTAGCCGTACTTGCTATATTTTATGCATGTTATGGATCGTCCGTTACGATCATACCCGATTTTGAACAGACAAGGTTAGAAGGATGGATCAGAATGAAAGGACATATTTCTGTTTTTACGGTACTTGTCATTTTGATCAATATCTTTATGAGTAAAGAATGGAAACAATTTAGAAAAGATACCAGCCGATGGAAGGAGGCATTTTAAATGGGTGAAAATAATTTTAAAGGAACGGTAGAATCTCTGTTTAAAGGAATGGAGGGTTTTATTACCAGTAAGACCGTTGTGGGGGATGCAGTAAAGTTTGATGATGGAACGATCATCCTTCCTTTGGTAGATGTCAGTTTTGGACTGGGAGCAGGTGCATTTTCAGAAACAAACAAGAAAGATAATGGTGCAGGCGGCATGGGTGGAAGAATCCAGCCAAGTGCGATCCTTGTGATTAAGGATGGACAGACAAAGCTTGTCAATGTAAAGAATCAGGATGGTCTGACGAAAGTATTGGATCTGGTTCCGGATTTGGTGAATAAGTTTTCTGATGGCAAAGACAAAAAAGAAGTCACGAAAGAGGAAGACTCAAAAGAATCATAAAAATAATTCGCAAAAAAATAAATTTCTTCTTGCATTTCTTGTTGATTTTTGGTAGAATGTTCATGTTGTGCTAATGAAACTGATTCAAATTCTTAGATAAAATCAGGTTGGAAATATAATGAAGGAGGTGCTTACGATGGCAAAATGTGCAGTATGTGGAAAGAGTGTTCACTTTGGTAACAATGTGAGTCATTCACATAGAAGAAGTAACAAAATGTGGAAACCAAACATTAAGAAAGTTAAGGTTTTAGTGAATGGTGGAGCTAAGAAAATGCCAGTATGTACAGGATGTTTACGTTCTGGAGCAGTAGAGCGTGCGTAAGCGCTTATCTGGTAATGATAAAAGGGGAATCGGATTTATCCGGTTCCTTTTTTGCTGTATAGAAAAAATACTCATATCGTAGTCGTAGTGGCGTGCAAAGTCTGTCTTTGAATTTTTTGATGTATCAGATCATGGCAGGATCAACAGCAAAAAAGATTATAACCTAAGATCAGACAGGTTATAATAATGATCATTGCAAGCAGATTATTTGTCATAAAAAACATGATTGTCATGCCAATGGCAATCCAAAAAATAATAAAGCCAAGCATTCGTTTCATAAGATCCTCATTTCTGTTTCGGACAACGGTTTGTGACAAAGGAATGTAAATAGTGGATTTGAGAAGGAAAAGGTTGCTTTGCATCTTATGATAAGTTATACTATAGTATATGTGTTTTTGTAAAAATATTGATACAAATTTAGAATAAAAAGGAGGAAGGCATATGAAGGGCAAAATGAATACCGATATGGGAGAAATTATCATTGATCGTGATGTTCTGGCAAAATATGCCGGTACAGCCACTACAGATTGCATCGGCATCGTAGGAATGGCTGCGGTAAATATGAAGGATGGCGTAACAAAGCTTTTGAAAAAAGAAAGTGCCGGACGTGGTGTGAATGTAGTGGTCAGTGAGGATGGTGTCAGCATTGAGCTTCATGTCATTGTAGCATATGGTGTCAGCATTCGTGCAGTCGCACAGAATGTATTAGAAAGTGTCAGATATAAAATAGAAGAATTCACGGGACTCAAAGTCGAGAAGATTAACGTGATCGTAGATGGTGTCCGTATTGTGGATGAAGATTAGTAACAAGTTTCCTAATTGCGAGGAGGAGCAGAAGTGAGTATTAATAAAATTGATGCAGGGATGGTTCAAAAAATGTTTCTGGCAGGTGCAAAAGCCCTCGAAGCGAAGAAAGAATACATCAATGAATTAAATGTGTTTCCTGTACCGGATGGAGATACGGGAACAAATATGACAATGACGATCATGTCAGCAGCAAAAGAAGTCAGTATGTTGAAAAATCCGACGATGGATGAACTTGGAAAAGCAATCTCTAGCGGTTCTTTACGTGGCGCAAGAGGAAACTCCGGTGTTATCCTTTCTCAGATCTTTCGAGGTTTTGTCAAATCGATCAAAGGCAATGATGAATTAGACATTACCATTATGGGAAATGCAGTAAATCATGCGGCTGAGACAGCTTACAAAGCGGTTATGAAACCAAAAGAAGGAACAATCTTAACCGTTGCAAGTGCCGGTGCTGCGAAAGCACAGGAGATTCTTGTGGATGGTGAGATGACGGATCTTCTGACATTTTGCGATGAAGTATCACAGAGTATGGAAGAAGCTCTTTTGAATACACCGGAGTTATTGCCGGTATTAAAGCAGGCAGGTGTTGTTGATTCCGGCGGAGAGGGATTGATGACTTTCTTACGTGGTGCGATCGATGCATTGAATGGTCGGACTGCTGATTTTACGATCAAAGTCGGAAACAATTCCACGGTTGTAAAAGCAAGTACAGCAGGCGAAGCTGATATTAAATTCGGATATTGCACAGAATTTATCATTATGTTAGAGCGTAATGAAAATGTTGTAGAAGCACAATTAAAAGAATATTTACAAAAGATCGGTGACTGTGTCGTCGTCGTTGCAGATGATGATATTGTCAAAGTACATGTGCATACAAACGATCCCGGTTTAGCTATTCAGAAGGCTTTGACATATGGTTCTCTTACCAGCATGAAGATTGACAACATGCGTGAAGAACATCAGGAAAAAGTGATCCGTGATGCCGAGAAGCAGGCAAAGCAGGAAGAAGAAATGCCTCATAAAGAAGTTGGTTTTATTGCTGTTTCAGCCGGAGAAGGTTTAAGTGAGATCTTTAAGGATCTTGGTGTAGATCATATCATTGAAGGTGGACAGACGATGAATCCAAGTACCGAAGATATGCTTGATGCGATTGCAAAAGTCAATGCAGATACGGTCTTTATTCTTCCGAACAATGGGAATATCATTCTTGCTGCTAATCAGGCACGTGATCTGACAGAAGACAAAGAGATTATTGTAATCGAGTCTAAGAATATCCCGCAGGGAATTGCAGCTATGATCAATTATATGGGTGGTCAGTCTAATGAAGAGAACAAAGCCAACATGGAATCAGAAATGTTACAGATCCGTTCCGGTCAGGTGACTTATGCAGTCCGTGATACCGTTATGGATGGTAAAGAGATCAAGCAGGGCAACTTCATGGGACTTACCGATAAGACGATCGTGTCAGTCAGTGAGACTGTAGAAGGTGCTGCAAGAGAATTGATCGAATCGATGATGGATGAAGATTCCGAGTTGATCAGCCTATACTTTGGTGCTGATACGACACAGGAAGATGCAGACAAATTAGCAGATGAGATCATCGCAGCACATGAAGATGTGGAAGTAGAAGTACAATATGGCGGACAGCCAATCTATTCGTATTTCATTTCTGTAGAATAGAGCAGGGAATGACAGGTTTTAGAAAATGTCTGTTACAAAAGGAATATTTTTTAGCTCTTGTCTATACAGAAACAGACAGAAACAGAACTCCTTACAGGAGGGATGGAGGAAATAAATGAAGCCAACAGATAGTATTCGTACCATCAAAGGAATTGGCGAAAAAAGTGAGAAGCTCTTTTACAAGTTGGGAATATCGACGGTGGGAGAGCTTCTTAACTTTTTTCCGAGAGAATATGATATTTTTACACCGATACAGCCAATCCAATCAGTAAAGGAAGGCGAAGTCGTTATCATTGAGGGCAGTTTTGTAACAAAGCCTCATATGGCAAATGTCCGAAACTTAAAGATCCTTTCCTGCCAGATCAAAGATACTACGGCTCAGATCCGTGTAAGCTGGTTTAATATGCCATTTTTGATGCGTTCCTTAAAAATGGGAATGCATTATATTTTAAGAGGCAGGATCGTATTGAAAAACGGCATGTTGCAAATGACACAGCCAAAGATCCTGACAAGAGAAGAGTATAGCAGACAGCTCGGAAAAATGATGCCGGTCTATCCTTTGACAGCCGGTCTGACGAATCATGCCGTGACAAAAGCCGTCACAGCAGCTTTAAAAGGAGTTGAATGGGAATCGGAGTTTTTGCCGGCAGAGATTCGAAAAAAATACGAATTGATCCTGCATAAAAAAGCAATACAGACGATTCATTTTCCGGACAGTAAAAAGGAATATATCATAGCAAGAAAACGTCTGGTATTTGAAGAGTTCTTCTTGTTTTCTTTAGCCCTTCATCGAATGAAAGAATTAAAGCATAGCAAACCGTCTTCGTATCCGGTCGATGGAGATGTATATGATAATGCATTATTAGAGATACTTCCTTATGAACTGACAAGCGGCCAGAAAAAAGCATGGGAAGAGATCAAGAAGGATATGCAAAGCGGAAAAGTCATGAATCGTCTGATCCAGGGTGATGTAGGATCCGGTAAGACTGTGATTGCAATGCTTGCACTTGCTGCAATTGCCAAAAGCGGTCATCAGGGTGCGATCATGGTTCCGACAGAGGTTCTGGCAAAGCAGCATTATGAAGAATTCTGTGCATATTTAGAACCGCTTGGCATTCGGATCGGGCTTTTGACCGGTTCGATGACAGCAGTGCAAAAGAGGAAAATGTATCAGAAGACAGCCGATCAAGAAGTAGATATTCTGGTAGGAACGCATGCTTTGATACAGGAGAAGGTAGAATATGCCAATCTGGCTTTGATCGTAACCGATGAACAGCACCGTTTCGGAGTAAGGCAAAGGGAGCTTTTCTCTGAGAAAGGAAAAGATCCTCATATGCTGGTCATGAGTGCAACACCGATACCAAGAACACTTGCGATCATATTATACGGTGATCTTGATGTTTCCGTGATCGATGTGTTACCGGCAAACCGCCTGCCAATTAAAAATTGTGCCGTTGGTACAAATTACCGCCCGCAGGCATACCGATTTATGGAAAAAGAAGTCAGGGAAGGTCATCAGGTCTACATCATCTGCCCGATGGTTGAAGAAAGTGAGAATACAGAAGCAGAAAATGTCTTAGATTATACCAATTCCTTAAAAGATATGATGCCGCCATCGATACGGATCGAATATTTGCATGGAAAGTTAAAGCCGGCACAAAAGAATGAGATTATGGCATCTTTCGCGGCGCATCAGATTGATATTTTGGTTTCAACGACCGTTATTGAAGTAGGAATCAATGTACCGAATGCCACAGTCATGATGATAGAGAATGCGGAACGTTTCGGACTTGCACAGCTTCATCAGCTCAGAGGTCGTGTAGGACGAGGTAGTGCACAGTCATATTGTATCTTTATGGCAGGAAATGCGTCGAAAGAAACCATGGAGCGTTTGCGGATCATTGAAGGATCCAATGATGGCTTTTATGTCGCAAGAGAAGATTTAAAACTGCGCGGACCGGGCGATCTGTTTGGAATCCGTCAAAGTGGCGAGCTTTTTTTTAAGCTGGCTGACATTTATCAGGATGCAAACGAACTAACGCAGGCAAATGAAGCGGCAGCATCGTATACACAGCAGGATGTATCGCTTTTATGCAAAAAATATGATGGCTTGCGGCAAAAATTACAGGAATATACAGGAGAAGTATATTTATAATGGTATGAATTTGCAGTACAGGAAAGTTTGTTTTCTACAGAATTTCCTGTACTGCTACGCAGAAAATTTGTTCGCTGGGTACGAAATATATCAAGAAAGAAAAGAGGTAGAATATGTGTACAGCATTAGCATATAAAACAAAGGATTTTTATTTTGGACGTACATTAGATTATGAAAGCTCTTATGGAGAAGAGATCGTGATCACGCCACGTCAGTATCCGTTTGCTTTTCGTAATGGTGCGAAGCGTAACGAGCATTATGCCTTGATCGGGATGGCACATGTAGCAGGCGGCTATCCGTTGTATTATGAGGCGGTCAATGAAAAAGGGCTTGGCATGGCCGGGTTGAACTTTGTCGGAAACGCCTGTTATGGAAAAGAAAAAGAAGGAAAAGATAATATTGCATCGTTTGAATTGATCCCATGGATATTAGGACAGTGCAGTACCGTAAAAGAAGTGCGTGAACTGTTAGAAAAGATCAATGTGACCAATCTTGCATTTCATGAATCGTTTCCGGTATCTCCATTGCATTGGCTGATTGCGGATGAGAAAGAAACGATCACGGTAGAAGCTGTCGAAGAAGGTCTGTTTGTATATGACAATCCGGTCGGAGTATTGACAAATAACCCGCCATTTCCACAGCAGATGTTTCAGTTAAACAATTATATGCACCTGTCACCCAAGCAGCCTAAGAACCTGTTTAGTGAACGGTTAAAACTTCAGACTTACAGTCGTGGTATGGGTGCAATGGGGCTGCCGGGTGATCTTTCGTCTGCTTCCCGTTTTGTTCGGGCTGCTTTTACAAAGTTGAATGCGATCGCGACACAAAAGGAAGAGGACAGCGTAGGGCAGTTCTTTCATATTATGGGCACGGTAGAGCAGTCAAAAGGATGCTGTGAAGTCAAGGAAGGAGCATATGAATATACGATCTATACTTCCTGCTGTAATGCATCAAAAGGAATTTATTATTATACAACTTATTTTAACCACCAGATCAACGCAGTTGATATGCATGAAGAAGATCTGGATGGAAAGAAAGTAGTGGTTTACCCTGTTTTGCAGGAAGAAACAATCCACTATCAGAATAAGACACAGAAAGATTGAGACAAACGGAAAACAGCGAATGATCGGACAGTATATTTTTGAGAGAGTAAAAAAAGGGGATTTTTGTGGTTATAGCATAAAAACACAGAGATATCACATAAAAAAGATTAAAAAATAATACAAAGTGTGATATGATAGCTATGAGTGTGCAGACAGATCGTGAAAAATGTACTCTCGGAATCTTCTTACCGAGAGTACATAAAAAAGAAGGGAGGTGTCTGGATGACAGCCGGAATTTATACGGATGAACAGCTTTTTGAACTTGGAAAAGAAAATTATGATAAACTGGCATTATATTGTCAGACATTAGAGACATCCGGATTTTGGGATAAAGCAAGGCAGGTCATGCAGCAGTCAAGTACAGAGGTGCTTGATATGTATGTGCAGTCAGTACTGATGAATCTTGCAATTCATTGTGGAAATGTATTAGACAGCCAGCTGACTTTTATTCAGACAGTTCCGATCAGCAACCCTTTTGCAATCTCATCGCAGATCACGATTGATGAAGAGTTAAAGAACGATACAGAAAAAATGTATCATATGCCTCCGATCCTGATTCAGTTATGTAGTCTGTATGACAAAGAAAAAGGAGCAGACATTACCGAATATTTCTTAGATGGATTGTTAAATATCCTTTTATGTATGGCATATCTGAATACAGGTAAAGATGCTAAGATCAATGAATTTATCCAGAAATATTACAATAAGATCAGTTATTATGTGAATGATAAAACGCAGGATGAACATTTTCGCTATATTTTTGGAAAGATCAGCGGAGATGAGATCGGCTGCTGTATTAAGCAAAACATTGAAGAACGCAAAAAGAAAAGATCGGCTATGGCAGGACCGCTTGCAGTTGCTAAGATAGAACGTCCGATAGAAATGCTGCCGGAAGATGCGTTACATACAGAAGAAAAGAAAAAGATACAAGAGAGTGAGAAACATTCAAAAAAAGAAAACAGACAGCAGACTGTAAAAGACTTACAAGAACAAGAGAATACGCAGTCGGATCAGACAGATCACACAAATGATGAAAAGTTGCTTTCAGAAGACAGCAACAGCGATCAGACGTTGGATATTTCGCAGCTTTCGAAAGAAGAACGAGAAAAAAGAGAGCAGGAACTTAGCGAAAAAGAAGAATTAGAAATCTCTGCCCAGGCAAAAGAGCAGTTTTTACAGGTAAAGAAGCGGATCCAGGAGCGCGAGCAAAGAGAAAAAGAAGCACATGAAAAGAGGATTCAGGAGCTTTTGGATGAATTAAATAGTTTGGTGGGGCTTGCTAATGTCAAAGAAGAGATCCAGTCTTTGATCAATTTGATCAAGATTCGAAAATTACGAAGCCAGATGAATATTCCTGAAATGGACATGTCCTATCATATGGTCTTTACAGGCAGTCCGGGAACCGGCAAGACAACAGTAGCCAGACTGGTCGCAAAGATCTATAAAGAACTTGGTATCCTTTCGGATGGAAAAGTGATCGAGACAGATCGTTCCGGTCTTGTTGCAGGTTATGTCGGTCAGACAGCAATGAAAGTACATGATATTGTGGAACAGGCATTAGGAGGTATTTTATTTATTGATGAAGCCTATTCATTAGTTAATCCTGATGTACCAAATGATTTTGGGAGCGAAGCGATCGATGCTTTAGTAAAATTAATGGAAGATCACCGTGATAACTTAATTGTTATCGTTGCAGGTTATACAGAAGAAATGAAGACATTTCTAAAAAGTAACACGGGTCTGATATCACGTTTTAACAAATTCATTGAGTTTAGGGATTATACGAAGAAAGAACTTGTAGAAATTTTAGAAGTTATGACAAAAGATGCCGGACTTAAGATAGAAGAATCTGCCAAGAAACGTGTATTGAACATTCTTTATCATAAAAAAGGACAGGAATGGGCAGAGTTTGGAAATGCCCGAGGAATCCGTAACTTCTTTGAGAAGATTGTGATGAATCAGGCAAACCGTTTAGTAAAAATGGAAAATCCGCAAAAGGAGGATCTGATCACATTGAAAAAAGAAGATGTCGTTGTTTGACCGTACTATAGGAATGTGTTACAATGAACTTTGTATTTGAAGAAATGATGGTGAGGTGCATATGAGAGTAATTGCAGGTATTGCAAGAAGAAGAAATCTGGTATGTCCATCTGGAGATGGCACCAGACCAACAACGGACAGAATTAAGGAAACATTATTTAATATATTACAATCCGATTTGTATGATATTCGCTTTTTGGATCTGTTTAGCGGTAGCGGCGGTATCGGGATTGAAGCTCTGAGCAGAGGTGCAAAAGAGGCTGTTTTTGTGGAAAATGGAAAAGAAGCCGTAAGCTGTATCAAGCAGAATTTAAAAGCAACCGGCTTTTTGGATCAGTCACAGGTTATGGCGATGGATGTTATGCAGGCATTACGTCGGTTAGAAACGTTGAACCGTCCGTTTGATATTATTTTTATGGATCCGCCTTACCGTAAGGGATTCGAAGAAAAGATCATACCGTATCTGTTAGAATCCGCTCTGGTACGGGAAGGAACGCAGATTATTGTGGAGACAGCAAAAGATACAGATATCTCATATATGGAAAATTTTGATTGTGATATGGAACGGGTCAAAGAATATAAGACAAACCGTCATGTTTTTTTGCGTGTGACAAAAGAAAGCGATGCATAAAGACAAGCAGATGAGGAGAAGAATGAAAACAGCAGTTTTTCCGGGAAGTTTCGATCCCGTGACGAATGGACATTTAGACTTGATAAAAAGAAGTGCGGCAATGTTTGATAAGCTGATAGTAGGTGTTTTAGTTAATATCGGGAAGGTGCCTTTTTTTTCTTTAGAAGAAAGAGTAGAGATGCTAAAGAAGCTGACAAAAGAAATTCCGAACATAGAGATAACATCTTTTGAAGGTCTTTTGGTTGATTTTGTAGAAGAAAAGAATGCAGATGTGATTGTGCGCGGACTTAGAAGTGCGCAGGACTTTTCTTACGAACTGCCACTTGCACAGGCAAATTACAAAATGAATACAAATGCAGATACGATTTTTCTGGCAACACTTCCGGAGTATTCTTATATCAGTTCGAGTGGAGTAAAGGAGATCTATCGTTTTGGTGGCGATATCAAAAGGATGGTACCTGATTTCGTATTTGACAAATTACAAACAAAAAAGAGTAAATAGCAAATGGGGAGGTACATATGCAGGAAAGCAGAATTGAACAGAAGATAGAAGACATTTACGGTTTTGTAGAGAGCTGTAAGATGCAAAGTTTTTCTTCCACAAAAGTAATCGTTCCAAAGAATGATCTGTATGATCTTTTAGATGATCTTCGACGCGATGCACCGGAAGAGATCAAGCGTTATCGCAAGATGCTAAGCCAGAGGGATGCTATTTTAGAGGATGCCGAAAAGAAGGCAGCAGATATCTTAGCAGATGCACAGGAACAGTATAGTGCACTTGTTGAAGAACATAATATTATGCAGGAAGCATACCAGCAGGCAGAAATTACTGTTGCCAATGCAAATGAAGAAGCAGAACGTATCATTGCCAATGCCAGAAAGCAAGCAGATGAGATGGGAAGTGGTGCGATTTATTATACAACAGATATGATGGATATGGCAGAAAAAGTCATTGCAAAAGCATATGAAAGCACCTTGAATAATTCCAAAGCCTTAGAAACTGCTTTGAGTGGATATCTTGAGATCATCCGTAAGAACAAAGCAGAGCTTCTTCAGGCAAATGAACCACAGCCGGAAACAGAATCGCAACAGCCACAGGAAGAGCCTTACGAAGAAGATTATGAGGACGAAGGAGAAGAATAGTCTGCACAAAAGGGGATGGATCAGGTTATGAATACAAAAAATGATGTTGAAGTGATCATTAATGGAAGAACATATATTATCAGCGGCTATGAGAGTAGCGAATACATGCAGAAAATTGCGACGCATATCAATTCAAAATATGATGAATTTAAGAAAAGTGATTCTTTTCCAAAGTTAGATCAGGAAATGAAAAATATCTTGTTAGCGATCAATCTGTCAGATGATTATTATAAAGCACAGGATGTTGTTGTTAATTTACAAAAAGATAACGAAGATCTTGAAAAAGAGATTTTTCATATGAAACATGATATGATTGATCTGAAAAGCCGTTTAGAGAAGCAGGAAAAGAAAAATAAAAGCCTGAAAGAAGAAAAAAGAGAGCTCGAACGTAAGCTGATTCAGTTAGAGACAAAAGCACAAAGCAGTTCCAAAGAGAACGCAGAGGATTCCCAGGACGACAGTCAGACGGATCCGAAAGAAACAGAGGAAAAGACTTCCACAGGAAATGCATTAAATAGCAGCATTTCCAAAAGCAATACAGTAGGGTATAAAAAGTAAGAAAAAAGAAAGGCTGTGTGTGATACACGGCCTTTTTTAACAGGTGAGGATATATTATGACAAAAAGAGCAAAACCGGAAATTCTTGCACCGGCAGGATCAATGGAGGGATTAAAGGCAGCGATCGCAGCAGGCTGCAATGCTGTTTATATTGGTGGAAACCGATTTGGAGCCAGAGCATTTGCCAACAACCTGGATCAGGATGAAATGTTAGAAGCGATCGCATATTGTCATTTGCATGATGTCAAACTTTATATGACAGTCAATACGGTGTTAAAAGATCGTGAGATCAAAGAAGCACTTTTTTCCTATCTGCGTCCTTATTATGAAGCGGGACTGGATGCCGTGATCGTACAGGATATGGGCGTGTTACGTTTTATCAGCCGCCATTTTCCGAAACTTGCGATCCATGCCAGCACACAGATGACATTGACCATGGGAAAAGGAAAAGAATTTCTTGAAAAATATCATGTCAACCGTATTGTTCCGGCAAGAGAATTGACTTTACGGGAGCTTTGTACGATGCGTAGGGAAACTTCTATGGAATTGGAAGTTTTTGTGCATGGTGCGCTATGCTATTGTTATTCCGGTCAATGTCTTTTTAGCAGCATGCTTGGCGGACGAAGCGGAAACCGTGGAAGATGTGCCCAGCCATGCCGTCTGCCATATCATATGGCAGAGCAGAATCGGTCAGAAGATGCTTATCTGTTAAGTCCGAAAGAACTTTGTAACCTTCCGTATCTGGCAGAAATGATCGAAGCCGGAATTGATTCTTTTAAGATTGAAGGAAGAATGAAAAGAACAGAGTACACTGCATTTGTTACTTCCATGTATCGCAAATACGTAGATCTTTATTTTGCACTCGGAAAAGAAAAGTATCGGGATTATATTAAGAAAAATCAAAAAGAATGGGAAGAAGATTTACAAAATCTTTCCGATCTTTATAACCGGGAAGGCTTTACGCAGGGATATCTGACCGGACAGGCAGGTGACAGTGCGCAGAGACATCCGGGACAAAAAGGAACGATGTTAGCTTCGAAACGTCCGAAACATGGTGGTGTGCTAGTCGGAACCGTTCAAAAAGTTAATCCAAAAGAAGTAATCTATAAAGTGCAAAAAACGATCCATGCACAGGACGTTGTAGAGTTTCGGAATCATTCGCAGACACCGTCTTATGAATATACATTAGGAGAAGATGTACCGGCAGGTACACTAGTGACAGCACGTTATAAAAAGGGTTCTGAGATACGTATAGGAGATCAGGTATACCGTACGAAAAATGCGGTATTGTTAGAAAAAATCGCACAGGATTATTTAAGGACAAACGAACAGGTCAGTGTGCAGGGACACTGTGTTGCCCAAAAAGGACAGCCTCTGTCCTTAACCGTCACTTTGAAAGGGCAGACAATCTGTTGTCAGGGAGAAATCTGTCAGAAAGCGAAAAAAAGAGCAATCGATGAATCGGATATTCGTAAGATATTGCAAAAGACAGGAAACAGTCCGTTTTATTTTGAAAAGCTTTCTATAGAAGCAGAAGAAAATGTTTTTTTACCGGTAGGTGCGATTAAGCAGCTAAGAAGAGATGCTTTTGAACAGGTGCGCAAACAGTTCTTAGCACAATTTTGGCGAGAGGATACTGTAACGCCTGAAGACATGGATAACATGGGAAAAGACATTGTAATGTCCGAAAACATGGATGACATGGGAAAAGACACTGTAATATCCGAAGATATAAATAATACGGAAAAGGATGATCAAAAAGGACATGCTGTATCAAAGAAAAGCCTTAAACCTCAAATTGCCACGTCTGTAACAACTTTTGAACAGGCGGCAGCGGTATGTGCCAATCCGAAAGTTGACCGGATCTATTTCGAAACGGCAGTCATGACTGAAAAAGAGCTGTCACAGGCATATCATCTTGCAAAAGAAAAGCAAAAAGAAGTCTGGCTTGCAATGCCTGCGATCTTCCGTTATGCAATATGGGATCGTTTTGAACATAAAATTCAAATAATCAGAGAGAATGCTTACGGGCAAAAAGATATGCCTTTGATCGAAGATATATGGGATGGTTATCTGATCCGCAACACGGAATCATTTGCATTTCTAACAAAATATATTCCAAAAGAAAAGCTTCGGATACGGCTCGATCACAATATGTATGTGATGAACGAAGAAGCACAGCGTTTTTGGAAAGAGCAGAATGTGACATTGTTTAGCGCATCACTTGAAGCAACCAAAAGAGAATTAGAAGCCTTTCAGAATTATGAACCAATGGAAATATCGGTATATGGTAAGATTCCTTTGATGGTTTCGGCACAATGCATACAGGCAAACCAAAAGGTGTGTGTCTGTCAGGATCCAAAAGAATGGCACAAGCAGATCATTTTTGAAGATCAGAAAAAACGTCGTTTTGTCTGTGTAAACTACTGTAGATATTGTTATAATATTATTTATCAGGACATTCCGTTGTATTTAGAAGAGATTGCTGATCAAAGCACAACGATAGCCGGAAGTATCCGTTATTCTTTTACAACAGAAAGTGCATCACTAGTAGAACGGATCTTACAGGGGAATATGCCATGCAAGACACAGCGTGGGCATTTTGATCTTGGAATAGAGTAAAACAGAAAGGAAGGAAGCATGGATAAAAATGGAGCTGCCCAGAAGCTGATCGCAATTTTTGGGCATATGGATTTTATAGGACTGTTGCATTCTATCCTTGTAGAAACATCGAAATATATCATTATCATATTGTTTGCTATCTATACATGGCATTGCTTTTCTGTGTTTGTGGGGAACAATACAGAGAAAAAAGACAAAGTCTATCGTCGACAGAATAAGATCATGTATACGATTCATTTTATCTGTACAGCAGTACTTTTTCTCAACAGCCTTGATGTTACTATCCTTGGATTATACTTAGCACAGCTTGCTCTTTTGATCTTTGTTAATAAAGCCTATATTTATGTTTATGAAAATGCATCAAAAATGGTTTTAAATAATATGTTAATGCTTTTGATGATTGGCTTTGTGATGATCGGGAGACTGAACAGGGATCATTTGATACGGCAGATGATTTTTGCGGCAGCAATCTGTCTGATCGGATTGTTTATTCCGCTTCTGATCGAACGTTTTTCTTATTTTGACCGCTTTGGACTTGTCTATGCGGTAATCGGAATTTTGATGTTAGCCTTGGTTTTTGTGATTGGTAAAACAATCTATGGAGCAAAGAACTGGATCGTGATCGGTGGCTTTGCGATGCAGCCGTCCGAGTTTGTCAAGATCATCTATGTGTTCTTTGTCGCGGCATTGCTATCAAAGTCAACGCAATGGAAAGATGTCATAAAAGTGGCTGTTTTAGCAGGCGTGCATGTTTTGATCCTTGTTGCAGAAAAGGATCTTGGAGCTGCATTGATCTATTATATTACATTTTTAAGCATCTTATATGTAGCAAGCCGTAATATCGGTTATCTGGGACTTGGTCTGTTTGGCGGTTCGGCTGCGGCAGTTGTCGCATATCATTTGTTTACACATGTACAGACCAGAGTGACAGCATGGCGTGATCCATGGGGAACGATCAATGATGCAGGATATCAGGTTGCACAGTCCCTTTTTGCAATCGGTACTGGCGGCTGGTTTGGAATGGGACTTTGAGAGGGAATGCCAAATAAAATACCGGTAGCCGAGACAGATTTTATTTTTTCTGCGATCAGCGAAGAATTAGGTGCATTTTTTGCTATTTGCCTGATTTTAGTTGAGATCAGCTGTTTTATTATGTTTGTTAATATAGCATTAAAAATAAAAAGAAGATTTTATAAATTAACATCTCTGGGGCTGGCAATGGAATATGTTTTTCAGGTCTTTTTAACGATCGGAGGCGTTACAAAGTTTATTCCGTCTACCGGTGTTACACTTCCTTTAGTCAGTTATGGAGGAAGTTCCGTGATCAGTACCATTATTTTATTTTGTATCATTCAGGGAATGTATGTTTTAAATTGCAAGGAGGAGGAGTCGCTTGAGACACAGCAGGAGACAGATGCATCAAAGAGAAGAGTCAGAAAGAGATAAAAACTTGCAGATGCAAAAAAGGAAAGCAAGAAAGGAACAGCCTGCACGAAGAAAGCAAAATAGCAGACAGGCAGGTCGGGATGAGGAAAAAGAAAATAAAAAAGGAAATGCACAGATTTTGGCCCTGACATATTGTATGGTTGCTGTCTTTCTTGGAATGGCAGGATATCTTGGTTATTTTATGGCAGTAAAAAGCGATAAAGTGATCAACAATCCATATAATAAACGACAGGAAGTGCTTGCAAAAAAAGTGCAACGTGGCGAGATACGTTCCAAAGACGGAAAAGTGCTTGCGAAGACAAAGACAGACAGTACGGGAAAGGATACAAGGATCTACCCGTATGATGAGATCTTTGCACCGGTTGTCGGCAGAATTTCAAACAGTATGACAGGCATTGAAAAGCAGCAATGTTATCCTTTGCTGACATCGCATGTCAATCCACTGCGGCAGCTTACAAACACATTAAAAGGTGAGAAAAATCCCGGAGACAGTGTGTTCACGACATTAGATGCCAAATTACAGACAATCGCATATCAGGCCCTGGGGAATCATAAAGGTGCTGTTGTAGCGATCGAGCCGTCTACCGGAAAAGTGCTTGCAATGGTCTCAAAACCTTCATATGATCCAAACACCGTTGCAAAAAACTGGAGCAGTCTGATCAAAGATTCGAATGATGATTCGAAGTTAGTCAATCGTGCAACACAGGGATTATATCCGCCGGGATCAACATTTAAAGTTCTGACGGCAATGGAATATATGATAGAAAATCCGCAGACATACAGGGATTTTAATTACCGTTGTAAAGGAACGGATACCGTAGCCGGTCATGTGATCCATTGTTATGATAATGAACGTCATGGAATCCTTTCGTTAAAAAACGCATTAGCAGAATCTTGTAATGGTGCATTTGCAACATTAGGAACCGAGCTGGATCTGGATCGCTTTCATAAGTTAGCCGAAAAGTTCGGTTATAATAAAGCATTAGATGCGGATTTTGAATATAATCAAAGTAAATTTGTATTAAATAAACACTCTGATAACGGAGAGTTGACGCAGACAGCGATTGGTCAGGGAAAGACGTTAGTAACACCGCTTCAAAATGCATTGATTGCTGCCACGATCGCCAATGACGGAAAAATGATGCTGCCATATGTTGTTGATCATGTAGAAAGTGACAGCGGTCAGGTTGTTAAAAGCTATGATCCGAAAGAAAAAGGACAAGTCGTTGATGAATGGGTTGCCCAAAAGATGAATGATATGATGAAATCAGTGGTCACAAGTGGTACCGGTTATTCATTAAAGTCATTTTCTTATGAGGTTGCAGGAAAGACCGGATCAGCAGAAGCAGATTCAGAAGGCACGACACATTCCTGGTTTATTGGCTATGCTCCGGCTGACAATCCTAAGATTGCGATCAGTGTTGTTGTGGAAGGTGCGGGAACAGGCAGTCGGTATGCAGTACCTGTAACGAAGAAAATGCTGCAATGTTATCTGGGAGATTAAATTTGCAAACAATGTCAAAAAAGGGTATACTATTTAGAAAGACACCTACCGAGGAGGAATAACAATGGTTAAGGCGACAAGCTGTGGTGGTGTAGTGATTTTTAGAGGAAAGATATTATTGTTATATAAAAACTATAAAAATCGTTATGAAGGATGGGTGTTACCCAAAGGTACTGTAGAGGAAGGCGAGGAATATCACGAAACGGCTTTGCGTGAAGTTAAAGAAGAGACAAGCTCTGTAGCACATATTGTAAAATATGTTGGGAAAAGCCAATATACCTTTAATACACCAAAAGAAACGGTTGTAAAGGATGTTCATTGGTATTTGATGAATACAGACAGTTATTTTAGCAAACCGCAAAAAGAAGAATATTTTCGCGATTCCGGTTTTTATAAGTTCCATGAGGCATATCATTTGTTAAAGTTTTCTAACGAAAAGCAGATTTTAGAACAGGCATATGCAGAATATGTGGAGTTGAAAAAAAATAGGTTATGGAATACGGGATGGAAAAATGATTCTTATTAAAAGGTTTGTCATTTGAATAGAGAGACACAGACAAACAAAGTGATTGTTTAATACTCAGTAACTGCTGATTTTTCTTGACAAAAGATAGGCATAGAGATATAATATCCTAAGAATTGTAAATGTACTTTTTTCTGCTTGGATATAATAATATGTCTGGTCAGATGATCGGATTACTATTTTTGACAAGGAAATATTTATAATAATATTGCAAGGGAGAAAAACTATGGGAAATAATATTTTAATTGTTGATGATGCTGCATTTATGCGTATGATGGTAAAGGACATTCTTACAAAAGGTGGCTATAATGTTGTAGGTGAAGCTGAGAATGGTGTTGTTGCGGTTCAGAAGTATTCAGAATTAAAGCCTGATTTGGTTACACTTGATATTACTATGCCAGAGATGGATGGTATTCAGGCATTGAAAAAGATCAAAGAAATCGATGCCGGAGCAAATATCATCATGTGTTCTGCAATGGGACAGCAGGCAATGGTTATTGAAGCAATTCAGAATGGTGCGAAAGATTTTATTGTTAAACCATTTCAGGCAGATCGTGTACTGGAAGCTGTTAAGAAAGTAATCGGATAGCACATACATAAAGGATGAGAGGTTTTCGAAAGAAAACCTCTTTTTTGTCGTTCTGGAATATTTGCCGGCATATAGATAGAAATAAAAACAATATCGTCTCATATACTTTTTACAGGTAGAAAAAGATTTATTTGACGAAAAAGAAATTGTATAAAATATCAGACAATTTAGTAATGTGACTGAAAATTCATCCACAAGTTATTCGCAATGATGTGCATAACTTTTAGACAAAAACATGGATTTTGCTGAAAAATGTTGATAATTTTGGAGTTTTGCACATTGTTATTGATGAATAAGAGGCAAAAAATACAGTTATTAACGAAGTTTTCCACATTATTAACAATTTTGTGCGTAATCATAATACGGTAAAATGCGTATAACTATATTGTCGAAATATGACAGAATATTTCGAAAGTTGTATTGTCTTTGTGTGGAATTCATCAGAATGCCGGGTGTAATTTTAGCGTGGATTCGGTGAGTGAACGGATGAAATTTTTTCAACAGTACAATGCAAGGAAGATACCGCTGGCAAATTGCTGTATAAGGCTGATTTCAAAGATGGATTGGTGAAAATTTACTAAAAAATCATGCGTTGCAAGGTATATTGAGATATTTTGCACAAAAAAAGCTGTTTTTCTCCTTGCTTTTATAAGACGAGTAGGGTATAATAGAATCAGAAAAAAGCAAAGGAGTGGTAACCATGCAGTATATTATCAGTGGAAGAAATATTGATGTTACAGAAGGACTCAAATCAGCAATCCATGAGAAGATTGGAAAGCTAGAAAGGTATTTTACTCCGGACACTGAAGTACATGTTACATTGAGTGTAGAAAAGGAAAGACAAAAAATAGAGATTACGATTCCAATGAAAGGAAATATTGTTCGTGCTGAGCAGACAAGTGATGATATGTATGTATCTATTGATTTGGTAGAAGAGATCATTGAACGCCAGTTACGAAAATATAAAAATAAAATTGTGGACAGACAGCAGGCAGCAGCGAGTCTGAGCAAAGCTTTTGTGGAAGAAGAGATCGAAGATGATGACGAGATTAAGATCATCCGTTCTAAGAGATTCGCCATGAAGCCGATGGATCCGGAAGAAGCTTGCGTACAGATGGAATTGTTAGGTCATGATTTTTATGTATTCCGTAATGCGATCTCAGATGAAGTCAATGTGGTTTATAAGAGAAAGGACCATACTTTTGGATTGATCGAACCGGAATTTTAAAATGAACATGGTATAATAGGATGAGGTAGAATTTTAATATCAGGTGGCTGAAGATGCAGTCACCTGATTTTTTTATTGTAATATAGTAATAGAGAATATATCTTTTGCATAGATAAGGGGTCTTATATGGACGGAGTATACCTTTTTTCTAAAATGCATTTTACGGAATCTGTTTATATGGCAGGAGCGGTCATGCCGGTTCTTTATGCCTTGGTTGCAACAATGATCACATTTTTATTGACTTCATTTGGAGCATGCAGCGTCTTTTTTGTACGAAAAAATATCAGACAGAATGTACAATGTCTTTTTTTGGGATTTGCGGGAGGCGTGATGATCGCAGCAGCAATCTGGTCACTTCTGATACCGGGAATTGAAGCGGCACAGGCACAAAAACAGATTGGATGGTTTGTGGCTGCAGGCGGTTTTTTACTTGGTGTATTACTTCTTTTATTTGTAGATTATTTTATGCGCAAAAAGATGCAAAAATTCCGCCTTAGAACAAAAGAGCAAAATCTTAGCAAAAGCACCTTTATGCTGATTCTTGCAATCACAATCCATAATATTCCGGAAGGAATGGCAGTCGGCATGGCATTTGCGTTAGCAGGAAGTCATCCGTCTGATGCGAATTTGATGTCCGGTGCGATCGCATTGGCAGTTGGTATCGGTATTCAGAATTATCCGGAAGGCATGGCAGTTGCACTTCCTTTGTTAAAAGAAGGAATTTCTAAGAAAAGAGCTTTTTTGTATGGAACATTATCGGCAGCTGTAGAGCCTTTGTTTGGTGTGATCGCTGCGATCATTGCCGGAATGGTGCAATCGGTAATGCCATTATTATTAGCATTTGCTGCCGGTACGATGATCTATGTGGTAGTAGAAGAACTGATCCCGGAGGCACATTTAGGAGAGAAAGAAAATGTGGGAACACTTGGCTTTGTTGTCGGTTTTCTGATCATGATGATTCTTGATGTTGCACTCGGATAGTAAGCAATACGGCATGATGGGATAGTCGGATCGCAATAATCGGAACCTCTTTTTGGAATGAATACAAGAAATAGAAATGGAACATCGAAAATGGCTGGCATGAAGTGGCAGAACACAGAATAGAATAGATAGGAAAAGGCATGAAAAAAGAGGAATGTTATGTTAAATTGGCTTTGGGGTTTGATGATCATTATCGGTGTCAGTTATGGAATTGTTACAGGGAATGCAGAAGCGGTCAGTAATGCTTCGATTGATGGTGCAAAAGATGCGGTGACTATGTCGATCACGATGCTTGGCATTATGGCAATGTGGACCGGTGTGATGGAGATCGCAAAAGAGTCCGGGCTGATGGATCGTATGACAAAAGGACTGTATCCGGTATTGCATTTCTTGTTCCCGGCAATTCCAAAAGGACATAAAGTAAACGAATATATCGCAGCTAATATAATTGCTAATATCTTAGGATTGGGCTGGGCGGCAACGCCAATGGGGCTAAAAGCGATGAAAGAGTTAGCCGATTTGCAAAGAGAAAAACTTCGACGGCAGAATGCACCGGCAAAATGGTATCGGATGGCTTCTGACGAAATGTGCACGTTCTTGGTGATCAACATTTCTTCATTGCAGGTTATACCGGTTAGTATGATCGCTTATCGCAGTCAGTATGGAAGTGTCAATCCGGTTGCGATTGTTGTGCCGGGATTGATTGCGACGACGGTAAGTACACTGGTAGGCATGATTATTTGTAAGCTGATGTCACACCAATCAAAAAGCTCATAAACTCCAAAATCCAAGCGTGCATGCTTGGATTTTGGAGTTTATGAATTTTGTAAAAATAATGAGCTTTCTTGTGCTGCGAATTTATGATATACTAATTTTTGTATTTGGTTGTTGCACTTCGTGCTTAAAAATTTTTATAGACAAACAGGAGGAGAAAGATGATTCAGACAAAACTAAAAATTAATGCAAATAAGGAATGCAGCCATATTGCACCGGAAATCTATGGTCAGTTTTCGGAGCATTTAGGACGCTGTATTTATGAGGGAATTTACGTTGGTGAGGATTCCGATATTCCTAATAAAAACGGAATTCGTACAGATGTTGTCGAAGCTTTGAAAGAACTAAAAGTACCAGTTCTTCGCTGGCCGGGTGGATGTTTTGCCGACGAATATCATTGGAAAGACGGAATCGGACCGAAAGAAAACCGCCGGCATATGGTAAATTCTAACTGGGGAGGTGTTGTAGAAGACAACAGCTTTGGTACACACGAATTTATGGATCTGTGTGAGCAGATCGGATGCGAACCGTATCTTGCGGTTAATGTGGGAAGCGGTACGGTTGCAGAGGCAGCAGACTGGGTGGAATATTTGACAGCAGATGGCGAGTCCGATATGGCAAAGCTCAGAGCAAAGAACGGACACAAAGAACCATGGAAGATCAAATATCTTGGTATTGGAAATGAAAACTGGGGCTGTGGTGGCAATATGTCAGCAGACTATTATGCCAATGAATATAAGAAATACCAGACATTTTGCCGGGAGTATGGAGACAATCATTTGTATAAGATTGCTTGTGGACCGAGTGCAGATGATTATGAATGGACAAAAGAGTTATTAAAACGTGTCAATGGATGCCACACAAGGGGGATCAGTCTGCACTATTATACACTTCCGACAGGAGACTGGGGACATAAAGGAAGTGCAACCGAGTTTGATGAGAAAGAGTATTATCAGACAATACAGCAAACGATGAGAATGGACGAGGTCATAAAAGGACATTTAGCGGTTATGGACAAGTATGATCCCGATCATAAGATCAGTTTGATCGTTGATGAATGGGGAACATGGTATGATGCAGAACCGGGAACGAATCCGGGATTTTTACATCAGCAGAATACAATGCGAGATGCGATCGTTGCGGCATATAATCTGAATCTGTTTAATAAACACAGTGATCGTATTGCCATGGCAAATATCGCACAGGCAGTCAATGTATTACAGGCAATGATTTTAACGCAAGCAGATCAGCTTGTTAAAACACCGACATATGAAGTGTTCTGGATGTATCGTGATCATCAGGATGCCACACTGGTAGAAAGTCATATGCTTCCGGGAATGACAGGAACAGAGGAAGTATGGGTTCCTGCTCTGTCAGAATCCTGCTCGATCCAGGAGAAAAATGGAGAAAAAATCTTAACGATCACATTGTCAAATGCGTCATTAAAAGATCCGGCACAGATAGCGATCGAATTAGAAGAAGGGATGCAATTTGCAGGAGAAGCGTCAATTACTGAGCTGACAGGTGAGGTACATGCTCACAATACATTTGAACAGCCGGATTGTATTATGCATCAGGATAAGATAGAACAATGGTCAGGAAAGACAAAGACGATTGAAGTCGGACCATGCAGCGTTTATAAGGTGAGTGTTCATGTCAAAGCATAAGATTCCCTGTATCCGTTGTTTGCTTCGTGATTTGGATCAAAAAGCTGCACTAAATCAGGTGACAGCTTACCGTGAGAGACTTCCGGTACAACAAAGAGCTAACAAAGAGCTTTTTGAGGAAAGACTTTCGATTTGCCGTGATTGCAAGTGGCTTCGGCTTGGAGTATGCCAAAAGAGCGGATATTATGTAGAAGCAAGTGCCTATGACAAGACAAAACATTGCCCTTTGGGAACAAAAATCTGGTAGATTCTATTTTGCCTGAACGCTGTTAGAGAGTAACTTACAAAAAAGATTATCTCAGAAAATTTACAAAAAAGAGGTTTCATATGAAAAGAATAATGGCATTTTTATTGAGTATTATGATCGTGGCAGGAAGTGTTTTTTCCACTCCTGCCGTAACAAAAGCATATCAGGTTCCATCGAACTTGAAATGGTGGGCTAATGACCGTTTTGGTATGTTTATCCATTTGGGAGCATATTCATCCTATGGAAAAGGTGAATGGATCATGAATGTTGATAAGATCTCAAAGAAAAAATATCAGGAAGAGATCGCATCAAAATTTAACCCAAAGAACTTTAATGCAAAAGAAATCGTTTCTTATGCTAAAAAAGCAGGCATGAAATATATTGTGATCACGGCAAAGCACCATGAAGGACTTGCCTTGTGGGATACAAAGGTGGAAAGTTTTAAGGATTATACCGGTACAAAGACGTTCAGCTTACAGCAATACACACCATTTGGAGCATCCGGCCGCGATATTCTGATGGAGTTAAAAAATGCCTGTAAGAAAGCAGGAATTCATTTCGGATTGTATTATTCTATTTTGGACTGGAATCATTCTTCTCAGACGATTTCCGGTGATTTTACAAAAATGCGTTCGATGGAGGCAAGAAAAGCGTATATTCAGGATATGAAAGCACAGTTAAAAGAATTAATGACAACATATGATCCTGAGATTATGTGGTTTGACGGAGACTGGACATTAAGAAAGAGCAATCCGACATTGGAAAAATGGTGGACAAAGGCAGACGGAAAAGATCTTTACCGTTATTTAAAGAGTATCAAGTCATCTGTTATTGTCAATGAACGTGTGTGCCGTAATTTCGGAATTGGTGATTTTGAGTGTCCGGAGCAGACAGTACCGGCAGCAGATCTTACAAGACCATGGGAAACCTGTCAGACTATGAATAATTCATGGGGCTATACCAAAGCAAATGAGAAATGGTATCGCAGTTCTAAGTCGGTTGTCAGAGAGTTAGTTGATGTCGTATCAAAAAATGGAAATTATTTATTAAACATCGGACCAAAAGGTGACGGAAGCATGACGCCAAAGAGTAAAACCGTTTTAAACGGTGTTGCAAAATGGATGAAGAAAAACAGCGAAAGTATTTATGGAGCAGTAAAAAGTCCGTTTAAGAAAACACCATCCTGGGGAAAATATACCCGGAAGGGAAAGATGGTCTACGTTCATGTTAATAAATGGCCTAAAAACGGTAAGTTAGCGGTGAAACGTTATAAAAAGTACAAAGTGAAAAAAGTAACCTGTATCAGCAATGGCAGGAAATACAAGTCTTCTACAAAAGGAAAAACCGTTACACTCAAGGTCGGAAAGAAGGCAGTTAATACGGTAGATACTGTTTTTGCAATACAGTATCAATAGGCATGACTTGCAAAGACATCATGAGAAAAAAAGTTACTCAAACATGTAAAAATAGCTTAAAAGGAATTTTTTAGTGAATTTTCATTTTTGATCTTGTCATAATGATAAAAATGGACGGACGATCATAAACAAGAGCGAGATTCAGCTTATAAAAGACCGTATCAATGGATGATTAAAAACAAGATTGAGATCGAGCTTATAAAAGAACGTTTCAATGGATGATCAAAAACAAGATTGAGATCGAGTTTATAAAAGACTGTATCAGTGGATGAACGATCATGAACAGATCCAATAGAAGAGTTTCGATTAAAAAGATCATAACAGTGGTAATGCTGTTATGATCTTTTTTGTACAATTTCTACGATGAATATATCAAAGGAGACTGAAAAATAAATATTTTTTGAAATCAAAAAAATGCTATTGCAAATAGATATATATTGGTATATGATACGTTAGAAATATATGGAAACGATAAAATGATTTGATAAAAATTATCAAACTTTACAAGAAATCATAGGAATTGTATATAATTTCTCTTTGATCAATGACTGAACAAAAAGCAGGCTTATAGCGGAAAAGAAAAAACGAGGGAAAGAGCCTGTCAGTAAAACAATGACAATAGGTTGCTTTGTCAGAAAGGAGCAAAAATGAGCAAATCCGTTACAAAAGACATGACAGTAGGTTCACCAATGCGTTTGATCGTAAGCTTTTTTATTCCGTTATTACTTGGAATGCTTTTTCAGCAGTTTTACAGTATGATGGATACGATCATTGTAGGAAGATGTTTAGGTGTCAATGCTTTGGCAGCAGTAGGTTCAACCGGATCAGTTAATTTTATGATCATTGGTTTTTGCATGGGTGTCTGTAATGGCTTTGCAATCCCGGTGGCACAGCGTTTTGGAGCAAAAGACCAGACAGGTCTTCGTAAATTCGTGGCAAACAGCGTATGGCTTTCAATTGTTTTTGCAGTGATCATGACCATTGTAACCTGTATCTTATGCAGACAGATCATGACCTGGATGCGTACTCCGGCAGATATTTTTGAAGATGCCAATACATACATTTTCATTATATTTATAGGAATTCCGGCAACCTATCTGTATAATCTGGTATCCGGCATTATCCGTTCGTTAGGAGACAGCCGTTCGCCATTGTTCTTTTTGATCGTGTCTTCTGTTTTAAATATCGGATTGGACTTTTTGTTTATTTTGACATTTCATATGGGGGTTGCCGGTGCGGCATGGGCAACGGTGATCAGTCAGGCTGTATCAGGAATCGGCTGCCTGTTCTATATGAAGCATAAATTTGAAATTTTAAAGATCCGTCCTGAAGAGTGGAAAATGGATACAAAATATATGAAAATTCTTTGCGGAATGGGAATTCCGATGGGATTACAATATTCGATCACGGCAATCGGCAGCGTCATTTTACAGACTGCGGTCAACACTCTGGGTTCTTCGGCAGTTGCAGCAATTACTGCAGGAAGCAAGGTAAGTATGTTCTTTTGCTGCCCATATGACGCAATGGGATCTACAATGGCAACCTATGCCGGACAAAATGTTGGAGCCGGTAAGCTTGATCGTGTGAAAAAAGGTATGCTTTCCTGCTGTCTGCTTGGATTGATCTATGCAGTGCTTGCGTTTGTCTTCTTATTTTTCTTTGGACGGTATACGGCATTGCTCTTTATGGAAGCCTCAGAAAAAGCAATCCTTGGCAACGTAACAACATTCCTTTTGATCAACAGCGCGTTCTTCTTCCCACTTTCTCTGGTCAATATCATCCGTTTTACGATTCAGGGAATGGGATACAGTGTTCTGGCTATCTGTGCAGGAATCTGTGAAATGGTTGCGCGAAGCATTGTTGGTTTTGTATTTGTACCAATGTGGGGCTTTGTGGCCGCCTGCTTTGCAAGTCCGGTTGCATGGATCTGTGCGGATATTTTCCTGATCCCGGCATTTTTCTATTGCCTGCGCAGATTAAAAAAGGTATATTAAAAGCAGAAAAAATACATGAAATGAAATGGCATGAAAATGCCCCGGTTTTTTATAGTGAAAAATATATATTTACTAATAGTATTGTTAGGAATAACAGAGCAGGGACAGAATGCAATATCAGAGAATATTATGCAATAAGAAAAAGTGCATTTTGTAATGGAGGAAGCAAAGAGTGGAGAAGGAACCAGAACAGATACTTGCAAAAAGTTCGCTTTGTAAGGGGATGATAAAGGAAGAGATACAGGAGATCTTATCTCAGAATGGCTGTCGTATCTGTCATTATGACAAAGGCGAAACCATTTTTTTGCAAGGACAGAAAGCAGACCGAATGTTTGTGCTTGTTTCGGGAAAGGTTGTGATCGCCAAAGTAAGTGCAAGTGGGAAAAAGAGTGTTCTTACCTGCATTGAAACGGTCGGAGACCTTTTTGGAGAGATTTATCTTTTTATCGGAAAAAGGGAATTCGAGATGGAAGCACAGGCAGTTGTTTCTACAACTGTTTTAAGTATTGACAGTCGCATTTTTGAAAAAGAAGCAGATAATTCGATGGCAGAGATCCGTTTAATGAAGAACCTGTTACAGATCTTTGCAAAAAAAGCCTATCTATTGAACAAGAGACTGCGGTTGTTAAGTGCCGGAAGTCTTCGAGAAAAGATTGCCTCTTTTTTGCTGGAACATGCAAGTGAAGATGGAATGGTTTATTTGTCTATGACAAAAGAAGAGCTGGCGGAATATATGAATGTGGCGAGACCTTCTCTTTCCAGAGAAATCGGAAATATGGCGGAAGAAGGATGGATCGCATTGCAAGGAAAAAATATTTTGATCAGGGATTTAGAAAGTCTGGAAGATCTTTTATAACAGGAAAGATCAGAAAAGAATGGTGTAATGTCAGTTTGTGATAATATCATCATGGAGATATAATTTTTTAAATGACTAAAACGGTGTAACATTTGTTACATCGTTCTTTATAGGAAGGTGTTATACTACTTTCAGAATCAAAGAGAGACATAAAAAATAAAAAACAAAAAGACAAATAAAAGAAGACCTAAAACTAATAGACTTAGTAGTAGAACTATTAGACGCACGAATACCAATATCAAGTAGAAATCCAGACATAGAAGAAATAACAAAAGGAAAAAAGAAAATAATAGTACTAAACAAAAGTGACTTAGCAGAAGAAAAAGAAAATCAAAGATGGCTAACATACTATTCAAGTAAAGGAATACCAGCAGTACTAACAGACTCACAAAACGGAAAAGGAATAGGACAAGTAATAAACAAAATAGAAGAAGTAATGAAAGACAAGAAAGAAGAGATGGACTCAAAAGGCAGAACAGGAAGAAAAATAAGAGCAATGATATTAGGAATACCAAATGTAGGAAAATCATCATTTATAAACAGAATAAGCAAAAAAACATTAGCAGGAGTAGGAAACAAACCAGGAGTAACAAAACAAAAACAATGGATAAGAATAAACGAAAAAGTAGAATTATTAGACACACCAGGAGTATTATGGCCAAAATTCGAAAGCAATGAAGTAGCATTACACTTAGCATTTACAGGAACAATCAAAGAAGACGTATTAGACAGAATAGAAGTAGCATATGAACTAACAAAATACCTAATAAAAGAATATCCAGAAAAACTATGTCAAAGATATCAACTAAAAGAAGAATATATAAAAGAAATAATGAAACAAGAACATCAACCAGAAAACCAAAACATATATGAAATAATGCAAGAAATAGGAAGAAAAAGAGGATGTATAATATCAGGAGGAAATATAGACGACGAAAAAATGTCAAAAATGCTATTAGACGAATTTAAAAATGGAATACTAGGGCAAATCACAATAGAAAAAGTAACAAAAAATAAATAAAATACAAAAACACATACAAAAATAAGAACAAAAACAAATAAAAAATATACATATAAAGCATTTAAAGACAAATATAATAAAAATAAAATCAATACAACCAAAAAAAAGAAAAGAGGAAAAATATGGAATCATTTATAGAAACAAGCCGCAGCATACAAGAAGTAAAATTATTACCACCACTTACATGGGCATATGTAGGAGACTGCGTATATGAATTATACATAAGAACAAAATTAATAAATGAAACACATATGAAACCACACGCATTACACATAGAATCAATAA
>OLOR01000474.1_pt1 | contig 43608 bp, 44 predicted proteins | sample 1672521 | NCBI WGS metagenome assembly OLOR01 (sample SAMEA3136695, study PRJEB25190) | human gut metagenome | biome: human gut; feature: human-associated habitat; material: faeces | place: Austria | collected 2013
CTGTAAAGGGCAACGTAGATGCCACCTTCGCCTGCCTCGCCGCCATGGACGGCGCAGAGACGGTCAGCGCGTATGCGCGATTCAACTGCACCGTCCGCTACGACGCGGCATCGGACGAATACATCGTGGTGGTGCTGTACGGATAAACCAACTGAATACCCGACCAAAAGGCCGACAGCGTATGCTGCCGGCCTTTTGCGTTGGGGGAAAGGAACGCTATGAAGAAAACCATTCCCAAGCTGCTGACACTTGTGTGCCTACTGGTGGCTGTCATGGGGCTGTCCATCGTGACCGCCCACGCCGCCACGGTCACAGGCACGATCAGCAGCGGCAACGAGTACCGCTACCATGAGGACAAATCGCCGGTGTCCCAGTGGGGACCGTACACCAGCAACAAACTCAAGTACTTCACCCGGAACGACACCGGGGAGACTGTCCCGGCCTACTGCATGGAGCCGGAGGTGCGTTCGGCCAGCGGTGATTTGCAGTATTCCTCCACATCGTGGAGCGACCTGACGTGGAATCAGCGGTATGCCGTGACGCTGGCCATGGCCTACGGCTACGGCGGCAATTACGGCTTCAATATGCACCCGGACTGCGCGCAGTTGGCGACGCAGGCGGTGGTGTGGGAGTTCGTGTGCGGCTACCGCAGCCCGGTGTACCCCTACACGCTGTATGACACTACCTGCGCCAATCTGTTCCACTATGCGGGCGACGACGTGGCGGTGGCGTACAACATCATCATTGACCGTATTATGAACCACGGCAAGATCCCCAGCTTCGCGGTGAAGTACCGTAACCAGCTTTCGGACGCCAACGCTATTACGCTGACATGGGACGGCAGTCAGTATGTGGGTACAGCCACCGATACCAATGGTGTGCTGTCGCAGTACTATTTCCGGACCAATATCAGTGGCGTAACCGTCAGCCAGCGGCGTAATGTACTGACCGTGACAGCCACAAAGGACGCAGCGGCGCAGCTGAACGGCTATATCAGCAGCGACTACAGCTACTCGCTGGATGTGGAGGGCACGGAGTCCGTGCTGCTGGAGCCCAGTAACGGCAGTGGCTACCAGGCGTGTGCGGCGCTGACCTCACTGCCTGACCCCGTGTGGGCGTATATACACTTCAAGGTCAACATTGTGGAGGAGAAGGGCAGCCTGACCATCAACAAAGTCGATGCGGAGACCGGCAAGGCGCTGGCGGGCGTGACCTACCGGCTGTACGACAGCGCAGGGAAAAAGGTGGCGGATGTGACCACCGGCGCGGACGGCAAGGCAGTGCTTGCTGATTTGCCGCAGGGCAGGTATAGCTATCAGGAGATCAGCGCACCCAGCGGATATGTGGTGGACAACACAAAGTATCAAATCACCATCTCAGCCACAGCGCTGAATATTACGGCGAAGCGGACAAATGCGCTGGCCAAGGGCAGCATCACCATCCGCAAGGTGGATGCGACGGGTGCCCCGCTTGCTGGGGCGGAGCTGCTGTTGGAGACTTCCGCAGACGGGAAGACGTGGACGGAGGTGGGCAGAGTGACCACCGACAACACAGGCATCGCAAAGTGGGAGAATCTTAAAACCGGTGTGCAGTACCGTGTGACGGAGACCAAAGCCCCAGCAGGGTACACGCTGCTGACTGAGCCGCTGTTCGCCGGAGTATTGGACAGCAGCAACCGCGATGTCACCATCACCGCCTGTAACAATGCGGGCTTCATCCTGCCCTTCACGGGCAGTACGGGATTTACAACCTATATTGTGCTTGCGGCACTCATGCTTTGCATGGGTGTTTATTTTTGCAAAAAAATCGAAATGAAGGAGAACACCAAATGAAAAAGATCCATCGCGTATTGGCCATGCTCATGGCCGCTATCATGGCGCTGAGCCTTATCACCACAGCGTTCGCGGAGCCGACCATCGACCCCACAAAGAAAGCATCGCTGAGCATTTACAAGTATGACATCACCAAGGCCGGCAACGATGGCGCGTGGGACGCGGAGTCCTACGTTTCCACCGGTCTGCATGACGATGCGGTTACCGACAAGTTGAGCAAGTATGCCATTCAAGGCGTGGAGTTCACCTACCTCCGTGTTGCCGACATCACCATGAACAATGAGGTCGTGGACGGTCGGCGGCAGGTGGGCGTGCCGTATGGCTTCGACAGCTCCGACCGCAGCACCGACGTGCTGTCCGCCATCGGTCTGACCGCCGCAGACGCTCACAAGACCGAGGGCGGCGTCAACTACTTCACCAGCGATATGCTCAACAACAAGCTGTCCACCGCACTGGCTGCCAACGCCACCACGGTCAAGAACGCTCTGGAAGCGGCTGTGAAAAACGGCGGCGTGGCTATGACTGAGACGGACACTGCCGGTCACACCTTTGCTGACCAGATGGAGCAGGGCTTGTATCTCGTCGTGGAGACTCGCGTCCCTGAGAATGTCACCAGCACCTGCAACCCCTTCTTTGTGTCTCTGCCCATGACTACCATTGATGGCGCGGCGTGGAACTACGATGTCACCGTCTACCCCAAGAATCAGACCGGCAATCCTACGTTGGATAAGACTGTGCGCGAAGCAAAGAATTCCACCGGCAAGAATACCGGCAGCCTGACCGACATTACCGATGGGTACGCCCATACCGCTACTGCCTCCGTAGGCGACACCGTGGACTACCAGATCATCAGCACCCTGCCCACGATTACCTCCAAGGCGTCTTCTCTCAGCGAATATACTTATGTTGATACCATGTCTAAGGGTATTCGCTACAACAAGAACGATGTGGTCATTGAGTTCTTTAAGGACGCTGGCTGTACTGACAAGATCACCACCTGGGATGAAAATTCCGGCAACTTCACCGTGGCCTACGACGACACAGCCAACACCATGACCATCCGCATGATCGACACCGGTCTGGCGGAGATCAACGAGGCGGCCACCGTGTATACCGACAGCGTCACGCGTGGTTACAGCGACTGCACCATGCGCATCACCTACGCTGCCACCCTGACCGCCGATGCCAAGATGGGCGATACCGACAATCCCAACGAGGTCGTGCTGACTTGGAAGCGCACCAACACCACTTACTTTGACACCCTCAAGGACTGCTGCCATGTGTACACCTACGGCATTGACGTTCTCAAGCAGTTCAGCGATAACGGCGGCAATCTGCGAAATGTGAAGTTCCGGCTGCACAACGACACCGATGATGTATTCGTGATTGCCGACTTGAAGGATGGCGTGTACTACGCCAAGGGTATCACCAGCAAAAAGTCTGATGCCACGACCTTTATCCCCAACAGCAGCGGCCACATCGTGATCAAAGGGCTGGAGGACGATGCTTACAGCCTGACCGAAATTGCTACCGACAAGGGCTATGTGCTGCTGAAGGACGCGGTCAAGATCGATATCAAGACCGCTGAGAGCGGCCAGTGCGAGAAGTGCGGTGCCAAACTGCTGACCGCCTCCGCCACCGTCAACGGTAAGGACGTTACCATGACCGACGGCAACGCCATTGTGCCGCTGACTGTGGTCAACAACCCCGGCTTCGACCTGCCAAAGACTGGTGGCTACGGCACGTGGATGTTCACTATTGGTGGTGTGGCACTGTTGGGCGCGGCGGCTTTCATCGTAATCCGCAGCCGTAAGCACAAGAACGAGCAGTGAAACGCTGGCTACTAGCGGCGGCTTGCGGTATTGCAGCGCTGGGGCTGATGCTTTATCCTCTGGCGGGAGAACTTCTGAGCGAAAGGTATCATTCGGACATAGAAACCACCTACACCGCAGCTATCGCGGACACCGATGATGTCGAGTTGACTGCCCAGCGGGAAGCAGCGCAGCAGTACAACGCCATGCTGTCCGGCGCAGCCATTGCAGAGGGAGGGGCATCCGCCCCTCCCTTGGCCTATGTCCAGCAGCTCACGGCGGGCGGCGTTATGGCCTATGTGGACATCCCCAAAATCGGCGTATATCTGCCCGTGCAGCACGGCACGGATGCAGACACGCTGGAAAAGTCAGTTGGCCATGTGGTCGGCACATCTCTGCCGGTAGGCGGAGAAAGCACCCATGCGGTGCTGTCGGCCCACAGTGGACTGGCGAGTTCCAAGCTGTTTTCGGACATCGACCAGCTTGCAGAGGGTGACACGTTTTACATCCATGTGCTGGGTGAGGTGCTGGCATACAAGGTGGACGCCATCCATACGGTGCTGCCCACAGACACGCGCCTACTCCAAATTGAGGAAGGCGAGGACTATGTAACGCTGGTGACGTGTACCCCGTTTGGGGTCAACACCCACAGGCTGCTGGTGCGAGGCCACCGCATTCCGTACACACCCGAACAGGCAACCGCTGCCGCCGTGGAAAAACCTGTGACATCCTCCTGGACGCAGCATTACCTCACCGGCTTGGGTGTCGGCCTTGGCGCGGTGGCGGTAATCAGTGGTGCTTACTTTTTGGCAAGGAGGAAACGCCATGCGTAAGACACCTTTTGTACTGGCTGCGCTGTTGGCCGTGGCGGGCATCTGCGTCGTGCTATGGCCGGTGTTCACGGGACAAAGGCTGCAAGCCGACACAGATGAGGCCGTGCAGAGCTTCCTCGAAGAACGAAAGCCGGAGCAGCAATATCCCGAACTGCTGGCGGCTCTACAAGAGTATAACCGCCAGCTTTACGCAGAAAAGCAGTGTAACCTCACCGACCTCGAAGCCTGTGAGAAGCCCGCCGCCGACTTGACTGTCTACGGTATCGAAGATGAGATCATCGGTGTGTTGGAGATACCCGCTATGGAATTGACCATGCCCGTCTATCTGGGCGCGTCCGATGCTCACCTTGCCGCAGGCGCGGCGGTGCTGGGCAATACCTCCGCGCCCATCGGTGGGGATAACACCAATTGCGTCATTGCCGGACACCGGGGCTGGCGCGGTGCGGACTACTTCCGGCACATCGACCGCTTGGCTGTGGGCGACAGCGTTACGCTGACAAACTTATGGGAGACGCTGACCTACACGGTGGCTGACATTCAGATCATCCAGCCCCATGAGGTAGATAAGATCAAGATACAGCAGGGGTGCGACCTGCTGACGCTGCTGACCTGCCATCCCTACGCCAGCGGTGGGCGACAGCGGTATGTTGTGTACTGCGAGAGAACGGAGGTGAGATAGCGGTGGTTCTTGTAGGCAAAGTGACCTTCGTAGGGGACGATGACATCCTCTACGACGATGCAGACGCTTTTCTGGACTGCATCAGGGAGGAATTGCCCTACCGTGATACCACAGGGTTTCGCTATGAAGTCCTGACAGACGATCCCGCTATCCGCAAGGCAGCAGATGACATCCTGTTTGACTTTCTTGGTGAGGAAAACCCATGTGAGCTGGAAGACTACACACAGACAATGGGAGGAATTTAGTATGAACGTAAATCGGGAACTGCTGGCGCTCCTGCGGAAGCAGTACCCTGTGGGTACACGCATCCGGCTGGACTCCATGCGGGATCCGTACGCACCGGTGGAAGCTGGCACGACGGGAAAACTGGACTATATCGACGACGCCGGGCAGTTCCATATGAAATGGGACAACGGACGGACGCTGGTGCTCATCCCCGGCGTGGACAGCTTTACCGTTTTACCGCCCGAGCTCAGTATGATGAAGCTATATATGCCGCTTACCGCCGAGCTTTATGAGCCGGATGTGTATGGCAATATGCAGGAAGAGCCGGAGCTGCTGACCGGACACGACCTGACCGCGTATGAGGATCATATCCGCAGCGCACTGGTGAAGTATCGGATGCCGGAGGAGGTCAAGCGCGGCATCATGCACTGGTACGATACGCCGGACAGTGTGAACGACAAGGTGCGCTCCGTCACCTTCGACGTGGAGCGGCGAAACGGCAAGCTGTGGGGTATCGCGGAATGTCAGATCAGCGGCGAGTTGTCGGCGGCAGAGCTGACCACGCTGAAGGAATATATTGAAGGGCAGGCGTCGGACGGCTGGGGCGAGGGTTTCGAGCAGCATGAGATCGCCGTTGGACGTGGCAGCGAGCTGTATGTGCATCTGTGGCAGGATCACGGTTGGAGCATCCAGACGGAGCGGGAACGCTTCCGCGCCCACTTTGAAAAGCTGCCGGAGATGTGCTTCTCGCTGCTGCCGGGCACAGGACAGCTTATCTGCATCAAACGCGGCGAAAGCGGGTACTACCCCAGCGATTGGTCTACCGGTGACGCCCACGAGAACCGCCGTATCGCGGATGAGCAGAACAGAAAGAGGGGCGTGACGCCTGCACAGGAGGAGGCTATGAAGATCGGCAGTATGTGCGGCTGGGATGTGCCCGGCGCAGACCCGGATAACTGTGAGAACATCGTACAGCGGCGAGGAGGGATGGAGCTTGGATAAGAAGGTCTTTTCCGTATACATGGGCAATCCCGACAACAGCAATCACGCGGAGCTGGAGCTGCCCGCCACGCCGTGGGAACTGGTGGATGCCATGGACAAACTGCGTCTGTCAGAGGGACAGGAACCCTATTGGCAGGTGGAGGACATGGGCCGATATGACTTTCTCGCCCCACATCTTGATGGGTACGATTTGTACCAGTTCAACGCACTGCCAGAGAAGCTCCGTACATTCAGCGATGTGGATGCCGTGGCCTTCGAAGGGTTAGTGCAGATGGAGCTTGACAATCTGTATCAGAACAACGGCGGTGATCTGACGCTCCGGCGGGTACTGGATCTGGCATACAGCGTGGATTGCTGCCATGTGGTGCCGGGGATCACGGACGATGCCGTGCTGGGACAGTTCTACGTGGAGAACGATTTTCTCCCGGATTTGGCAACCGTGCCGGACAGCGTATTGGAAATGCTGGACTACGAGAAGATCGGCAGATCGATGCGTGAGGGTGAGGGCGGTGTACTTACGCCCCACGGCTATGTGATGCAGGAGTCCGAGCTGCGGCAGGCCCCGTCCAACTTGGGCAGGCCGCCACGAAAGCCGCCGTATATGATCTATTTCCTCTGCGTCAGCGACGTCCGTGCCGTAAAGCTGTACCTGCCCGCAAAGCAGGCAGAGCTGGACGCCGTGCTGGATTGCCTGGAGGTGGACAGCTGGCAGGAGGTGCGGCTGGAGGAGTGCGACGCCGCCATGCCGGAGATGTGGCGCTTCACGGATATGGCCTATGACAGCATGGAACAGATCAACCGATTTGCACAGTGCCTGGAGGAACTGGACAGAAATAACGAACTGATAAAGTTCAAGGCTGTGGCCGGTCAGCTGGACATCAGCGGCTTGGATGATGCGTTTGCACTGGTAGAGCATCTGAGCGAATATGCCCTTGAGCCGGGGATCCATTCTCTGGAGGAATTGGCGAGGGAGGAGCTCTCCGTCATCGTGAACGATCCGGATCGTGACCTGCTGACGCGGCATCTGAACATGGAGGCCTACGGGGCAGACCTGTTGTGGCGAGATCAGGGGCTTTTCAGTGATTATGGCTATATCTGCCGCCCGGACGGACAGCCGCTGCAAGCACCGCGGCAAGGCGTGGACATGACCATGCAGTAAAATTTAACAACAATGGGGCCGCTTTCCGAAAAGGGATGGCGATCCCTCTTTTTGCGCCCTTTTCGGTGAACGGTCACCGGAAGGGAGTGCAAGAATGACGAAGGAAACCGTCGCCCTGTATCTGGAAAATGGATTTAAAGGGCGCAGAAATGTGATCAGCAGCCGGGAATTGGAGCGTGTGCTGGGCATCAGCGGGAACGAGCTGCGGCGGCGCATCAACCTTCTGCGGCGGGACACTGTACCCATCGCGGCAGACCAGCGGGGCTACTACTTCGCGGAAACGGCGGCGGAGGTCTATGATACCATCCGCGGCTTGCAGAAAATGCGCAGCGGACTGGACGCGGCTATCTCCGGACTGGAGCGTGCGTTGGAGAAATTTGATGCGTGACAGCCTGATAAAGCTCATGCCTTGGATGGGCGGTAAGGGACAGCTTATGTGGGCCATACAGATGCTCTTGCCCATCCACTATAAAACACTGGTGGATGTGTTTGGCGGCAGCGGTATCATCACGCTGAATACCGCCGTGCCGAAGGGGTGCCTGCAAATATATAACGACCTGAACCACGACCTGTATAACCTGCTTTTCTGCGTCAAGCACCGCCCTATGGCTCTGACGAAGGAACTGAGCTTTCTCCCCATCAATGCCCGTGACGAGTTTGATGTGCTGCGCAGACAGCTACAGGGCGAGGACTTCACACAGCTGTATCTGGATGAGGAGCTGCAGCTGGCAGAGCAGATGTTCCCACCGCCGGAGGCGGAGGAGGTCAAGCGGCTGCTGCAAAGCCGTGCGGAGCTGTCGGATGTGCGCCGCGCCGCCGCTATCTACAAGCTGCAGCGATACAGCTATAACGGCAACGGCGACAGCTATGGTGTGAGCTCCTGCGATATACAGCGATTTTTTCGGGATATTTGGGAGTGTTCTCACCGCCTGAAGGATGTAGCGCTGGAGAATAAGGATTTCGAGAGCATCATCACCACCAATAATGATCCGCAGACCACGGTCTATTGTGACCCGCCCTATTATGAGGCGGAGCGTTACGCGGTGGAGTTTCCCCGCAGTGACCATCAACGGCTCCATGACGTACTGGCGCAACACAGGGGCTTCGCCATGGTGTCCTATAACAACTGCGACTATATTCGCAGGCTCTACGAGGACTTTTTCATTTATGAAGTGGAGCGTCCCAACAGCCAATCCAAGAAGAAAAATGACATATACCGGGAATACATCATGACCAACTATGACCCACGTGTTTTTGCATCGCAGATGACGATATTCGGCGATTACAGCAGCGATGGGAAGATATGCCGACTGGTGCATATCCCGGAACGACCTTTGAGAACTTGAGGAGGATCTATCATGAAGAACGAAATGACACTGGACAAGGCCGGCCTGACCATCCCCGGTAGTGAGCTGGCGGAATGCGGCATGGCGGGCGTAGATCTGTCTGCCCAGATGACGCACAGCCTTCTGCTGCTTATGCCTCGTGAGATGACAGCGTTACAAACGGCAGACGCACTGGCCGGACTGTTTGACGCGGCATCGCAGCTTGTGTCTGCCCTGCTGGACGCCTGTCGTATGCCCTGCTGCAAGAACTGCGATTCGGACGTGAGGGAATTCGACCTCGATGCCGTGCCTGCACCGATCCGGAAGCTGCTGCTGGATAGCGGCTGCTGCCCGGCCCTGCTGGAATGCTATCTGGAGGAGGGAGATGTGGTCTATGCTGCCGAATGAGGCAATGTACCCCTACACGGCGAAGGAGGCAAGGGACAGGGGCGAGCTGGAGGTGTGGCGTGCCAATTTTCGCACCAACTGTGCCTGTGCCGGGGCGATAGAGCTGGCGATCCATCGGGACTTTGACGGGATGCACCTCAAGGACGGCTGCGCCAAAAGCGTCATTGACCAGTACGGCTATAGGCGTGTAGGGTATGTGCTGGCCAACACCTTGCAGCTGCACGCCTATGACGGACGCTACCATGAGACCAATAAGAGATGGAGCAGCACCATCTTCGTGCCCGAGGACGGCGGACACCGGCATACCTTCCTCATTGGCAGACATCCCGCTGTACTGGACGGGTTCGTCAGTGACTACCGAGCGGAGCTGGCAAGGCTGCGGCAGAGCCAGGACGCGCCCGCCATGGGCGAAATGACAATGTGAAGGAGGAAGCTATGAAGTATGTGAAACGTGCAGTGCTGGTCTGCGGCGCAGCGGCACTGCTCTGCTGGCTGTTTTCCGTGGCGGCTTACGCCACCGGCAGCGGCGATGTTGCCGGTGCGGTGGAAAGTACATGGGCGGCGGCATCAGGGCAGATCAAGACCGTTGTCAACAATGTGGTATTTCCTGCCATTGATATGATCCTCGCCATTTTCTTCTTTGTGAAGCTGGGTACCGCCTACTTCGACTATCGAAAGACGAGTCAGTTTGAATGGACTGCACCGGCTATTCTGTTCGCGTGTCTGGTTTTTACCCTGACCGCACCGCTGTACATCTGGGACATCGTGGGTGTGTGACCGCGATATCCGAACATTTTTCGGTTGGCTTTTTGCGGGAAGCGTGGTAAAATAACATGGAAATGACAGAGAAAAGAGGTGGCACGATGCAGTATACGCTGATGCACAAGAATATCGCGGTTGCCGATATGGAACTGGATGAGGCGACAAGCTCTATCCAGCGTATCGATGCGGTGTACCGTCCGGAGCATCTTCCGGTGGCTACGGCATCAAAAAGGGACGGCGTGGATCGTGCCGCGCTGAATGCGTGGTGGATCGACCGCTGCATCCCCGCCAGCCGCTCCGGTGTGCGAAAGGCGCTGGAAACACTGGAGTTGCCAAATACGCAGGTGCTGCTGACGCGCTGCTTCGGTTTGAGCCTTTCAGATCAGTACTGGGTCAGACCCCATGGCAGCGACCTCCGGTGGGAGCGCATCAACTTCTTTGAAAACCCCTTTTCAGAGGATATCGGTGATGTGCTCTTGGGCAAAGCCAAAGAAACGGTAGGTTTTGATTTCAGCTCCCCGGATAATACGTCTGACGGTTACCTGAAAAAGCGGTGGAAGATCATAAACGGAAAACGGTGCCTGCTGAAGGCAGGTAGTAACCCCTTTATGCAGCAGCCGTTCAACGAGGTGATCGCATCACTGGTGGCGGAGAAACTGGGTATCTCCCATGTGCCCTATACGCTGCTCTGGGATGACGGCATCCCTTACAGCGTCTGCGAAGATTTCGTCACGCCGGACACGGAGCTGGTCAGCGCGTGGCGCGTGATGCAGTCTGTGAAGAAGGACAACAGTACATCGGTCTACCGCCACTATCTGAACTGCTGCGAGGCGTTGGGTGTGGAGGGCATGGAACACGCTGTAGATCAGATGATCGTGCTGGACTACCTTATCGCCAACGAGGACAGGCATCAGAACAACTTCGGCCTGCTCCGCAGTGCAGATACACTGGAATGGTTGGGCGCCGCACCTATCTTCGATAGCGGCTCCTCCTTGGGGTACGATAAGCTGACACCCCAGATCCTCTCCGCCCGTGCCATTGAGTGTAAACCATTCAAAAAGACGCACCATGAACAGCTCAAGCTGGTGACCTCCTTCGGCTGGATCGACTTTGATAGGCTGAGGGGCGTTGAGCAGGATATCCGGGACATCTTGGATCAGGCCGGTGAGTATGTGGACGAGAGCCGTAAGACCGCTATCATCTCCGCATTCTCCTCCCGGCTTGGGCAGCTGATGGTTTTGGCACAGGTGCAGCGTCAGGAGGATGACGTGGCACAGGATGTAGAACAGGACCGAGCGCAGGACTACGGATTCAGAATGGAACTGTGACCTGCAAAACAATACAGTAACAGGAAGCACTCTGCTGACGGCGGGGTGCTTCCTGCGTTTACGGAGGTGAGAACTTATTTTTATTTGGGACTTTGTAGCCGATACGGTGCTGGGTCAGATCGTGGACTGGTTCTACGGTCAGATCGTGGGCTTTCTCGGCAATTTCTTTTCGGAGATGGGAAACATGGGCGCCGAGCTCTTTGCCATGAGCTGGGTACAGAGCGTGGTGTTGTTTTTCTCCTATCTGGGCTGGGCGCTGTTTGCCATAGGACTGGTGGTAGCCTGCTTCGAGTGCGGCGTGGAATATTCCGGTGGCCGCGGTAATGTTAAGGAAACGGCTTTGAATGCCATGAAAGGTTTTCTGGCGGTCTCCCTTTTTACGCAGGTGCCGGTGCGCTTGTATGAGCTGGCGGTATCGCTGCAGGCCGACCTGACGGCAGGCATCACCGGCTTTGGGACGACCAGCATCGGGGACGCGGCAAAAGCGGCGCTGGAGGATTTCAACGCCGTGGAGAGCCTGACATCTTCCGGACAAATCATTTTGCGGGGCTTTGGCCCGGTGACCAGCGGACTTATGGTCATCTTCTGCCTTGCGCTGATGGCCTACGCGGTCATTAAGGTCTTCTTCGCTAACCTTAAGCGCGGCGGCATTTTACTCATTCAGATCGCGGTGGGCAGTCTGTATATGTTCTCTGTACCGCGCGGCTATGGCGACGGATTCATACAGTGGTGCAAGCAGGTCGTGGGGCTGTGTCTCACGGCTTTTTTGCAGGCCACCATCCTCGTAGCTGGCTTGATGGTGTTTAAGGATCACGCGCTGCTGGGCCTGGGACTCATGCTATCTGCCGGTGAGATCCCTCGTATCGCCGGTGCGTTCGGGCTGGATACCACCACGCGGGCCAATATCTCCTCGGCGGTCTACACGGCACAGAGCGCGGTCAGTATGGCGCGGACGGTGGTGGCCGCGGCGAAATGAGAGTTATCACCATGGGAAGTCTTTTCGATGGAATAGGAGGCTTCCCGCTGGCGGCCATCCATAACGGCGTTGTGCCCCTGTGGGCCAGTGAGATCGAGGCTTTCCCCATCCGCGTCACACAGGAGCGCCTGCCGGGGATGCTGCACTATGGGGATATCACGAAGCTGCGCGGGGACGAGCTGCCGCCGGTGGACATCATCTGCGGCGGCAGCCCTTGTCAGGACTTATCTGTGGCTGGAGCGAGGGCGGGACTTGCCGGTGAGCGTTCCGGCCTATTTATGGAACAAATCAGGATCATAAAGGAGATGCGAGATGCAGATGTTTTACGAGGACGAACAGGTATCCATGTTCGCCCCCGATTCATGTGCTGGGAAAATGTCCCCGGCGCATTCTCCAGCGGGCAGCAAAAGGGAGATGACTTCCGGGTCGTTCTGGAGGAAACACTCGGAATTGGTGTATCAGGAATTCATGTTCCTGAAAATCACCCTTGGGGATGGCGATATTCTGGGGCAGCCATATTGGGAGATCTTGTCTCCCTATGTTGGCGAGTCCTCGACGCTCAATACTGGGGTGTGCCCCAGAGTCGAAAGAGGATCTTCCTTGTGGCAGATCTTGGAGCCCCATCCTCATCGAAAATACTTTTTGAGCAGGAAAGCCTGCCTGGGCATCCTCCGTAGGGCGCGGAAGCGCGGAAAGGTGCTGCCTGCGCCGCTGCATCTGGCGCTGGAGATGCAAAGCGGACTGCGGATAATAGATCTGATGACGCTGGCGCAGCTGGGGCTCATCAAGGCATACCATATCAACCAGCGGAATGAGGGCATCGACCTTGGCAGTACCGCGGGTGCGCTGATGGCTACCTCCAACTTGCAGATGCAGACATTTGTGGCGGGCACGCCGGTGGCTTTTGCGGCAAACCAGCGGGATGAAGTTCGTGACTTGGGCGACAAGGCCGGTGCGATGGGCGCACAGCCGGGGATGAAGCAGCAGACGTTCGTGGCGGGCTTCTCCGCAGGTGCGGGAGCCAGCGCGGGCGGCATCGGTTACCGCGAGGGTGTCGCTCCGACACTGAAAGCGGGCAGCAGCGGCAACAGTATGCCCTCCGTACTGTGCATCAACGATCAGGGCGGAGAGCGTATGGATGTCGCTGCGGATATAAGCGGAACACTGCGTTCGCAGGAACACGGTCACCAGCCGCTGATATTCGAGAACCACGGCATAGACGCCCGCTACCGGCAGATGGGCGATGTGGCTCCGACCATGTCGGCACGCTACGGGACTGGCGGCAACAATGTGCCGCTGGTTGGTGAGCAGGTCTTCTGCATCACCGGCAACGCCATTGACCGTGAGCCGGAGAACGGCGGCAACGGCATTGGGTATCAGGAGGACGTATCCTATACGCTGACCGGCTTTGACCGGCACGCGGTGTTTCGCCGCCAGCGTGTGGATGCATTCACCACTGACGAGATCGCCGGTACCCAGAGCGCACGGCAGGGCAAGGACGCCACTGACCTGATACTCCACACCTGTGAACTGATGGGCGACAAGGATCTGCCCATTCTGCTCATCCGCCGTCTGACGCCCTTGGAGTGTGAGAGATTGCAGGGCTTCCCCGACGGCTGGACGGACATCCCCGGCGCATCCGACAGCGCACGGTATAAGGCGCTGGGCAACAGCGTGGCCATCCCCTGTGTGGACTTCGTGATGAAGTGCATGGTTGACGCTATACAGGCGAGCGAGAGATATGGATAAACTTGTCCATTCCGCTTGCTTTGCGCCCGCTTCTTCGTTGTACTTGTCAATAGCTTTGCAACCGTACTTCGGCTATGCTTTGCTTGCCTCGCAGGAGGCGGAAAGGAGTACATCATGGAGGAAAAGAAAAACCTCTGCGCGCCTATCCCACTGTCCCTGCACCAGCGGCTTCGGGCGGAGCAGGAGCAGCGCAGACAGACACTGTCCGACTACATCACGGACATACTCAAAGAACATTTTGACGGAGGAGCAAAGACTATGAACACCAACACCCGCACCATCGCATTCCAGGTGCCGGAGGAACTCTTTGACCGGCTGAAGGACTACCTCGCCAAGAACGGTCTGAAGCAGAAAGACTTCATCCTGGGTCTCATCGAGCGGGAGCTGAACGACGCAGTGGATGCGGAATAACAACATACAGAGCCGCAGGCGTGTGCCTGCGGCTTCACTTTTTGGAGGAGAACTATGTACCTATACCCAGAAAATCTGACAGCTCGCCCGATGCTGTGGCTGTGGACGCTGCGGGACGTGGCGTTCATCGGCATTGGCCTGCTGCTGTCGGTATTGGCACTGACACAGGCTGGCACCGTGATCCCATTGGTGGTCACAGCGGTGCTGGCCTTTCTCTGCATTCGGCACGGCGGCGTCAGTATGCTGGATTTCCTGCGCTACGCCGCGGCGTTCTTCTTTTTCGACCAGCAATACTACGAATGGAGGGAGCAGACATGAGAAAGAAAAAGTCCACCAGGCAGCTGGTGGGCATCGAGAACATAACGGGCAGCAGCGTACAGACGGCAGACGGTGAACTGTCATTTTACTTTGTGCAGCCCACCAACCTGAACGTGCTGCCGGAAGCCGGAGTCCGCGAACGAGTGACGGCGCTGCTGAGTGTGTTGAAAGGCATGACGGAAGTAGAAATGCTGGCGCTGGATTCCAAAGAGTCCTTTCAGGACAATCGGCTTTTCTACCGCCAGCGGATAGAGCGGGAGGAGAACCCCGCCATCCGTGCGCTGCTGGCGCAGGACCGACGGCATCTGGACGATGTGCAGACCATGATGGCCTCCTCGCGGCAGTTCTGCTTCGTATTGCGGCGCAGAAAGACGAATGGTGCTATCAACTTCAATACAGTGGAGCAGCAGCTCCGCGACAGCGGCTTTACCGTCCAGCGTGCCGAGGGGCAGGTGCTGCTGGAGCTGCTGGCCATCTACTTCGAGCAGGACGCCACCCATGAGGTATTCGACCTTGTGGACGGAGCGCGGTGGCTGACCGCAGAAACGGAGGTATGCCCATGAAGAATCCGTTTCGTAAGAAAGCCCTCGCCCCGCGTGAAGTGTTCATCCGCACGTATCTGGACAGCATCGCGCCGGGCGTGGTGAAGTTCGAGGTGGATCACTACATCTTCGGCAATACCTACCGCTGCGTCTGGGCGCTGCGGGAATATCCCGCCAGCACCGAATCTCAGGCCATCCTGCGGCACTTGGGCGAAAAAAGCGGCGTGACGCTGCGGATATATTGCCGGCAGGTGTCCCCCGGCGAGGAGGACAGGATCATCGACAACGCCAACAAGAAGAACAAGCTGGACGGCTCGGATCCTAACAAGCTGCGGCAGGCAGTGGAGGCCGAGAGCAACCTGCGGGATGTGGCGGAGCTGGTGCATAAGATGCACCGAGAGCATGAGCCGCTGCTCCACTGCGCCGTGTATCTGGAGATGACGGCGGACAGCATGGAGTACCTGCGGCAGCTTCAGACCGATGTGCTGACGGAGCTGGTGCGCTGTAAGCTGAATGTGGACAAGCTGCTTCTGCGGCAGAAGCAGGGCTTTTACTGCGCCAGTCCCGTAGGCTATAACGCCCTTGGCCGGGAGTTCGAACGCGTACTGCCCGCTGGCAGCGTGGCCAATCTGTACCCGTTCAACTACTCCGGCAAGACAGATCCCAACGGCTTTTATATCGGCAAGGATAAATATGGAAGCAACATCGCAGTGGATTTCGACCGCCGCGACAGCGATAAGACCTCTGCCAATATCCTCATCCTCGGCAACAGTGGGCAGGGCAAGAGCTACCTTATGAAGCTGCTTATCTGCAACCTGCTGGAGACGGGGAAGTCCGTGGTCTCACTGGACGCGGAGCATGAGCTGGAGGAACTTTGCGGTAAGCTGGGTGGCTGCTTTATCGATCTGATGGCCGGCGAGAAGCGCATCAATGTGCTGGAGGTGCGGTGCTGGAATGAGGACACAGAGGCGGACGAGTCCGCGCCGGAGGCTTTCCGCAAGTCCACGCTGCTGGCGCGGCACATCTCTTTCCTGAAGGACTTCTTCCGCGCCTACAAGGACTTTTCCGACCCGCAGCTGGATACCATTGAGATCATGCTGTCTGCACTGTATAAAAAATGGGGCATTTCTGAGGAAACAGACTTCCGCCAGCTCAAGCCGGGGGACTACCCCGTCCTATCCGACCTGTATGCGCTCATCAATAATGAACTGGTGAATTACAGGAACGGCAGCCTGTACACGCGGGAGCTGTTGCAGGAGGTTCTGCTGGGACTGCACTCCCTGTGCGTGGGCGCGGACGCACCATTCTTCAACGGGCACACCAACATCTCGGATGACAGGTTTTTGGTGTTCGGCGTAGGCGGTGTGCTGACGGCAGCCAGGAGCCTGCGGAACGCTCTGCTGTTCAACGTGCTGGCGTATATGTCGGACAGGCTTCTGACGGCGGGCAACACGGTGGCGGCACTGGACGAGTTGTATCTATGGCTGTCCAATCCCATCGCTATCGAGTATATCCGCAACTGCCTGAAGCGTGTGCGAAAGCGCGACTCCGCCCTGATGATGGCCTCGCAGAACTTGGAGGACTTCGACCAGGAGGGCGTGCGGGAGATGACAAAACCGCTGTTCGCCATCCCGCCCCACCAGTTCCTGTTCAACCCCGGCTCTATCGGCAAGCGGTTTTACATGGATATGCTGCAGCTGGACGAGGCGGAGTTTGAGCTCATTCAGCACGCACGCCGCGGCGAATGCCTGTTCAAATGCGGCATGGAACGGTATCATCTGGAGGTGAAAGCACCACCCTACAAGGCGGCGCTGTTCGGCACGAAGGGAGGCAAGTGATGGCGATACCTGCACTGGCGCGGCTGGCGGCAGCCGTGCTGACCAATGAGGATGGGCGAAGGACAGCCGGTAAGGTGCTGGCCTTGATCCTGTCGCCGCTTATCATACTGGCGGCGTTCCTGTGCTGCTTCGGTGACGGCGCGTCCCAGCACAACAACGCTGTAGTATCCGCGGCGTTCTATGGCGCAGAATTTTCAGACAAAGTCCCCAAGGAATACCGCACACATATCACCGAGATGCAGGAGGCATTTTCCCTTCTGGATTCGGCCACCGTCTATGTCAATCAGAAAGCCGAGGAAGGCAGCCTTGACCCCATACAGGTCAAGGCTGTTTTCTTTGCCCTATGCTTTGGGGACAACGCACCGACCCGCGCCGCCGCAGACCGCTTCGTGGATTGCTTCTACAAAACGGAAACGCGAACGCGGATGGTGACGGTGACCCAGGAGGACGGCACAGAGGAACTGGTGGAGGAGACATACGAGGTGGCCGTACCGCTGCCGACGGCGGAGGTTTACGAAAAGCTCTCCACCTGGCGTGGCCGCGTGGTGACAGATGCGGAGCGCAGCAACGCTGTGGACATCTACGCTATGGTCATGGGCAGCATGGGCGACGATACCTTCAACGGTGATTATGAGCCGGGCGGCAGTTCACCGATCGAGCTGGATGCATCCATGCTCACCGACCCGACTACGAAGAATGCCGCCGACCTTGTAGTCTACGTCACCAACGCATGGAACTCCGGCTGGGGTTATGTGTGGGGCACCTACGGGCAGACGCTGACGCCGGAGCTGCTGCAGTACAAGCTGACACAGTATCCGGACGGCGTCGGGAAGTATGCCGCGTTCATCCAAGCTAACTGGCTGGGCAGACACACTGCCGACTGTGTAGGGCTCATCAAGAGCTACGGCTGGCTGTCCACCGACACTATGACCATCGACTACGGTACACATGGCATGCCGGATATCGGCGCAAACGAGATGTTCTACAACGCCACACGGCGCGGCGGTATTGAAACTATGCCGGACATGCCGGGACTGGCGGTGTGGAAGTCTGGGCACATCGGTGTGTATATCGGCAACGGCGAGGTCATCGAGGCCATGGGCACCAAGTACGGCGTGGTCAAGACGCAGCTGGAAGGTCGCGGCTGGACGCACTGGCTGGAGGTGCCGGGGATCGAGTATGAATGAGGAGGTAACTATGACAGAGAACCGAAATGAAAAGCTGCTGAACGGGGCGCTGCACTACATTGCCGCGCATACCCCCAGTGAGGAGGCGTACAGGTTTCTGCACGGCCAAATGGGTATCACCAACGAGGAGCTGATGCAGTATGGGTTGGACGGACTGCGAGGGCATTTCCAATATGAGTGGGAAGAAGGAACACTGTGGAGGGAATTCGCGGAGCAGATGGACAGGCTGCTGCCGCGGCCTGATGTGTATACCACCTCTGCGTGGATCTCCTTTGCCAGTGAGCTGGCGGAGGGGGTAGAGACATCGTTCATGCTGGAAGCGAGCAAGCTGCTCTCTGCCTTCCGCGAGATCGCGGGGAAATTCAGCCCCGATGTCGTGGACACCGTCTATCAGACAGTCCTCGTGCCAAACAATGCGCTGCTGAGTCATGAGATATTCCCCGCAGCTGTGGCGGCGGAACAGGATGCGAATGTTCAGGAGATATCCGACATGGCTGCCAGCGGTTCCTTCGAGGGTGGCCGGATGGACATCCAGCAGATGTAGGAGGAATTGATATGGCATATGTAAAGGAACACGCGCCGTCAGAGGTCTATCACCTGACGAAGAAAGAAAACCTGAACAGCATTCTGGAGGGCGGCATGATACGCCGTTTCGGTGATACGGAATGCTGGTTCTGCGCCGACCTGCAAAAGATGAAAGCGTATATGGAGCAGACGGTCATGTGCGAGGGCAAGCACTACTACAGCGTGACGGGTCAGCTCTGCCGCTATCCTAAATTTGTACCGAAGGACTATGTCCTCCTCAAGCTCACGCCCTGCCGACAGGCGGACAACTGGTATCGCTGGGAACAGGAGATACCAGCGGGAAGCTCTGCGGCGTTGGTCAGGGCGGCGCATGAGTTCTCTGCGCTGAAAATCGGCTACCGCGGTGACCTCGCATTTCGCAATGCGGAGGTCATCGACGTGCCGCTGTTCCTTGCGGAAGGGCTCACAAAGGGTGAGCCGGTGCAGACCAGCACGGAGCTGTGGGATGCCCTCTCTCAGCGCATCGAGGATGAGATGGCTGACTATATGCGCCGCCTGGATCTGCGTACCCGCGACGAACTGATACAAACAGCAGACGAGATCGACGCCATGATGACCTGCGACTGCGAACTGAGGCTGCTGGGAGAATGCCTGCCACGCGAGGAGCTGGTCTTTCTGCTGGAGCAGGACAAGCCGCTGGAGCAGATGAGCAGGGCGTGGATGGAGCATCGGAACGTGGATCTCGGAGAGACATTCCAGAGTCTGCTCACCGGCTTATACGCAGAACAGCAGCATGATATGGACATGAAAATGTGAGGAGAAACGATATGGGAGAAACCAATATCACCATCAACTTTGATGCGGCCAAGCTGGATGCGCTGGAGTTTGCGCTCCGCAAGCAGCGGTCTTCCGTACAGCGGCGCATGGCGGAGATGCTCCAGCAGCTCTACGAGTCGGAAGTCCCGGAGGCGGTGCGGGAGTATGTGGACAGCCGGGCTGCGCCTGCTGCAAGGCCCAAGCGACCGGCAAAATCTGTCACACCCAGGGCGCAAATCAGCGAAGTAAAACTGAAGGAGGACATCTGACATGGGAACGCAGGACGATGCGGCTTTTACCTGCGCCGCCTACCGTGTAACGGAAAACGGACAGACGTGGTGTTTCACGACCTCGCCCGGTGAGGAACTGCTGGATGCTGCACAGATGCTCCGCAGATATTGCACAAGTACAGAACACAGCACCGGCAAATTTATCTCTCTGTATTCGCAGGCACAGCCTATCGCGCCGGAGAAGTATCAGAGCAAGATACGTCTACGAATGGAGAACACCGGAAAAGTCACCGGCGTGTTTGACTTGGATTTTGACAGGCGGGAGTTCTCCGCAGTCCACATCATGGACGGTTGGACAACGTGGGCGATGCGGGATGTGATACCGTCTATCCACCAGGCTACAAGGCCGCGCTTCGCAACGGCGGAAGAACAGCTCCGCAAGCTGCTGGAACTGCTGGACGGCATGGAGATCACAACGGCAGGGCATCTCACCGCGCAGAACTTTTCGTTCAGCGATGAGATCCTGATGGAGAACGGCAAGCTGAACTTTTATGTGCAGACTGAGTTCGATGTAGACGCTGCCTTCGGCACATTCGTCTGCACGGATGAGAACGATGATTGGCTGAATATCTACGCCAACTATGACATCGAACAAGGCAAACCCTGCGACACGCTGGAGTTGAATCTCTGCAAGGGAGACGGTACAGAGGAGAACTGGAGCTACCACCTGAACGCCGCCGAGCAGGAGGTGCTGTCCCGGAAGATGGAGGAGCTTTGCCAGCAGCAAAATGGCATGAGTCTGCATGATTTCGCCCGGCAGCTTCAAGAGGAGCCGGGGCCGACGCCGCAGATGCAGATGTAGCCCCGTGTTTGCCCTTGTGGGCCGGTTTGTGGCCTCGCAGGAACGCGGAAGGGTAAGGATAGCGGCCCCAGGGATTTGGAGCGTTTTTGCCCGCTTTTCGGTGCGCCGAAAGCGGAGCAGGAGAAAGGCATTGGCGCTTTTCTGCGCCAATGCCAGTCACGGCAGCCCGCAGTGCGGACTGCCACGAGGGTTTGCGGCGTTTTGAAAATGGCGCTGATTCTCAGAACGTGGATAGGTTTTGACGCTATTCTTTGCAAAAATGCCCGTCAGCCCCGTGTTTACAAGGCTTTCGGGACGCGCAGGCACACGCAGAAAGGAGGTGTGACCCATGGAGGAAAAACGGAGGCATTCGGTCTGGCTGCCGGACGATGTTTGGCGGGAGGTGGATGCGCTCTATAAGCTGGATAATTGCCCCACCCGCAACGAATTCGTAGAGAAGGCCCTGCGGCAGTATTGCGGTCGCTTACACGCCGAGAGGACGGGCGTATATCTGCCTCGCGCACTGCAAGAGGTGCTGGAGGGTACGCTGGGCGTGTTCGGTGACCGGCTGGGCAGGCTGCTGTTCAAGCTGGTGGTAGAACACAACATGACCAACCATCTGCTGGGCGGCGATGTGGATATGACACGCGATGAGTACAGCAAAATGCGCGGCAGCAGCGTCCGCGAGGTGGCATCCACCCACGGCAATATCTCCTTCAAGGACGTGCTGCTGTTCCATCAGGAAGAGTAACGCATGGCGCGGTTGATACAAAAAAGCGGCTACATCAAGAATGGCAAGGCATCGGGATACATGGAGTATGTCGCCACGCGGGACGGTGTGGAGATCATCCGGAGCACCGAGCCTGTGACAAAGAAGCAAGAGCAGTTCATCAAAAGACTGCTGAAGGACTTCCCGGACGCAAAGGAGCTATTTGAGTACAGTGACTACCTACAAACGCCCAATCGCGGTACAGCATCCGCATTTATCGCCGTGGCGCTGGATACACATCTGCACGAAGTGGAATCTGAGAGCGGCTATATGTCCTATATCGCCCAGCGTCCCCGTGCCGAAAAGCACGGCGGCCATGGACTGTTCGGCGAGGCAGATGTCACCGATCTCAAGGTGGCGAAGGCCGAGCTGGACGCTCACGACGGAAAAGTGTGGACGTTTATTTTCTCTCTGCGTCGTGAGGACGCGGAACGCCTGGGCTACAACAAAGCCGCCGCGTGGCAGAACCTGCTGAAGCAGGAGAGCGCCGCTATTGCGGAGGCCATGCGTATTCGGACGGATGATTTCCGTTGGTACGCGGCGTACCACGACGAGGGGCATCACCCCCACGTTCACATGATGGTGTGGTCAGCTGAACCGAAGAAGGGATATCTCACGCGGGAAGGTATCGCTGCCATGCGTTCCAAAATGACGAATGCTATCTTCCACGAGGAGATGAAGGAACTCTACATCAAGAAGGATGCTGCCTACAAAGAGAGTGTCCAGACCGCGAAAGAGTCACTGCTGATGTACATCAGAATGTTGGAGAGCAGTGAGTCAACTGACCCTGTCATAGAGCAAAAACTGCGATATCTGTCTCAGACATTGGAGCAGGTCGATGGCAGACACGTTTACGGCTATCTGCCCAAAGAGGTCAAGGCGCAGGTGGACGAGATCGTGGAGCGGCTGGCGCAGCTCCCGGAGGTGGCGGCTTGCTATGACCAATGGTGGCGGCTGAAGGATGAGATCGCCGGTTACTACGGACGGAACACGCCGCCCCACCTGCCGCTGGTACAGCAAAAAGAGTTCCGTACCATCAAGAATATGATCATTCAGCAGGCAGAGACATTCCGGCAGCCTGTGCCGGAACAAGCCTCTCTTGAGACAGAACCTGTCGAGCAGCAGGTACCGTGGTCGTCTGAATCTCCTGTGGTCATGCCGCAGCCGCAGACGGTCGCATCGCAGATCAAAATAGAGGGCGGCGCGGTCATTCAACTGCTCCTCCACATGAGTCGTATGTTCCGCGGCAATATGCCGGTCATCCCGCCTGCGCTGCGCATCGACTCCAAGCGCCGCAGACGATTACAGGAGAAACGCATGGCCATGGGACACAAGCGGGATGACCACGAGGATGTGCAACTCTACCATGTCAACGACAACACCATGCAATAGGAGGTATGAAGCATGGGCAAATTTGTATATTTCACATCCGCGGAGAAACGGCAGGCCAACGAGATTGACCTGCCGTCTTTTCTGTTGGATCGAGGCGAGAAACTCATTGTGGCCGGACGGGATTACCGGCTGGCCAGCGACCACAGCATCACCGTGCGCGGACCGATGTGGTATGACCATGCCGCACGAAAGGGCGGACGCGCCATCAGCTTCGTGCAGCAATTCTATGATAGGACCTATCCCGAAGCGGTGACCATGCTGCTGGGACGGGACGGTCAGGGCATCATCCCCATCGTCAAGAAAGAGCCTGAACCGCGTGAGCCGAAGCCCTTCGCGCTGCCGGAGGCCTATCTCAATATGCGGCGGCTCTACGCCTACCTGACCACCCACCGGCGCATCGACCGCGATGTGGTCACGGCGTTCGTGCGGGAGAAGCTGCTCTACGAGGACGCTCTGCATCACAACTGTGTGTTCGTGGGCAAGGATGAACACGGCGAGGCCAAGCACGCCCATCTTCGCAGCACCAATAGTCAGGGCAAGGTGTTCCGCATCAATGTGGAGGGCAGCGAGGCAAAACACAGCTTCCACAAGGATGGCACGGACTGTTCCCTCTATGTCTTTGAAGCGCCCATCGATCTGCTGTCCCACATTACGCTCTATCCGACAGGCTGGCTGGAACACAGCTATGTGGCCTGCTGCGGCACATCCATCCAACCGGTGCTGGAGCGACTGCGGCAGAATCCGAAGCTGAATATGGTGTATCTCTGCCTCGACAATGACGAGGCTGGTGAGGACGCCTGTGAAAGTATGATGGAGGTACTGGCGGACATGGATGTGGACGTGGAGCGTCTGCGTCCGCAGGGAAAGGACTGGAACGATGACCTGCGGGCGAAGCGAGGCGGCCATGGATAACCTCTGGATACTCTTTGCGGCGGCAGGCGTCATGGTATCCGTCATCGGCGGGCTGTCGCTGCTGGGCGACCACTACACGCTGAACAACATCAAGTCCAAGACTGTGGGCGATGGGCAGCACGGCACGGCGCGGTGGGCAACCGATACGGAGATCCGCAAGACCTACGCCCTCGTCCCCTTCCAAGTGCCGGACTGGCGGGCAGGCAAAAATCTGCCTGAAGCGCAGGGACTGCTGCTGGGCAGCACCAGCGGCAAGCACGGCATCACCGCACTGGTGGATAAGGACGATGTGCATTGTCTCATGATCGGTGCATCCGGTGTGGGTAAGACAGCGTACTTTTTGTACCCAAACTTGGAATATGCCTGCGCTAGCGGTATGAGCTTCCTGGCACTGGATACCAAGGGTGACCTCGCCCGCAACTACGGCGCGGTGGCACAGAAATATTACGGCTATCATGTTTCTGTGGTGGATCTGCGTAACCCTACACGCTCGGATGGCTACAACCTGCTGACGCTCATCAACCACTACATGGATGAAGCACAGGCAACAGGTAATATCGCAGCACGCGCCAAAGCGGAGAAGTACGCAAAGATACTGGCCAAGACCGTCGTATCTCCAAACGGCGACACGGACTACGGCCAGAACGCCTACTTCTACGATGCGGCGGAGGGCTTGCTGACCTCCGTGGTGCTTCTGCTGGCGGAGTTCCTGCCGCCGGACAGCAAATGCCCCGCAGAGCGCCGACACATCGTGTCCGTATTCAAGCTGGTGCAGGAACTATTAGCACCCTCCGGCGTTCGCGGCAAAAACTGGTTTGCACTTCTGATGGACAGACTGCCGGACGTACACAAGGCCCGGTGGTTTGCCGGTGCAGCGCTGGATGCCTCCGAGCAGGCCATGGCCTCCGTCATGTCCACGGTGCTGTCCCGGCTCAACGCCTTCCTGGACTCGGAGCTGGAGCAGGTGCTGTGCTTCGACAGCGCCACCAACGCCGAGCAGTTCGCGGCGGAGAAGTCCGCCATCTTCCTTATCCTGCCGGAGGAAGATCAGACCAAGAACTTTATGGCGGGTCTGATGATACAGACGCTGGCGCGGGAACTGTTTGCCGTGGCGGACGAGAACGGCGGGCGTCTGCCCAGCCGCGTGGTGTTCTATTGTGATGAGTTTGGCACAATGCCTGCCTTTGATGTGGAGGCGCTGTTCAGCGCGGGTCGCTCCCGTGGTATCACACTGGTACCCATCATCCAATCGCTGGCGCAGTTGGAGAAGAATTACGGCAGAGAAGGCGCAGAAATATTGACTGACAACTGCCAGGACACCATCTTCGGCGGCTTTGCACCTAATAGTCAGACGGCGGAGCAGCTATCCAAATCGCTGGGCAGCCGCACGGTACTGTCCGGCTCGGTCAGTCGGGGCAAGAACGATCCCAGTCAGAGCTTGCAGATGATGGAACGCCCGCTGATGACGCCGGACGAGCTGAAATCCATTCCCAAGGGCAGCTTCGTGGTGATGAAAACGGGAACACATCCCATGCAGACAAAGCTGCGGCTGTTCCTTGATTGGGGCATTACCTTCGGTGAGCCGTATGCCACCCCGGAACACGCGGCACGGCCTGTGGCCTACGCCAGCCGTCAGGAATTGTTCCTCAGTATCAGTAAGAGATACAGTGGGAGCAGCGACCAGCCCGTACAAGCGCAGCAGGCATCGACCACACAGAGGAGAGCGCCCCGTTCAGCCATGGGGCTCTACAGCGAGGACGTGAAACCATGAGCTACTTCGGAAGCATTTATACAGACAAGAATCTCTCTCACCGAGCAAGGACGGTCTATATGTATCTGAAGGATCGTTCCAACGTAGGAGACACCTGCTGGCCCAGCGTCCGCAGAATAGCGGAGGACTTGAAGCTGTCCCGCCGCACCGTGCAGCGGGCGTTGACAGATTTGGAACGTCACGGTTTCCTGGAGCGCACCCATCGCCGCCGTCCCAACGGCAGCCTGACCAGCAACCTGTATCGCGTCAAATGAGCAGAGAAAGAGCGCACCTCCCGCCAAGGGGGAGGTGCGCTCTTGAACTGTCATAAGGGTAGCGTCACCATGGCGCACCCGGAAGGACTCACTCTATCGGAGGTACTAAGACAGAGGAAAGAATGAGACAAGACTTCTTGTAGACGCAGAGTAAATGTGCTATACTCTAGCCTGTGTGTTTGTCTACAGGGAGGATAGTCATGTTCTATACCGATGAAGAAGTATCTGTAATTACTGGTCTGCTCAACGCCTACCTGGTGCGGGAACACGCCAGTGAAAAGGTCAGAGAATCATATACCAGGATCAGCGAGGGACTTCAAAGCCATGCACTGACGAGGGACGACTATGCTTGGCTGGAGAATGCGCTGTTGTTCCTCCGCCCATATTGGTGGAGCGACCGCGAGGACGGGCGGATGCTGATGGATGCCCTCTTACATACGCAGACACTGGCACGGAGAACGTAATAAAAATTGATGAAGGGTGTATCGCTCGATACACCCTTCATTTTTCATTGTTCTTTTTCGCGGCGTTGGCAGCGGCGCGGGCCTTGTCACGGTTCTTGCGTTGAGCGACGAGATCGGCCTTGGCCTGCCGCTTCGCTTTTCGTTCCTGCAAGAGCTGCACCTCCTGCCGCTGGTACTCCTGCTCGTAGCGGGGATAGTGATGCTCCCGCGGTGGCTTGTACTGTGAAGGCAGCTCTGCGGCCTTCAGCGCAGCGGACCAGTTACCGAAGCGCTGGGCGATGTACGCACCACCCACGACCTCGCAGGGTGCGGGCGTATAGGACACATCGACGCACTGACGTACATAGGCGATGAGGTCGGCGTCGCTGGCGGTTTCATATTCTATCGCAAAAGCCTCGTCCTGCGCTTGCAGGGCCTCGATGGTGCGTTTGACGATCTGCTGGTGCAGCAGGTTATCACCGTTGACCTGTGGCATTTTTATGTCCCTCCTGGGCATAATAGACTCAGCCAGATGGAGCGGCATCCTTCGTAAATCATCATCATTTAGGAAAGCATTTTTCGCCACCGGCTATGGTAAAACCATAGCATTTGCGGCACGGGAAGTCAAGTATGGCATCGTTGCCCGGACGAAAACGGCCTGTGGCTGTCAAAATGGTCGGTTTATCCGCTGAGCTTTCCCCCAAGGATGGACGATACGAAGGGTGTACGCCGTCAAAAATCGCGTCAGGAGGAGTAAAAAATGGCACGCAGAGGGGAGAACATCTATAAGCGCGGAGATGGCCGCTGGGAGGGCCGCTATATCCGAGGTCGGACGCCGGAGGGACGGGCGCAGTACGGCTACGTCTACGCCGCCACCTACAGCGCCTGTCGGGAAAAACGGCGGCAGCGTCTGCGGGAGCTGCCCCGTGAGATCACGCCAAGCAATAACATGACATTGCCGGAGGCTGTGGAGCTATTTTTCGTGGAACGGGAACAGAAACGGAAGCTGAAGGAGTCCACCGTCAGCCGGTATCGGTATGTGGTACGGCAGTATATCCAGCCGCAGCTGGGCGCTGCGCCGCTGTATGTGCTGACGGAGCAGCGGGTAGCGGATTTTTACCGGAAGCTCCAGGAGCAGGGCCTGTCGGCCAAAAGTACACGGGATGTTGGCGTACTGCTGCGAGCCATTCTGCGGATGGCGGCCAAGCGGGGGTGCTTCTGCACGGGTCTGAACGCCGAACTGCCGGCGTACAGGAAGCGGCAGGTGGAGATATTCACCGAGCCGGAGATCCTGCGGCTGGCGCATCATATCGTAAACGAGCCTGACCTGACTGGTCTTGGCGTTCTACTGACGCTGAACAGCGGCCTTCGTCTGGGAGAGTTGTGTGCGCTGCGATGGTCGGATATCGACCTCCATGCGGGCTTTCTGCGGGTGGAGCGGGAGGTACAGCGGATCTATGAGAAAGGCTGCACAAGACTCATTGTGCAGCCGCCCAAGAGCGAATCGTCGCTGCGGAGAATACCGCTGCCAACTGATATCCTGTCCCTGCTGGCCGCGCACAGGCCCGAGAACGCGGGCAGTTTCTGCCTGCTGACAAGCTCCGGCGATCCGCTGGAACCGCGTACTATGCAGAACCGATATGGGTCGCTGTTGAAACGAGCGGGCGTCCCGTATCGAAATTTCCATGCCCTGCGGCACCCTTATGTCAAGTCCACGACAAAAAAATATGAAGATTTTTTTCAACTTCTAAAAGCCAGTTAAGAACCGCAATTCCTAACTGGCTTTATCAATATACCCTGAGCTGTTATGCCAGGTCATTTTTTATTTTTAGCACGATCTCAACCCTCTTGTTAGGGTAAATAAAGATTTTTTCAATCAGCATATCAACAAGTTCAGAAGTCAGTCCTTTGTTTTCAACCAAAGACTGTAATACATCTTTTTGCTGGTGCTGACGTTCTTTTTCCTGTTGTTCAGCCTCCAGTCGTGTCATTACAACAGCCTTTGTATTCTGTACTTCAAGCAATCGCTGTTCAATAAGTGCTTTCTGTTCTTTATAGAGGTTAACATCAATTTGCTTTATTACAAGCGCCTCATACAGTTTACGCTTTTCTTCCTGCAGCTCAAAGATCTGATTATCAAATTCAGCTCGTCTCACTGCAACCTTATCAACAGGTTTTAATTCATTCGGCCCATCAATCCCCAAAGATACTTCAAACTGTTTACAAAGAAATTCATATACTATGGATTCCAATTCGCTTTCCCGGATCGTCATACCATAGCAAGGCTGTGAAGAATCCATATAGGAAAACCTGCAGCGATAAATAGTCTCATTGGAACGGTGCATAGCATGTTTGCAGGAGCCGCAAAATACCTTTCCTCGAAGGGGATAACTATGCTGTTTTCGTTTTGGAATTTTAAACCGCTTAATGGAAGCATTAGCTTTCTCGAAAAGTTCTTTGCTAACCAATGGGGTGTGATGATTTGGAATCTTGATCCATTCGCTTTCATCTTTTGTCCGCATACGGTTTCCGCCGATTTCTGTTACAGTCTTTTTTCCTATCACATAAGTGCCGATATAACGTTCGTCTGCTAACAGTCTCAAAATGGTTGAATTAGACCATACACCATTTGTCCTTGATACATCGTGATACTTTTGGCCTTTGAGAGCCTTGTATTCGCCCGGTGTAGGAATTGCCTGACTATGAAGTTCTCTGGCAATCTGCGCACTGTTCATACCGGACGCAGCATATTCAAAAATCATCTGAATAACGCAGGAGGTCTCTGGATCAGGGACCATTCGGTTATTGTCACCTTTACAATATCCATACGGGCAGATCTTACTTTGATATTCACCGCGGCGCATCTTCATATACTTTGCGGTTTTGGTCTTAACAGACATATCCCGGCTGTAATATTCACTGATAAGGTATTTGAAGGCAACCTCCATACCACCGGTATCGCCTTTGAGCTTTTTCGTATCAAAATCATCACTCACAGAAATAAAACGGGTATGAAAGATCGGGAATACCCGTTCTATAAAGTAACCTGTCTCTAGACTGTTGCGCCCAAATCTTGAAAAATCCTTTACCATGATACAGTCAATTCGGTTTGCACGTACCAGATCAAGAAGTTCCTGAACAGCAGGGCGTTCAAAATTTGCCCCACTATACCCGTTATCTACAAACTCCATCAGTTCTGCATTTCCGTATTCTTCTAAGCCGGCAGCGTGTTCTTGAAGGATCATGCGCTGGCTGGAAATACTTAAACTGTCTGTTTTGAAATCTTCCAAAGACAGACGGATATATAGAGCAATCACATATTTTTTCATTGTGCCACCGCCTTGCTGTATTCCTGAAACTCTGTACGGAAGCGGAATCTGATAGAGACATGTTTATCGTGATCCACTTCAATACGCTCAATTAAACGTGATACAAGCTCTGCAGTTAATGTACATCCAGCTTTCAGTTCTTTTTCGTCTTTTTCAAGCGTCTTATACTGTTCAAATTGTTTTTTTATCTCTATGGCTACTTTTTCACATTCTGCAAGTTCTGCTTTGGCAGAGCTCATTTTATCTTCATAGTTCTTTTTCCAAAGAAAGAAATCGTCTTTATCTACCAGGCCGCTTACCATATCTTCGTACAATACCTGAATACGATCCTGGTTCTGCTGGATCATACGGCTGGCGGTATTGCGGCGATCCTGCAATTCTTTTTCCCTTTTACGCCATTGGGTTCCATCCTCAACTAAAAGGGCATAATCTCCTAAAGCAGCGGAGAGTTCCTTTTTCAGAATGTCGATCACAGTATCTATCAATTCATTTTCTTTTATGGAAACACCGACACATTTTTCCTTATGAACCCTGCTGGGAGTAAGGCATTGAAAACGGTAAACATCTCCCTTTTTTCGGCGTGCTCTTTGGCGGTGCAGACTTCTGCCACAATGAGAACAGAAGATCAATCCTTTAAAAATATTTGGAGAATATGGAATCTTTTCTTGTTGTTTGTATTTTTCGGCAACTTCTATTCGGTACTTCTGGACCTCATCAAAAACTTCCCTGGAAACTATGGCTTCGTGGGTAGCGGCGACAGAAATAAGGTTTTCTTTTCCTGCAGGTCTTTGTTTATGTGCAACAGTTTTTGTATGGCCCTGAACCATATCGCCGGTATATTTTTCTTCTTTAAGGATCTTCATTACGGTACGTGTCTGCCAGAAACCTTCTCCTATTAAATTTTCATGCGTGATTTCCCCGGTAGAATACTTATAATTGCTTGGTGCAGGATAGCCGCCTTCATTCAGCATCAGTACAATGCGGTTCAGACCAACTTTTTCATATGCCCATTGAAAGATCTGCTGGACAACCGGAGCTGCCACCGGATCCACAATCAGCTTATGGCAGTCATCAGGATCCTTTTTATATCCAAAAGGTGCACGAGCGCCAACAAATTTTCCCTCTTTCATATCCTGTCTTGCCTGTGCTTTAATCTTACGACCAATATCGAGTGAATAGGCTTCGTTTATCATATTTTTCAGAGGAAGGATAATTCCACCGTGCAGGTTATCAGGATTTTCGGAATCAAACTGATCTGTTACAGCGATAAACCTGACATTATGAGAAGGAAAATACTGTTCTATGTAGTATCCGCTGTCAATGGAGTTACGCCCAAGACGAGACAGATCCTTTACGATTACACAGTCGATTTTTCCGGCTTCAATGTCAGAGAGCATACGCTGAAATCCCTCACGGTTAAAATTGGTTCCGGTTGTACCATTATCTATGTAAGTATCATAAATGCGAAATTCCGGTTTGTTGGAAAGGTAGTCCTTCAGAACCATTTTCTGTGTTTCGATAGAATTACCACGCTTTTTGTTATCTTCCACAGATAAGCGGATATATAAAGCGGTATTGATAAACGGAGAAACCGATGTAAAAATAGGTTCTGCGATATGTTTTCTGCTCTTTCTTGCCATCTTAGACCACCATCCTTTCCTGTGCCGGAGCAATCAGAGAAATTGCTTTCTCATATTCATTCTGATAGTTAAATTCAATTTGAAATTCATTTTTCCCAACTACCTTGATACTGTGAACAAGCTGGATCATTACCTTTCGGTCTAGTTCTTCGATTTCAGAAAATCTCTTGAAGTTCTCAATCCAGCGGTTACGTTCACTGCGGTTTTCCATAACATCTGTCCGTTTTTCTTCTAAAGCGGCTATTGCCTGTTCAAGCTGAGTGATACGAACATTGTAGGTGTTCTTCAAATTTAAAAACTCATGCTTCTCGATCAATCCGCTTACCATATTTTCATAAAGACTGGTTTTGAATGTCCGTATCTGCTCCAACTGCTGATTGTTCTGCGCGATCTGTCTGCTGTATTCCCGGATCAGTTCTTTATTGATACGGCTCTGATTGATACCGGATAAAATTTCTTCCAAAGAAACAACATTATTAACAAATCCTTTTACACTATCCCTGACACATTCCATCAGGTCGCTTTCCTTTACCATAACAGGGTTTGTACAGCCACTCTTCTTCCCGGTAGGGCAATAGTAGTAGTGGTACTCTTTGTCTTTATAGCGGTTTGTCTTTCGTATCATACGGGCGCCACAGCAGCCACAGATCAATATGCCGGAAAATAAATAGACTTTATTTTTACCGGGAGAAGTACGGGTATCCAGTTGCCGGATCTTCTGCACCAGGTCAAAATCGTGGGGCTCAATAATCGCTTCGTGAGCGTGTTCCACACGAATCCATTCGGACTGAGGACGGTTTTCAATTTCTTTCAGTTTAAAGTGCTGTGAGCCTTGTTTTCCCTGAACCAGAGTGCCGGTATAAGTTTCGTCCTGCAAAATACGGACAATCGTAGTAGAGGACCACCGACAATCTTTTCGATCGGTATATCCGTTTCTTGCACAAGGCAGACCATTCATTTTCTTATAGGCAAGAGGAGAAAGTGTTCCTAAACGGTTCAGCTCATTTGCAATCGCATAAGGACTGAAACCTTCCAGGCGCATCCTGAAAATACTTCGTACCACCTGAGCGGCATATTCATCTACCACAAGGAGATTATGATTTTCTTCGGATTTACGATAGCCGTACACGGTAAAAGCACCGACAAAATCTCCATTTTTACGTTTTGTTTCAAGAGAACTGCGGGTTTTCAAAGAAATATCGCGTGCGTAAGCCTCGTTCATAATGTTTTTTACGGAGACCGTAAGGTCATCCCCGGCGGACTCATTGATTGTGTCGATATTATCGTTGATAGCAATAAAACGTACACCATAAGCCGGAAAAACACGTCTCATATAACGGCCGGTTTCAATATACTCACGTCCAAGTCTGGAAAGATCCTTTACAATCACACAGTTGATCTTTCCCTCCATAATGTCATCCATCATTTCTTTGAAAGCCGGGCGATCAAAAATCACACCGCTATAACCGTCGTCCACTCGTTCCGAAACAAGTTCGATCTCCGGGTGGTGGCTGGCAAATTCCTCAATCAGCTTTCTTTGGTTTCCAACACTGTCACTTTCGTTTGACTTATCATCCGTATAAGATAATCGGATATACTTCGCAGCTTTATAAATCTGCATACAGAAACACTCCTTTCATTACGGAAAAATCCCCGCAATTCAAGGAGTGCAATATGCCTTATTGTTATTCAATTCCTTTTCCGATTCTTATTATAACGCTCCATGCGGGAAAAAACAGCCCCTAAAATGTAAATTTTTATCGTAAGATACCATGCAGACATTCTTCTAATGCAGCTCCGTCCGTACAATAAGTAGCACGCACAATAAACTTTCCACACCTGAAATGACAGGGGTTCTTGATCTGTCTGACGAACTCGGCAATTCGTTCTTCACGCGGAAGTTCCTTGTTGACGGATACACTGCGAATATCCACCAGTTTATCAGCATAAGAAGTCTTTTGTTCCATTTTTCCAGCTCCTTTCCGTAAATTGATTCTCTATCAAAATCACATGGATAAAGCCGGACCTGGACTTGTAATCTAAGCCCGGCTTCATAGTATCTGATTTCGATTTTATATGCCGTATTTGCCACGCATCCCCGGCAGGTTCTGTTGACACAGAACAGGGGTTGCTATGGGCTGCGGACAGCTTGACCGCATCATAGCCCCGCAGTCGTCGCCGCTTTGCCAGAGCAAGCGCACGCCGCAGGAACTCCCCCCAAGTCTTTAGGAGGCCGTGAAGAAGTACCATTGTCATCTGCGCCGTCGTCGCGCCCGAACCTGCCACAGCCGGGTTAATAGGTTGCGTGGATCGCTCGGACAACTGGGTTCATCACCTCCTTTGGCTGTCTGTCATGGCGCCGCCCTATATGCCGCTCGGTACGCAGAATGATGTACCCATAGCAACGTATATTCACTTGTCAAAGAACCATGAGGGAGAGAAGGCAATCAAAGCGCTCCATATTGGAAATATATCGGAACGGTTCTGTCCGATCCAACCACAATGGCTTGTCCTGCCAAAAGGTCCCTTCATAATACAGTACATTTTTAAGGGAAAAGTTAGTGGGCTTATAAATTATTTTTTAAAAAATATTCTTGAAGCTGTTTTAAACCTCTGTTAATGCTCTGATGAACTGAGATTTTACTGCAGTTTTCCACTCTGGCAATTTCCGTTTGGCTCTTGCCGAGAAAATAACGTGCATAGATCCTCTGACGTTGTTTTTCTGATAGAGTAGCAAGTCCCTTATAGATCATTTCAGTCACCCTATGCTGTTCATAAATATCTGCTGGTGATTTTTGATCTACAAGGGCTTCATATTCAATTCCATCTCCAAAATCCAAAGAAAAATATGCTTTGTGTCGATATGTATAAATCCGATATGCTTCATCGCGTAATTTATAAGCTCTTAAAATATCAGCGACTTCATCCGGCACTTCTACGATTGTGTCTGTTGTGTAAAATGGGTAATATTCCTTTAAATTGATTTGTTTCATATAAATTTCCTCCAATTTCGATTTGTTTGCGTGTGAAAAGCTAAAACCGAAATCAGAGGGCGGGGAGCGACACCCCACAGAGAACAGAAAGACAAAAAATTTTTCTATAAACGCAAAAGTGCGCGTCTGTCCGATGACAGGCGCGCACTCATACAACCCTAATAATTGATTGAAAGGGAAATGTTGGAAAATATAATATTTTGTCGAATGGAAAAACCCCGCAATCCAAAACCAGACTACGGGGCATAATGATAGATTTGGCCGGCAGCATCGAGGCCGGCATGTTGACCTCGGTAGCATAACCATGCCCTCCCTCCAAATCAAGGAGGGATAGACAGGCTTGCCAATTATCCGCCTCCTTCTATCTATTTGAAGGAATTATACAAACTTTTATGCTCGTTCTTTTCTTGAAATCTTCCAGAACTGTCCTTGTTCCGGCAAAATCTATCATAAATACAATTTTATTCATTTGTTTTTGTATATAATGTATATTCGGTTAATCTAAATCAAATTTATACCCAACTCCATATACACTTTTAATATAGTCTGGTACATCCGGCGAAACCTTGAGCTTTTGCCTGAGATTGCTTACATGGTTATTCACTGCCTTTCGGGAAAAGGAAGCATATTCTTCTTCCCATACCAGTTCCGTTATCATTTCATAGGTAAATACCCGTTTGGGATGACGGATCAGTAGAGCCAGAATGTCAAATTCCTTAGCAGTAAGAGCAATCACTTTATTTTGGATCATAACAAGACGCTGTTCCAAAGAGAAAAACAGATCATCTTTTTCGATTTCAAACTTTGCTTTGCCAGCATTTTTATTCATGCAGCAAATAACATGGGAACCAAAAGGACAAGATAAAATATCTGCTAGTCTTATTTTTCCACACTCAATATCCATAATAAATTGTTTCAATTCCTGCTGTTGCTTTGTACTTAAAAGGATAAACAATTTTTCTCCAATTTCTTTACCAGATTCCGATATATCAAACACAACTAACTTCCCATGTCATCACCGCCTTTGTTTCTAAAATTTCCTTCTTGTATTGCTGTTTCTTTTAGTCGAGCAAAACTTTCGCTACTGATAACATGTTCCATCCGGCAGGCATCGACTTCTGCAATTTCAGGATCAACACCAGCTGCAATAAGCTGTTCCGTAAAGAAGCAATGACGTTCATAAATTTTTTCAGCAACCTTGCGGCCTACATCGGTTAAGTAGAGAAAGTAATCTTCATCCATCGTGAGAAAGCCACCGTCTCGCAAGTTAGCCACCGCATGGCACACGCTGGGCTTTGACACCTTCATGTGCCGGGCTACATCTACGGAGCGCACCATACCTAATTTCTTTTGGAGAACAAGGATGGTTTCCAGATAGTCCTCCCCAGACGCATGAAGTTTCATGGAACATCTCCTTTCTAAAACAATTTACACAGCCCAACCAAGACTCTCCTGTTGGATATGGAACAGTTTATGGTACAATCCGTTCTTTTTCATCAATTCATCATGTGTACCGTGTTCCAACAGTCTACCGTTATCAAGAACGAGAATTTGGTCGGCATCCGCAACGGTACGAAGCCGGTGTGCAATCATAATAACCGTCTTGCCCTCCACCAGTTTTGCAATAGCACGCTGAATCAAAACCTCGTTCTCTGGGTCAAGGGACGCTGTTGCCTCATCAAGCAGAATAATAGGTGCGTCCTTCAAAAGCGCGCGGGCAATGGAAATCCGCTGACGCTCACCACCGGAAAGAGTGCTGCCGTTCTCTCCAAGGACAGTCTGATAACCGTCTGGCAATCGCTGGATAAATTCGTCACAGTATGCCGCCTTTGCCGCCGCCATGACCTGCTCCTCGGTAGCGTTCATGTTGCCTACACGGATATTGTTAAAAACAGTATCATTGAACAGGGTCACATCCTGGAATACAAAGGACATACAGCGCATCAGGTGTTCCGGTTCAATGGTGCTGACATCTATGCCGCCAATGGTGATCTGGCCTTTTCTTACATCCCAAAAACGGGCGATCAGTTTGGAAATCGTGCTTTTGCCGCTGCCGGAAGGCCCTACCAGAGCCGTTACGCTGCCAGCGGGAATAGAGAAAGACACATCCTTGATAACATCGTCCTGGTTATATCCGAAAGTGACATTTTTCAGTTCAATGTCATATTTGGATACATCCTTGTCCTCGCCCTCCATGGCGGGCGTGGTCAGCAGGGTACGCATACGGTTGGTAACAGTCCCCAAGTGAAACAGAGAGGTCAACTGCGAGAGAATGGCAAGGATCGGACCGTAAATTTGCGTAGAGAACATCAGTAGAACCAGTAAAGAAAGCAGTTCAATTTTACCGTTTGTTATCAGCACCGTTCCAATGAAAATAGTAATGCCAAGCCCTGCTTGCAGGATCAGGCTGGCTCCCTGAACCAGAATACCGGAGGCCAGTTCTACCTTGATGGCGATTTTTCTCATAGCCTGGAGTGCTTTATCCAACGCATCGAAGCGGGAACCGCCAAGATCACAGGATTTGATGATTTTGATACCTTCCAGGTATTCCTGAATCTGGCTAGACGCCTCCAGTTTCACATCCACCTGTTTGTCAAACAGACGAAGTTGTAGCTTGCGCCCGCACCAGATGATAAGGAATGTAACCGGCATTGTGCAGAAAATCGCAAGGGCCATTCTCCAGTCAAAAAATGCCAGACAAACGCAGGTCAGGGTAACAGAGATGATATTTGCAATCAGCGGCGGGATGGTACTGCTGAGCATGGATTCCATGCTGCTGCAATCCGCCATCATGTTGGTGGTAATATCGGACAAATCTTTTGTGTTAAAGAAGCTCATGGGGAGCTTGCGAAGATGCTCCGCGATCCGAAGTCTGGTCGTGCTGGCCTCCTTATAGGAAGCAATATAGGTTTTCCTATAATCGTTTTTCGCGGCCAGGAATACCAGAATAGCCGCCACCAGCCCCAGGCCCAGCAGCTTCCACAACGCGGCCCACGAAATTGCTTCTCCCGTAAACGGCTTTAACAGCTCCCAAAAGATCAGGCAGGCTACCATTGATGGGAGCAATAACGCGATATTGGTTATTGTGCAGGCCGTAATTGCTTTTTTCAGGTCGGAATAGCCTTTCTCCGACAGCATTAACTTTTCTTTCAGCTTACTCATAGATCACACCGCCTTTCCTGTGCCAATTTTCCAGTTGATCGACTCCGTATAGCTGCTCCACATCTGCGCGTATTTTCCGTCCTTCTTCAGCAGCTCGTCATGGGTGCCGGATTCAATCAGGCAGCCCTTTTCCATGACAAGTATCTGGTCAGCATTACGAATCGTGGACAGGCGATGGGCGATCATTACAACTGTTTTATTTTGGATCAGCTTTTCAAAGGCTTTTTGAATCAGGTACTCGTTCTCCGGGTCACTGAACGCAGTAGCCTCGTCCAGAACGATGATGGGCGCGTCTTTTACGATAGCCCTTGCAATGGCAATCCGCTGACGCTCACCACCGGAGAGATGGACGCCGGTACTGCCGATCACAGTCTGATAACCGTTTGGAAGCTGCTCAATAAAATCATGGCATCTTGCAGCCTTTGCCGCCGCAATCACCTGTTCTTCCGTGGCATCTGGATTTCCCATACGGATGTTATCCAGGATGCTCTGTTTGAACAGGAACGTATCCTGAAATACGAAGCTGACCTTATCCATCAGCGCATCCAGAAGAATATCCCGAATGTCAACGCCGCCGATCTGAATACTTCCGTCCGTCACATCATAAAACCGGGAGATTAGGCTGGCGATGGTACTTTTACCGCCACCGGAGGGGCCGACAATGGCTGTCACCTTGCCCTGATCCGCAAAGAAAGAAACATGAGACAGGGCCTTGACCTGGGAATCGGCTTCGTAGGAAAAGCTGACATCCCGGAAAGCAATCCCATAGTTTTCGATTGCTTGCGCCGTACTCTTTTCGGGCAGGGCCGGGATACGCAGGATTTCATCCATACGCTCCACGCTGCCGTCAATCTGCGTAAAGGACTCAGAGATATACATGATTTTATTCAGGACACCGGAAATCGCATGGACAATAATCAGGTAGAAAATAAATGTCAGCGAATACTCCCTGAAATCCGTAGTGTGCATCCCGATCAGAATGCCCACCGGAATCAAAAGCAGATAAATATTGTTGATGATCGTGGTAAAAGCAGGCATACAGTTCTGCCAGCCCAATGCGTACTCCAACACAAAAGAGGTATAGTCTGTAATGGATTTGCCCAACCGCTTAAAGGAATCGGCGGTCTGATTAAATGCTTTGATCTCCGACATACCACGTACATATTCCACAGAAGCGCTGTTCATGTTCTCCTGAGCGGTCTGAAAACGGTGCATTTTTTCCTTTGCTTCTCCGTTGAAGCCCGCAAACTGCACGATAAAGGCCAGAACAATACCGACCAGACAAACCACGCCATACCGCCAGTCAATTCCAAGAAGAATGATAACCAGAACAAGCGGCGCGACCAAAGAGGCCACAAAGTCCGGGAGCTGGTGAGCGATGAATTTCTCAACACTTTCAATGTTTTCATCCATGATCTTTCTCATTTTGCCGCTGCCCAGGGTCAGATGATACCCAAGGGGAATCTGCATGATGTGGTCGGCAAAGGCCACCTTCAATTCATAAAGCGTTCCAAACGCCGCAACGTGGGAACACAACAGGGCAAAAAAGTAAAATACGATGTTCCCCAAAATTCCAGCCAGGGCCAGCCATCCCCAGGTCGAGATTGCGGAAACATTCAAGAGCGACATATCCGGGTAAACAAACAGGATTTCCCGAATGATGTAGTAGATTGATAAGTACGGAACAAAAGAACAGATCGCAGCCAGCGCCGCCAAAAATCCTGCCAGGAACACCAACCCTTTATGGCCGGAAGCCAATTCCAGGCAGCGTGCCAGTCCGGTTTTCGCTATCGGCTGCTTCTTGTTTTGCTGTGCCATTTCTAACCCTCCTTTTTGTCATATCCAATTTTGTCTAAGAGAAGCTCTGCGCCTCTGATTTGAAAATCATCGGTAATGCAGCCGTTCTCCAGGCGTATTGCCCGCTCACAGCAGGCAAGCGCACACTCCGCGTCATGGGTAATGACGATAATGGTGCGCCCCATTTTCGCCAGCTTGCGGATCATCCGGCTGACATTCCGCATATTCGTACCGTCCAGCCCACTTGTCGGTTCATCCAGTACGATAATCGGCGCTTCGTGCATTAGAGCCACGCCAAGAGCCAGCCGCTGCTTTTGCCCTCCTGACAGCGTAGAGGGATGCTGTTTGATGAATGGCGTCAGTTCCAGGGCCTCCAGGATTTCTTCCGCCGCTTGTTTCCGCTCCGGGTTGACTTCTGCGCCGGTAGTCAGTTCGTCAAGCAAATCCTCACCGAATAGCTGACTGTCTAAATCCTGGGGAATATACCAGACCTTTCCCAAGCGGCCTTTCGGTCTACAATGCTTTCCGAATAAAACGACTTCGCCGGATTTCTCTTTCAAAAGCCCTGCCAAGATTCGCCCTATGGTGCTTTTGCCCGTCCCGTTTGGGCCGATCAGGGCTATCGCTTCTCCCTTATGGCATTGAAAGTCAATATCCTTAGATACAATCGTTTCACCAAAAGAGTGGTTCAGTTTTTTCACTTCCAGAACAACCTCACTGGTTGCCGCAGACGGGATTTCCGTTTGCTCAATCTGATGCAGGTTAGGAGTTCGAAGCCCCAGCGCCTGGATTTCCTTATTAGTCAGAGCTTTCATCTGCTGTGCAGTAAATTCCCGCACAATTTTCCCTTTCTGGACACACAGGAAACGGTCTGCCAGATCCATCAGATAATAAAGCCGGTGTTCCGCTATAATGATGGTTTTTCCCTTCTTCTTCAAATCGTGAATAATATCTGCAAAGCGGTAGGTAGATGCAATATCCAGATTGGCAGACGGTTCATCCATGACATAGATTTCAGGATCAATCGCCTCTGCGGATGCAATCGCAACCTTCTGACGCATTCCATAGGACAGGCTGTGCAGGCTGTGATCCAAAATATCCTGAATCTTGATGTTCGCCGCTGCCCGGTGAACATGGTTCTGAATTTCTTCATGGGAATAACCGTAGTTCTCACAGCCAAAAGCAATCTCGCCTGCGACCTCATTGGCAAAAAACTGGCTCCTCGGGTCTTGAAATACATTTCCTGCGATTTTGCCGCGTTCCCAGGAAGGAATCTCTTTCAGCAGTTTTCCATCCACAAAAACCTCACCGCTTAATTCTCCCTCGTAAAAGTAGGGGATCAGGCCGTTAATTACTCTTGTCAAAGAGCTTTTCCCACTTCCCGATGGGCCGGTCATAACAATGACCTCCCCAGCGGCAATGTCTAATGATATATGTTCCAGTTGATTTCCGTTCCCGCCATAGGAAAAGGTCAGGTCACGGATCATAATTTCTTTTCCCATTCCATTCCTCCTATAAAAGACAGCAGCACACGGCAGCTCCCACGCTGACAATAATCAAAACGCAATCCAGCACAGCGATCCGGCTGACATAGTAGCTTTCTTTCTTGTAGGGGCTTTCAATTCCCCTGACTATGGCAGAAGCTGCTAACTCGTCCGCGATCTTTAAGGAGCGGAACACCATCGGAACAATGGCGTATTCCAACGTGTCCATTGGATGCCTCAAAACATTACCGACCGATTTTAAGAAGCCACGAATTTTCATGGCTTCCCTGACTTCTCCAAATTCATGCAGCACAGTCGGCGCAAAGCGGAGCATGACGATCAATACAAGCATGATATGGGTAGAAATCGGCATTCTTCTCAAGCTGGCCGTTAATTTCCCAGAGGGGATTTTAGCCAGAAGATAGGCAGGCATAGCCGGAAGCAAAAGTTTGTAAACCATGCTGAGCAACAGTGGAGATGGGACACTGATTTTATATTTCATTTCAATCAGTAGCCATACAAGTGCAACCATATAAATTGAAAAGCACCCAATCGCCTGACGAAACAAACCAAACCAGCACAGGATCAAACAAATCCAAAGGGTAAAAATTCCATGTCCTAAAAAACTTGTTGTAAGGAAAGTAACAAGACAAGCGCACAGCGTCAGGAAAAGAACTGTGCGCCCGTCAATTCGATCAATCCGTCTGCTTTTTGATACGGCCATCATCCTACAATGCCTGCCTTTTGGAAATGCTTTCTGAGCAGACGCTGGCCAAACAACGTGCCGAGGATTGCAAGAACCGCAGTAATAACAACGCCCAAAAGCATCAGCGCAGGAGACGTTACCATAGAGAGCTGCATATTTAAGGTGTTGGCATCAAAACCACTGTTTGCAGCCATTTCCTGATAACTGTCCCAGGACCACCACAACGGTACGGCACAACCTACAAAATTACCGATTGAGTTAACCATCCAGCCAATTCGGTTACGAACCGCACTTTGGTATGTATTCTTGCCAACCATGCACAGTTCGGCAACGAGAGCTACAATCAAGAAATAGGGAATCAAGAACATATAACCCATAACTCCTTGAATCACCCCATAAACCGCAGCCCATGCAAACAACAGTCCGTGTTTGTTGACGCGGTTTGCTGCAACCAGATAAAAGATTGCGCCGATAAATGCATCAATTCCGGCAGAGCCGTACAAATATACTACCGGAAAAGGCAATGTAACCATACCAATTATCATTGCAATAGGCTTATTACATCCGGCATATTCATAGACCAGACGGAAGATCAGCTCTCCTTCACGCCCGGCATCCGTAGCGCATACCACGGAATCAACCCGTTTGTCCTTCATCAGCCGGCACAAAAGAGCAAGCTGCGTTTTCTTATCCTTTGGAACTTCATATTTCCAGTTTTCCGGTAGGATCGGAAGATCCTCATACCGCCATTTGGCGTACTGTTCTTTGTAAGCCTCCGGCTGTGCCAGTTCCAAAAGATGTCCCACGCACCAGCTCACCAGATAGCCGGAACCTTCGAGATAACCGTCTTTTCTTTCCGTTGCGCCTAATACTGTTGCCAATGACATAGCAACAGCGGGCTTTTCTGCAATCACAAGTTTCATATTTTTGTAACCTCCATTTCTTATAGACTTACTTCACTGCGGTGCGGCTGCTTTGGTGCTGTGTGATCCGCCTGCTGAAGCTGTGCTTTTTTATCCGAGAGCCGTCCTAAAACGCTTTTTTCCTGTCCACGCTGCAGCAGCTTTGTCTCACGGTCATAATACTGGACTTTATCAGAAAGGCGGTCCTCCGGGGCTACCTGGGTAGCATTGACCTCCCGTACCATAGCTTCCAATTCGGAAAGCTGCATGGAACCATTATCCGGCAAAATCAGCAGCTCATGGATCGATGACGGAAGGACATAATAATTGGTTCCGAGCAATTCAGCGACTTTTTCCAAGACACCTTCCTGTGCTGATACGGACGCACCATTTAATTTATCCTGGTTAGTCAGGATATAAATGGGTACAAATCCTATATCCAGCGGTTCTTCCCGGTTAAAGAGATTTTCAGGTTTTACAGAGAAGATACTTTCTGCCATGACTTCCTCCATGTCATAAAGGCAGACAGGACTTCTGGCATGTGCAGCCTGCATGGCATCTTTATGAAGCTGTTCTTTTGTGATACCCCACATCTGCATCATGCTTTCGGTAACAGCAACCGAAGCAGTTCCTTCCTCATCTGCCGCAACCTGAATCCTGTAATAAGCCGCCAGCTCCCCGCAGGAAGTATAAGGCTTTCCTTTCAGATATTCCTGATTTGTTTCTGGATCGCACATCTGTACCGCCAGCATAGGACGGACCGCTTCATAGTTTTCCAGCATAGAGATGTTCAGCGGAACCCGGCTGTAATTTTCCAACTGGATCTGTGCGATCTGTTTCATGGCAGTATCTAAAGGCATCCCACGTTCCACCTGTTCGGCAAGCGCTTCCAAATAGATAGTTGGTGCAGCCTGTTCTCCGGGAAGAAGAATCGTCAGCCCGGTCAGCATCCGGTCATTGCTTTTTGTTACTTCATTGATGGAAATTACGGCGTTCTGGTATTCCGTAGGCAGGTATTCCTTGATATGGCTTTTTACATAATCTATAAAATTCTGATTCAATCGTTGTCCTCCTTTTTGTCCGTTAAATTTGCGTTGTGTTTGGTTTCTGAATGTTCCATGTTCTCTTTTCCGACCTGCATAAGACACATCAGCATAACGCCGGAAGCCATTCCTCCGGCAAAGGTAAGGAAATGTGAAATCAGGTTCCACATAAGCATTCCTCCTAAAAATGGGTAAAGAAAAACGCCCACTTCAA
>OLOR01000485.1_pt1 | contig 43229 bp, 50 predicted proteins | sample 1672521 | NCBI WGS metagenome assembly OLOR01 (sample SAMEA3136695, study PRJEB25190) | human gut metagenome | biome: human gut; feature: human-associated habitat; material: faeces | place: Austria | collected 2013
CAAAGATAACGGCACAATGACAATTTCCGGAAAGATGTACGGAAAAAATGAACAGCTTAAAATCACATTTTCAAGTGCGGAAATAGCAGGAATTTTTGGACAGACAGATACTAATATCATGGTAAACGGTACGGATTGTGAAGCAGCATTAAAGAAAGGTTTTTCATCAACTGCAACATTAACTACAGAAGGAGCCAATATAACAGTTAAAGATATCGGTTCTTTTGAAATGGATATAGAGATACCGGGTGATACAAAATATGCCGAATGTGTTATTAAGGCAACCGACATAGGTATTATGAGAATCCAGGCAGGAGCCAACGAAGGCCAGCAGCTCAGCATAGGTATACCTGAAGTCAGCATGCACACACTTGGTCTTGATAATCTTAATCTCAGGACAGAAGATTGTGCAAAAGATGCAATGACAAGACTTGACGGCGCAATCAGCAAAGTATCATCGATAAGGTCAAAACTTGGTGCATACCAGAACAGACTTGAAACAGCAACAGGAAATCTTAACGAATATAATGAAAATATAACGGCTGCACTTTCCAGAATAGAGGATTGCGATATGGCAGCAGAGATGACTGAATTTACTGCCCAGAATGTAAAAACACAGGCAGCTACATCAATTCTTGCACAGGCAAACCAGAGACCGGAGACTATATTGCAGTTATTACAGTAATTAGAGGTGACTATATTGACCAGAGAGCAGTTAAAAGATTATGGAATAAAGGTTACTCAGGCGAATGGAACAGAACTTGTTAAACTGACATTGGAACTCGCAGCAGAGTATGTGGGTGAAGCAGAGAAGTCTGTAGATGACAGAGATTTATTTACAGCCAGGATTAATAAAGCGAGAGCTTTCATAGCACATCTGATATCATCTTTAAATATGCGGTACGAGATAAGCAGCCAGTTACTTAATATATATTTATATCTTAATTCTGAACTGTTAAAGGCAGGAATTAAGGGGGACGCCACATTACTTCCAAGATTCAGAGGCATACTTTCTAGCCTGTCCGAAGCATTCGGAGAGATATGTAAAGAAGACACTAACGGACCGGTCATGGAAAATGCCGAGCCTGTGTATGTGGGACTTACTTATTCCAAAGGCAAATTAAATGAAAGCACTTATATAGGAGAAAAAAGCAGAGGCTTTACCGTTTAGGTAAGCCTCTTTTTGTTTTATAGCATTTCGGCAGGTATTTCAACGTTGGATTCTTTTGCACGTTCCAAAAGAAACATATATCTTTTCTGTACGGAATTCAGTTCATATATACTGCTGTCTATTAAGTATGGGTCGAGGGCATAATCAAAGTTGGAGTAGGCAGCGGCAAGAGCGTTTCTTGTACTTTTAAGTTCGGATAAAAGATATTTCTCTTCATAGTTGACACTTGTTTTTCTTTTTTTCATGGTACTTATCCTTTCTCTGATGTAAAAAGTATACACAGAAAAAAGCTAAAATATACAATCGAAGGCACAAAAAATACAATATATATGTCAGAAAAAAATATTTTTTTAATCAGTTGACGTATGAAAAAATATGGTATATCGTATCAGTTACACACAAACATGTGTGTCTGAAATTCAGAAATTTCTAACTGCAGTGGATTACCGGAGGTGATAAGCCATTATTGGTTTATTTCTGGGAGTCTTAATCATAACATCAGTTGTTTATGATGTCTTTTACACTATAATTCCCAATTATCTGATTTTAATAGGTTATGGCATGCTGATTCCCTATGTAGTGATTGTGAATGGACCGGGGGAAATACCATTTATTTTAATTAGGATAATTACAGTTACGGCAGTATTGCTGATTGTATATTATGTTGGCGGAATAATGGCAGGTGACGTTAAATTACTTGGACTGATAAGTGGATACTTATGCGGCACAGATGTAATAAAGTACATTATTTTGGTATTTTATTTTGCAGCATTCATCGGTATTGTCAAAGTTCTGATGAACTTAATCATTGACAGGGAGACTCCCAAGAAGATAACAATTAAATTTTCATGCCCGATTTTTCTGGCATATCTTGTACTTTTTATTACGAAAGGAGGTATCAGGTGAAAGAAAGAGTGTGTTGCGTATATGATACAGACGAACGTTATGCCGTTAAATTAACAGAAGCAATGAACCGCAGTGATAAGGTCCCATATAAAGTTATGGCATTCAGCTCCGAAGAGGCATTGCTGGATTGCAACAGAAATTGTGAGATAGAAATGCTTTTGACAGGTGAGAATATTGATGCACAGGTAATATCGGAAATCAGATCTGCCCATATATATACATTGGGAGAAGGCACCGATGACACCGGCAACAATTTTATTAACAAATATCAGTCAACAGAGCGGATAATCACATTGATTTTTGCAGGAATGAAAGATTCGGGGACCGGATGCAATGATGTTAAAGGTGCTGTTACCGTAGTGTATTCTCCATCTTCCTGCTGTTTTAAAACAACAGTTGCACTGGCATATTGCAGACAACAGTCAGCCCATAAGAAAGTATTGTTTATAAGTTTTGAAGAGTTTGCAGGACTGGACAGCTTTTTTGAAAGGCAGGAAAAAGATTTATCGGAAGCATTATATTATTACATATCCAAAGGAAACGATAAGATATCCAAAATAGTTGAATGTATCGGAACCGGAAGGGATTTTGATTATCTTTATCCTGCAGGTTGTCCTGAAGACGTGGGTATTATTTCTGCGGAAAAGTTATTTGAATTTGTGGAGGTAATTGCACGTTCAGGAATCTATAAAGAGATTGTTGTGGATATGGGTAATCTCTGTAATAATCCGTTTGAATTTATAAGCCGCAGTAATAATATCCTAATGCCGGAGGCCATCGGTAATGTGGGAAAAGAGAAGCAGCAGAAATTTATGGATTATCTTGCAAAAAGCAGATTTAAAAATATAAGTAACAGGATTCATATTATCAGGCTGCCCTTCAGGCAGAATCTTTTCGGAGCTTCAATAACGGCAGATATGGTTTCCGGCGATGAAATTACAAAAGCACTGCAGGAAGTGAGTGTTATATGAATGAAGAGATAGCAAATTATATAAGAACACAGATACTTTTGAGAACGGATCCGGGACATGATATCGGGGATGATGAACTGTCTGCCCTGATAAATCGGATACTGATAGAAATAAAAAGTAAATATATAATCAATGTCATTGACCGCATGAATATAGCAGCTTTTCTGATGAATGACATTAAGAAACTTGGAATATTACAAGAGCTTCTGGAGGATGACACTATAACTGAGGTTATGGTAAATGGATATAACAATATATTCTATGAAAGAAGCGGACACATATTAAAATGGGACAAGCAGTTTGAGTCAAAGGAAAAACTTTGTGACATAGTGCAGAGAATAGCAGCTAAGTCAAATAAGATTATCAATGAAAGTGTGCCTATTGCAGATACAAGGCTTGGCGATGGCTCAAGAGTCAATATTGTATTAAATCCTGTCGCTATTGATGGCCCTGTGGTAACAATAAGAAAGTTTTATAATACTCCGTTATCCATGGACAGGATGATTGAACTAAATTCAATTACCGGGGAAGCAGCGGATTTCCTGAAAGAACTTGTAGAAAATAAATACAATATATTTATAAGCGGAGGGACGGGGTCAGGCAAAACAACCTTTCTTAACGCACTTTCAAATTATATTCCATCCGACGAACGTATAATTACGATAGAAGATTCGGCAGAATTACAACTGTCGGGAACTGATAACCTTGTAAGGCTTGAAGCAAGAAATGCTAATATTGAAGGTAATAATGAAATTTCTATAAGAGAATTAATTAAAGCCTCGCTGAGAATGAGACCTGACAGAATTATTGTCGGAGAGGTCAGAGGAGGCGAGACAATAGATATGCTTCAGGCGATGAATACAGGACATTGTGGTTCCATGAGTACGGGTCATGCAAACGGACCTGAAGATATGATGGTACGTCTTGAGACCATGGTGCTGCTTGGAATGGATATACCATTGAAGGCTGCCCGAAATCAGATAGCCTCAGCTATTGATATAATAGTTCATCTCGGAAGACTTAGAGACAAGTCAAGAAGAGTTATCAGCATAAGCCAGGTTGGGAAGAAGGTTTCAGACAATATAGTTTTGACACCGATATATGAGTTCCTGGAAGAAGGTGAAGATGAGAAAGGAAAAATCAAAGGTTCGCTTAAAAGAACAGATAGGAAATTTATCAAAAAAGAAGAATAGCTTAAATGGAATTTTATTTATAAGATGGATTTTTGAAGCAGTGGTAATAGTAAGTTTAACAGGATATCTGTTTTATAATTCGGCAAAAGCTGTATTTATTATATCCCCGTACATTATTTTGCATATATGGCTCAGAAACAAAGCCTATATCGTCAAATGCAGGGAAAAGCAGATTGCATCATTTAAAGATGGAATACGATTTGTAAATAACAGTATGCATGCAGGTTATTCCATTGAGAACTCATTTAAGGAAGCTCTTATCCAGATGGAACAGGTATATGGTAAAGATGATGATACCTACAAGGGATTCAAAAAAATTGTAGGAAGAATTATGTTAAATATTCCTATAGAACAGGCTTTTTATCAATATGCCGTTGAATCCGGGACGGAAGAGATACTGGATTTTGCAGAGATACTCAAATTTGCCAAACGTTCGGGTGGAAATATGTCACATATAATAAATAATACCGCTAATATAATCACAGAAAAAATCAGTCTTAAGCAGGAAATAAGTACTGTGATTGCCGGCAAAAAATTTGAACAGATGATATTAAGTGCTGTTCCGGCAGGAATAATATTGTATATGAGAGTATCTTCCTTTGGGACTATTGAAAAACTTTATGGAAATCTGTTTGGGATAATTGTAATGTCTGTATGTCTTTTTATCTATATCGTTTCTGTAATTATCGCATCACGGATATCATCAATTAAAATATAGCTATGAAGAAAAATAAAATACTGATTTTTATTGTTATCGTAACAGCTATTGTGGCTGTTATCAGGACAGTTTCTGCACAAAACCGGGTTAAGCAGTTAAAAAGAGAAGAATATGGCGGAGGTGACAGGGAATATTCTCTCGTTATGGAGAAAGATGGCAGAGACTGTGAAGTTAATCTTACAGTTAATCCGAAAATACCGGATGAAGCTGAACTTAATAAAATGTTTGAAGACATTTATGAAAATATACTGACTAAAATAGTGGGAGGTAATAACTCGCTTTCGGAAGTAAAGGAAAATCTTGATTTTACATATAACACAGAAAGCGGAATAACTATACAATACTTTCTTGATGACTACAGTGTAATTAACGGTTTTGGAGAAGTTAATAATAAAAGCCTGCAATCTCCTGAAAAGGTTGATATATCGGTTGAACTGCGATATGAAGATAAGTATAAGACATATAAAATTCCTGTAGTTGTATTGCCGAAACAAATAACGGAAGAAGAACAGATAAATACTGAACTTAGTAACCGCATTAACAGTGAAGATACAAACAGTGATTATGTAAAACTTCCGGAAGAAATAGATGGCAAAAAAGTTATATTCTATGAAAAAAAGAAAAAAATACTCCCATATTTCTTTGCAATGTTTCTTATCATTGCATTTCTGATTTACTACTACAAAATATATAATCCCAAAATAACTAAAGAAAAAAGAGACAAATTATTGATAGCTGACTATCCGGAGATTGTTTCAAAACTATCTCTGCTTATGGGTGCGGGAATGAGCACTTATAATGCACTTATTAAAATAACGGAAGATTACAAAAAAACAGGCAAAACAAAACCGGCATATGAACTACTTTCCGAATGCCTTAACAGAATATCTTCAGGAATTACGGAGACAGATGCGTATATGGAATTTGGTAAAAGATGCAATGTTATGTGTTATATAAAGCTGGGTAATCTTCTGGCACAAAACATAAGTAAAGGAACGGATAATATTTTTCAGCTATTAAAAGAAGAAACAGAGAAAGCGTTTGAAGACAGAAAAGCTTTGGCAAAAAAACTGGGAGAGGAAGCAGGAACCAAACTACTTTTGCCGATGACGATGATGTTATCAGTTGTTCTGATAATAATTGTGATACCGGCATTTATGTCATTTTAGGAGGAAATTATATGAACAGAGTAAAAAGATTTATAAAAGACGAAGGCGGAATGGGCGTTGTAGAAGTTATTCTAATAATAGTTGTCCTTATAAGCCTTGTATTGATTTTTAAAACACAGATTACCGCCGTTGTAAAAAGTATATTTATAAAAATAACTAACGGTGTGGCAGGCATTTAATTTGTTATAAACCCCGGATTAGGAGAATGATTATGAGAAAGATAAAAGGCAGCGTAACTCTTTTTGTGGCTATGATATTTCTATTGGTTATTACTGTAATTATGACCGTTATCACATCAGCCAGAATTCAAGGCGCAGGAATAATGGTAAGTACATCGGTATCTTGTTCTTTAGATTCCGTATTTGCCGGATATGATAATGAATTATTCGATAAATTCGGGGTTTTACTTTTTAAAGGAGAAGATAAAGAAACTGTGATTTCGCAGCTTAACGGATATCTCAAAGATAATATAGAGAATACAACAGGATTGGATTTGTATGAAATAGAGTTAAAGGGAATAGAGCTAGAGTCTTTAACCAATATAACCGAGTATGGAGGCCTTTTATGGTTTGAAGAAGCTGTTGAGTATGAAAAGTATGCCAAGGTAATTAATATGGCAGCTGATTATCTTAATATTGAAGATTCCGAGGAACAGACTGAAGCAATCCAAAAAACATTGGATGAAATGGAACAGATATCTGATATGTCGGAATATATAGACGGCAGATTACAGGAGATGATAGCACTGGTATATGGATATGAGATAAATAATGGACGTGTGTCTATTAACGACTTCAAAGACAACTATATTATCCAGTTAGCTTTAAAAGACAAAATATATAATGATAAATACAGGATGTTCTGCAATAAATTTTTTTATATGGATGAACAACTGAAAAAGATAAAAATATATATGGCAGATAATCAATATGACAAAGCCGAAAATCTTAAGCTGGATTTTGAAAACAAGTTAAGCAGCATTATATCAACTATAAAAAGACTGGAAACACTTTTAGGCATAGTCGGGGATTGCTGCACAGAAATAGAAACCCGGGCTGATAATGTGAAACAGTATGTAACGGAATCCAAGGATTTATTAGGAGATGAAATTACTGAAAGTTTCTGTACAGAGATGGATTCGTTAAAAAATTACAGAGAAATACTTAAAGAAAATGTGTGTGATATCCTGACATTTGAAAAAACACTGGAGACTGATAAAGCCATTTTAATTGAAATGGGATCTTTAGTACGAAATATGTCAGATGAGACTGATTATAAGTATCTTATGGAGTTGTCTGAAGGATACGATTGCGATGGTCTCGCTATCAATATAGATAACTTCATACAGAGAAAAAAAGGAAACAATTTGTTTAAGTCATTAAAAAAGCTGTTTTCACAGGGAATATTGGGCCTTGTACTGCCTGAGGGTGACACTATATCAGGCAGACACATAAGTCAGACAAAACTGCCTTCAACTTATATTACAGGTTCTGACAAGGACTATTATAAGCATGATAATAATACAACAACATTGGCAAAAGACATAATATACGGCGAATATGTAATGGATAATTTTAACTCATATACAGATAAAAAAGAAGGAACAGTACTTAACTATGAAGTGGAATACATAATAAACGGAGAACAGTACGATGCAGCCAATCTTTATGAAACAGTTAAAAAAATCGCAGCAATAAGAAGTGTAGGAAATTTTGCCTGCATAATGACAGATCACGAGAAAAGAAAGCAGGCGGAAGAATTGGCAGAAATAACATTTGGCTGGACGAATGTAAGACCGCTTATTGCAGCTATGAAATATGTGTATCTGTATATGTGGTCGTATGCTGAAGGTCTTGCGGATGTAAAGGCACTATTGTCAGGTTATAAGACGGGTCTTATTAAGACAAAGGATAAGTGGCAGGTAAGTTATACGGATTTTCTGACATTGAACCTGGAAATAGACGAAGATGTCTACAAAAGCGGATTAAGTTATGAAATGTATTTACGGGCATTGCTTATGCTTAAGGACAAAACAATAAAATCATCAAGAACAATGGATTTAGTTGAATTATGGGAAAAAGCAAATGGAAATAAAGATTTTAGTATAAGAAATTATATTTATGGTATAAGCGGAAAAATATTATATACAGTTAAAGGCCTTAACAAGGAATATATTTATTCTTTTGGTCAGACATATTAAGAGAAAGGCGGTATAAGATGCTCCCTGTCAAAAAAATAAGAATATTAATGCAGAAAGATTATAAACAAAGAAAAAAACTCCATATAAAAAAACGACAGGGAGTGCCTTATACCGCTTTTTCAATTAATGCAAGTCTTACACTTGAAGCAGCACTTGTTTTACCTGTATTTCTCGCAGCTCTGGTTGCAGTGGTATTTTTTTTACAGGCGATACAAGTCCAGTCAAGATTACAACAAAGCCTTTACAATCAGGTGAAAAAAGTATCCGGATATGCTTATTATATGAATATTGCCGATATGTCGGAACAGGTAGAACAGATTATGCAGGCCGAATATGTAAAATATGCGGTAATTAATGAAATTGGCAGGGATTACCTCGAAAACTCAGTTATTACAGGAGGAAGCAGCGGAATACATATAAATTTCTTAGTGGATGCCAAGAAAGGAATTCTGGATGCAGAACTGGACTACAGTATGGATATACCGTTTAATCTTTTAGGATTTCCTTCAATCAGGTTTTCATCAAGACTAAGATGCCATACCTGGATAGGAAATACAAGCGGGGATGAAGTCCAGAGCAGCGATGTGGTATATGTAACTGCTAATGGCGAAGTGTACCATTTATACAGTGACTGCAGCTATCTTGTATCATCAATAAAAAATTGCAAAGGTACAGAAATTGCGGATAAAAGAAACAGCAGCGGTGAAAAATACAGGCCATGCCAATTATGTTGTAAAGACAATGAAGAACCGGTTACTGCATTCTATACAGATTATGGAAACCGATATCACAGTCAGAGTTTATGCAGTAACCTTCACAGCAATGTATTTTCTGTGGATAAGGAAACAGCACAAGAAAATTACAGATTGTGCAGTAAATGTGAAAAGAGGAAATGATATGGTAAATGGAATAATTATGACAGTGCTTACAATAGAGTCAATTTCGGATATTAAAACAAAAAGTATGTCATGTGTAAGACTGACAATATATTTTTTAATGGCTCTGTTGGGAAATCTTATATTTGGTTATCAGTCAGTTATATCAATGGCAGGAGGAATAGCAATTGGCATTATTGTTCTGATATATGGTCTTATAACAAAGGAAGGAATAGGATATGGTGACGGAATAATGTTTATGTGCCTTGGAACAGTACTGGGGGCTTCACAAAATCTCAGGTTATTATTTTTATCCTTAATATGTGCAACGGCAGCAGGCTGTATTTATGCTTTGGTATTAAAAAAAGGAATGAAAACAGAGATTCCGTTTATTCCGTGTATATTATGCAGTTATATTTTTATGACAGCATTGAGGGTATTCGTATGAGAGCAAAAGGAATGTTTACAGTAGAAGCAGCATATATTTTTACTTTTATTATGGTAATTATATACGGAATATTTCAGATAACCTTTTATCTTCATGATGTGATTGTAGGCAACAGCAGCAAGATCCAGGCGGGAATACGCCTTTATGAAGCAAAAGCCTTTTATTATGATGCGAAAAAGGAAAAGATAGATTACAACCAGATTATTTTGAAACCGGTTATAAAAGAACCATCTTTTGATAATGAAACAGAGGAAATTAAAAAGCGTATGGTGAATTATTATGAGTCCCATATTCTCTCAAGGCATTATCAATATAGTGCGGATAATTTAGAGGAAGTTATATCTGTACAAAATAATGCGGCATTGGTAAGAAAGAGCGGAAGGGCAGTACAATTTATAGGAGAATTGACAGATGGAAATTAATTTTAAAAGAGAAAATTCGGGAAGCTACATGGAAATCTGCGGAGAGCCGGAGACTGACAGTTTTGAGATGAAAATGATGTGTAGTAACAATATTACAGGTTTTTTGCCGGTTTCCGTGAGACAGATAAATAATAAAGCAATATATATGTATAATATAACAGGGAAAAATAATATCCGTGAATGTTATGCAAAAGATAAAATTTCAGGCAGGAATTTATATTCATTAATAGAATGTCTTAAAAATATTTTAAAGCAGACAGAGAATTATATTCTTAATGAAGCGGGATTAAGGCTTGCACCTGAATATATTTATAAAGATATTAATAGTGATACTTATTATTTTACATATTTTCCGGAGGAGGGGAGAACTCTCTGGGAAGAGTTAAAGGAATTGTTTGAATTTATAATTACGGTTGTAGCCCATACCGATAATGAAGCGGTCACGATAGCATACGGAATATATAAAAGACTTTGCACAAATGTTACCTCAATAGAGGAGCTGTTTAAAATTGAGCATACACAGGAACCCGAAAAATATGAAGTAAAAACAGAGACAATAGTTCAAAAAGAAATAATACCCGAAGTAAGGGAAGAAGAAAAAGAAGTAGAAGATAAATTAAAAAAATATATGGTGTTTGCGGGAATAGGAGGACTTGGTGCGATTTCAATGATTTTTCTTTTCTTTCTGTTATCAGGGAATGCAAGACCTAAAATGTTATCCGGAGCATTTTGCGGTATAGTATGTGCAGTATTTGGGGCAGGAAGTTATTATTTGTATTATTGGTATGGAAAGCATAAGTCTGAGTTTACAAAAATAATAACAGAAGAAGTTGCAATACCATATACAAGAGACAATGTGAGAATAACGGTTCCTGAGAAAAAAGAAAATAATCTCACAACAATATTATCATCTGATATGCCGTTGAAACCAATGCTGCAATGGCAGGAGGGTGGACTTTTGCGGAAATATAATGTGGAAGATGATACAGTCATAGGAAGTTCTGCTGAGAAAGCCGACTGCGTTGTAGAGGGAAATGGCATAAGCAGAATTCATGCTAAAATTATAAAAGAAGACAGCGTATATTATATTAAAGACCTGAATTCCACAAACGGAACAAGGGTAAACGGGGAGCTTCTTGCCACCTACAGATTAATGCCGCTTTCCGTTAATGACAGAATAACAGTAGGTAATATTGACCTTATATTTCATTGACTTAGATATGTGAAAATGATAATCTACAGGTATGGAAATTAGTAAATTAAAAAAGAAATTAACAGAAGCCGGATTTATAAGATATGATACGGAAATAGGCAATGTGGATGTGTATATGAGAAAGGGACATTGTCTTGGAATAGTAGACGTAGATGCAAGCTACTTTAATTGTATGCAAGCGGCAGATTACATATCAGGAATCAAGGCGATGTTTGGAACTGAATACGTTACCTTACTCGTATTCACAAGTGAATTGTCAAGAATGAGAGAAGAACTTGGCGATATGTACGGATACTGGATTTATGACAGGATAGGTAAACGTCTTGTGATTTACGAGGACCAGCCGCAGGACCTTCCGGATGTTGAGAAGATGTTTGAAGATGACACCTTTGATGCGGATACAAGGCCTTACCATACATCTGATGCAGGTGTGAAGGCAAGGGTTATGAAAGCAAGACTCAGCCGGTATTCTGTGGTTAATTTCGCATTGATTGCTGCCAACATAATTGTATATATAATTGTTGCGTCAGGCGGAAATACCTATAATGGATTTTATCTGGCAACCAAAGGCGGACTTGTTGCAAAATATGTAATAGATTATAAAGAATATTACAGATTGTTTACATCAATGTTTCTTCATGCGGGTGTACAGCACCTCGCAAGCAATATGATTATGCTGCTATTTGTGGGAGATACCATAGAAAGGATTGTGGGACATGTAAGATATGCAATTATATATCTTGCAGGAGGACTGTTTGCTTCGGTAGGAACATTATTGTATTACAGAACTTACGATATGTATGCCTGCTGCATAGGTGCTTCAGGTGCGATTTTTGCAGTAATGGGTGCATTGATATATATTCTTATATGCAATAGAGGAAGAACAGAAGGATTCAGTATAGTAAGGATTATCTTGTTTGTTGCTTACGCAATATATTCGGGATTGACAACACAGGGAACTTGTAATGCAGCACATATTGCAGGATTATTGGGCGGATTGCTTATTACTGCCATATGTTACAGGAAGAAAGGAAATACACAATGAAAATTAATATATATTATGGTGGACGGGGAATGATAGATGACCCTGCCATTGCTGTGATAGGAAGAATTACATCGGTACTTGATGAATTAAGGGTTAATGTTGAAAGATATGATCTGCATGAACTTAAGAGTGGAATTACCGCATTGCCACAGACCATAAATGATGCTGACGCAATAATAATTGCAGGGACAATAGAGTGGTATGGGATAGGAGGATATATACCTTCATTTCTTGATGCGTGCTGGTTGTATGGCGACAAAGCAAAAATTTCTGAGACATATATGTTCCCTATTGTAATGTCAAAAGCATACGGTGAAAAAGAAAAACATGCCGAGCTTATGAATGCATGGGAAATACTGGGAGGAAAATCCTGCACGGGAATTGCGGCGTATGTTCCGGAAACAATGGATTTCGATATGAATGATGATTACAGACAGGTTATTGAAAAGAAAGCCGAGGAAATATACAGAACAGTTTCGCAGAAATATGTGATGCTGCCTACAAGCAATAAAGTTATTAAACAGAATATGGTAAGGGATACTATTAACCTTACGCCACAGGAAACAGAGCAGCTTTCAAAATATGCATCAAATGATGATTATGTTAAAAAACAGAAAGAGGATATAGAAGAACTGGCAGGAATGTTTAAGTCAATGCTGGAGGAAGAAGAAAAAGGCGGAGACGATTACTACCTTATTGAATTAAAAAAACATTATATTCCACAAAGTGACTTTAAGGCTACTTACCTTATTAAGATTAATGACAAGAATAAATCATTGATAATAGAGATTGACAACGGAAATATGAACTGCTATTTTGGGCAGATTGAGCAGGCAGACGTAATAAGTAAACTGTCAACCAATATTCTTGATGATATCGTAGAAGGAAGAATGACATTCCAAAGAGCCTTTATGCAGGGAGTAATGACTGCTAAAGGTAATTTAAGGATTATAAGAATGTTTGATGAGAACTTTATTTTTTCAAAGTAAAGGTAAATGAATTACCGTTCTCATAACGATAAGAAAGTGCCCCTCCGTGGGATGCAACAATTATGGCAGATGTAGCAAGGCTTAAACCGAATTTCTCAGGATTCGGAGAATTGAAAGGGTTAAAAAATGCCCCGGAAGTTTCATCCGGTATTTTTGGAAGAAAATCTTTTACAGAAATTGTAAAATAGTTTTCTAAAATGGAAACATCTACATTTACAGAGGCATTATGGGATACATCATAGATGTTTTGGAAAAGAGAATCCATAACAAATATAATTGCAGAGAAATCAGCCATAACTCTGGCATAGACATAGGTATTACATTTAATTTTTAATTCAGGAAAATGACTGATGCTTGTATTGATTATATCGGCAAGCATTTCAGGAGCTTTAGTGACAACATGTGCATACCTGTAATGGTTTAAGGATTTCATAAGTACAACAAGGGAATTAATATCTGATTGGATATTTACCCAGTGTGGGTCATCATTTAATTCAGGATGGTCAACAGACATAAGCTGGCAGTTGCCATATATCAAGGCAACAATATTCTGGATGTCATGGCAGCCTTTCTGGATGTTCTTTGTAATTTTGTCCATTTCCTTCTTGTTCATTGTGGGCACCTCACTAAGTTTGATGTGAATTAAAGGTATCATAGTAGTTATTATAGTTCAATTAATGAGTAAATACAAAATAATATATAAAAGGAGATAATTCGACATGATGAAAGATGATTGTATTTTTTGTAAGTTAGCAAATGGAGTTTTCAAAACAAATACTGTTTATGAAGATGAGGATTTCAGGGTGATTCTTGATGCAAGTCCTGCGGCAAAGGGACATTCACTTGTTATACCAAAGTCACATTTTGATAATGCACTTACGGCGGATGAAAAGGTGCTTGGTAAGGCTATGAATGTCGCAGCTAAGACAGGAAGAGCATTAATGAAAACATTTGGCTGTGACGGCATTAATATTGTACAGAATAATGGTGAAGCCGCAGGTCAGACAGTTTTTCACCTTCACCTTCACGTTATTCCAAGATATAAAGATGACAACATAGGAATAACATGGACGCCGGGTTCTGATACGGATGAGAATTTTGCAGATACGGCAAAACTTATTGCAGAAAAGTTTGAAAAATAATATTAAAAAAAGTGCTGTCCTTTCAGACAGCACTTTGTCCAGACTTCATATTGATCTCTATAAATGGTAGCTTTTTATTTGAAAATTCTTGAAATAATGCGAAAAAACGTTAGGGATTTACTGGAAGAAATGACAAGCGTTAGAAGAAATTTTACTTAGATTGAGTTTGTTGAATGTTTATGTAGGTCTTATTCGATGGTAAATTGTTAGTAGCCAAGTAAATGAATCCTAATGAATCAGCCAAGAAAAGATTTAAGGTATATTGTGATGCATTGAATATAGATTTAGTCATATTGAAAATATGATTATAAAGAGCATTTGAAAGTGGTAAAAATGGTAAATACGTTTTTAGCTTAAAGTGAATATTAGTATTTGATGAGAGAAATTAATGATAACATTTATAAAAATTAAACAAGAGAGCTTGTTTAATTATGAGTTATAAGATTATCCGTAGAGTACAGTAAATAGTATTGAAATACAAAATCTGCAGAAAATCTTTATGAGAAGTTTAAATAGAAATAGATTGATACACGGTAGACCGACTAGCAAGAGGAACTAGGCCGTCTCTTTAGATTAGGCATCCAAGCGATGTCATATGACATACAATATGGGAAAGAGTAAGGATACAAAATTTCTCTGACAGTTTTAAATTTTTAGAAGGAATTGTTCAATAGAGAGCACAGACTGAAGAGTTGTACTATCATTATTAATGTTATGCAAAGGAAATATATATAATGATTGATGGAGGAACATCATGGAAAACATAAATATTTGGGATAATAGTATTCCTGTAGAAAAAAGCTCATATCTTCGCGATGAAGATATAACATTTTATAATGAAGATAATTTTCAATTAAAAGAAAATAAGTTAACAATGATTGATTTGTTTTGTGGAGCAGGTGGATTTGCTGTTGGGTGTGATTGGGCTGGTTTTCAATCGGTTTTTGGTGTGGATCATCTAGCACCAGCGATGGAAACGTGGACGAAGAATCATCCTAACGCAATAGGTTGTTTAGGTGATATTACTAAACTTTCAGCCGAAGTCGTAAAACAAAAATTAGAACAAAAAGGTATAACACATATAAATTTAATTACTGGAGGAGTTCCTTGTCAAGGTTTTTCGATAGCAAATAGAAAGCATAATGATAATGATGAAAGAAATTACCTTTTTTTGGAATATATGAAATTTATAAAGGTCTTTAAACCAGACTACATTATACTAGAAAATGTTTCAGGTATGAGAAGTACTGCTGGAGGTAAATTTGAAAGCGATATTAAAGAATATATGAAAGAATTGGGATATGAAACAACAGTTAAACTTGTTAATGCAGCAGAATTTGGTGTACCGCAGGTTCGTCAGAGACTATTATTTGTAGGAGTTAGAAAAGGAATTGGGCTTGCAGATAAATATGAATTTCCAGAAGGACAATTTAAAGGATGCTTTAGAACAGTTGAAGATGCAATATCTGATTTGCCTAAATTGGGAAATGCGGAGATCTGTGAAAAATATATATGTAGTGCCAAGTCTGATTATCAAAAATTGATGCGCGGTGAAGGAGATATTGAAGCAATTGAACCAATAGAGAGACTGTATAATCATGTTGCACCAAATCATCCGCAAGAAACAATAGAGAAGATTGCTTCGACTAAGCCGGGTGAACCAATGTACCCTAAATTTAAGCAAAGAATACGATTAAAAAAGGATGCACCTAGTCCAACTCAGCTTGCGGGTGGAATAAGACCACAATTTCAGTTTGGACATCCCGAGCAATCACGAGGACTTACAATAAGAGAAAGAGCGAGAATACAGAGTTTTCCAGATAGTTATATTTTTGAGGGGGGAATGGTACAGGAACGAGTGCAAACAGGAAACGCAGTACCACCTCTTTTGATTTATAACATTGCAAAACCAATCGCAGAGGATATTAAAAAAAATAATAAAGGAGAGAAAAAAAATGTATAGAATTTGGTACAGTTCAGAAAGTTTTGCAGATTATATAATAGATAAGACTGTTTTGTCAGTAATGGATGATGTGCAAAAAAGACCATTAAAAGAAAGTGATATAAAAGCACCTAATGAATTTTTTAAAATACCTGATCATATTAGAAAAATACTATATTTAGATTGTGCCGATATTATTATAGAAAAAGACAATAATCCAATACTTTGTATAGAAGAAACTAAAGAAGCTGGAACTGGACATAATGTTACACAAAGGTTTTCAAGAATAATGGCTGCTCTAGAAAATGGAGTACCAGCGGTATATATTCAGCCAGAGGGAACAATAATTTCAAGAAAAGTAACTAGGACTGTAAATGGTAAAAAAGTTAATGTTTTAGATGAAAATGGAAATCAGATTTATAATTGTAAATGGGACAGAATAAATCCATTTATTTTTGCAGTAATGGATAGAGCTACTAATCTTTATCAAATACCAGCTTTATATTTTTATTATCCAACTGATATAGATGAATATTTGGACAATCCAGAACAATCACCTTGTTTTAATAATAAAGGAATACGGTATGATAGCGATATTGTAAATTATCCAGGATGTCCAGATTCAACAGACAAAACTATTGTTTCTATGTTGAGCTATATAAATGAAATCATTAGACTGGTTGAAAACTATGGTGTGGTTGATTATAAAAATTATCTTATGGGAAATAGATTAGTGCAGGAACAACGTGATTTTATGAACCGACAATTTTTTGTTAAAGCGAATGGCATTAGTCCGAGAAACATGTCACCTGCAACTAAGGCAATTGAAATTCCCACACATTATTTGATTAATTACTTATCTCAATATGAAAGTAATTCGTATTCAGTTGGAGAATTATTAAGACAAAGGGAGAATAGTATTATTTACCAAGTAGATAGTACCTTTAGAGGAGATCCGTATGCAGGTAATCTTTCAGCGATAGACTGTTTTTTGTGTAGGACAGGCAGGACATTTGAGGATAGAGATAAAAATCTTGTATTAGCATTTGGAATAGTTGAAGTTGATGATATTAATCAAACTATTATATTGAATAGTCAAAATGGTGTATCGGTAGATGATATGATTCATGACGTAAAAGAGTCCGCAAGATGCAATTTATTAATAAAAGATTATGATGAACTAAGAAACGATCAGATACCGAGATATTTCATGCAGGTTCGTTATGGTTCGGTATATTCTAAAAATAAACATGTAAGAGTATTTTCACATTTGGCAGATGCAATTTTATTTGAGGATGGATCATTATGGAGGGATGCCTAATGACAGAAGAGACAGTAACCAAAGCCATTTTGAAGTGGTTAATTCATAACTCATGGGAAATAGTATGCTTTGATTTCCCACAAAGTGGTACGGGAAAATTATTGCACCCAAATGATGCTAATTCTGAAAAAAATAAAGGCGCAATTAATCCTGATATTGTTGCTGTAAAAGGAAATATATGTTTATTTTTTGAAAATAAAGATAGATTTTATTATTTGGATTTTATAAAACAAAATTCCTTGATAGAAGGTGATGATTATTCTAATGCAATAGGCGAACTGTTATCCAGATATACAGTTAATAATATATATTACGGAATAGGTTTGCCAACAATCAAACATTCACAGAAATCAGTTGATGCATCACACCTAGTGAATTTTATTATTGGTGTCGATGAGAATAAAAACATTTCAGTATTATACAATCCCAATTTTATAAAATTTAATGATATATAATTAACTAAAGTGCTGTCCTTTCAGACAGCACTTCAGGATATCCTGTATTTACATCTTATTTACAAGTAGTATTTATAAGATTCACAATTATATTAATAGCATCATTCAGAGTGCTTGATTCCATGGCATCTATATATTTTTCCCTATTATCGTACAAATCATTAATTGCTGACAAAAGAACTTCATTAGTCATATTTTCTTCTTCAAGAACAGCACTGTAGCCCTGCTTATTAAAAGAACGGGCATTAAGAATCTGGTCACCACGACTTGCACCGGCAGGAAGAGGGATAAGAAGATTAGGCTTTTTCATAGCGAGAAGTTCGCATATAACATTAGCACCTGCACGGGATACGACGATGTCAGCTGTTGCAAATAAGTCCTTAAGTTCGGCATTAACATATTCAAACTGATAGTAGCCTGTCGTGCTGTAAAATGACTTATCGACCTTACCCTTTCCACAGATATGGATAACCTGATATTGACGTATGAGGTCGGGCAATATTGCACGAATGGCGTCATTGATATGAACTGCACCAAGACTTCCACCGATTACGAGAAGTACAGGTTTCTGGGTATTAAAACCACAAAGTTTAAGACCTGCTGCTTTATCACCTGAGAGTAGTTCACGCCTTATAGGTGAACCGGTAAGCACACCCTTTCCGTTAGGAATATTCTCAACTGTCTCCGGAAAATTACAGCATATTTTGGAAGCATATTTCATACTGAGTTTATTAGCAAGTCCCGGAGTCATATCCGATTCGTGGATAATGGCAGGAATATGACATTTGCCTGCAGCACGAACAACAGGAACAGAGACAAATCCACCCTTTGAAAATACAATATCAGGTTTAATTGTTTTCATAAGCTTTTTGGCCTGGGACATTCCTTTAAGAACGCGGAATGGATCCGTGAAGTTCTTAACGTCAAAATATCTTCTGAATTTACCTGTGGATATACCATAATAAGGAATATTAAGTTCTTCGATTAATTTACGCTCTATTCCGTTATATGAACCTATGTATGAAATTTCATAACCTGCTTCTTTAAGTGCAGGAATTAATGCAATATTTGGGGTAACGTGACCGGCAGTACCGCCACCGGTTAAAACTATTTTTTTCATTTATGGGACCTCTTAGTTATTGTTAATATATTCTTCTAAAGCAGTGGCAAGCTGGTCAGGGCATGAAGTAGGACGCATTCCGCATCTGATACCTTTAAGGCGAGATATGGCATCATGGATATCCATACCCTCAACAAGTCGTGCAACACCCTGGGTATTACCGGAGCAGCCACCAACAAATTCAACGGATTTAATTATATTGTTTTCAACTTCAAAATTAATTACCTGGGAACAGGTACCGTGTGTTCTATATGTATTCATAGATACCTCCTAATATTATAATCAGAGTTTACTTATTATAGCATAATACGGAAAAAAGTGGTATAATCATTCAAGAAATTTTGGAGGTAATATTGATGATTGGAATAATTGGAGCAATGGAACAGGAAGTAAGTCAGGTTGTGGCAGCAATGACGGATGCAAAGACTGTTGAAATTGCAGGAATGATATTTAACAGCGGAAAGTTCTGCGGTAAGGACGTTATTGTTGTTAAAAGCGGAATCGGAAAAGTAAATGCGGCTATATGTACACAGATACTTGCAACATATTTTAAAGTAGATGCGGTAATTAATACAGGAATAGCAGGTTCGTTAAGGGCAGAAATTAATATCGGAGATGTCGTTCTCTCTACGGACGCGTTGCAGCATGATATGGACGCTACTAATTTTGGATATGAACCGGGAGTGATTCCGGGAATGAAAGTGTCAACATTTAAAGCATCGGAGGAACTGATTGAAAAAGCTGAAAAGGCATGCAAAAGGGAAGTCCCTGAACTTGGTGTATTTAAGGGAAGAGTTGTCAGCGGAGACCAGTTTGTAAGTGATAAAGCAACCAAAAACCGGATTGCCGATACATTTCACGGATATTGTACAGAGATGGAGGGCGCAGCAATAGCACAGGCAGCCTACCTAAACAATATTCCTTTTCTTATAATAAGAGCTATTTCCGACAAAGCAGATGACAGTGCAGCTATGGACTATGATGAATTTGAAAGAAGGGCTATTGCCAATTCGGTAAAAATGCTGAGAGCACTTGTGGCAGATATTTAGTTATTATGTAAGAAATCGTCGAGAAGTTTTTTTATTCCATATCCGGTTATTAATTATAATTTTAGTTGAAAACATAAATTAATAATCGGAGGAGTATAATGGTATATTTTTTAATAATTGCGACAGCATTTTTAATGGGTATATGTGCTGATGGAATACTTAGCGGTAATTTAAAGGAACTGATTGACGATACGGAAGAAATGGAAACCACAGACAATACATTCCTGAAACAGATGAAATTACGATATAAGAACTGTCTGAGAATAGGTCATGAAATTAATAATACGGAAGCGTTTGCCGGGAAATATATGGACAAGTACCGCAGTCACGGAATAAGTTTTCAGGTATACGAAAAAATAGCATCCGTATGCAGCGGTATATGTGTTATAGGCGGACTGGCAGGGGCATTTATGGAGAGAAAGTACATGATGGAGTTCCTTATGATGGGCTTTATTGCCATGTATATCATAAACGGTCTTAAGAAGATGATTGATGTCAGGAGCAAACGCAGACAGATTACAAGAAATATAGTTGATTTTTTTGAAAACAGATATTATGCTGTTACCGAGGAAAAAAACGATTATTCATTCACAAGTGATAATGTAGCAGAAAAAACTATGGAAAAACTTAACAATAGGGTATATACTGACGAGGAACGGCGTATCATAGATGATATTCTGCGAGAATATTTAGGTTGAATAATTATAAATAATAAATTATAATTAAATGGATTTTAGAGAATGACAAAGGAGATAAAAAAATGGCAAAGATAACATTTGATTATTCAAAGGCATCAGGATTTGTTGCAGACCATGAGATGGAATACATGAAGAAAATTGCAAATGATGCGAAAGATGTACTTGTATCAAAAACGGGTGCCGGAAATGACTTTTTAGGCTGGATTGATCTTCCTGTAAATTATGATAAAGATGAATTTGCACGTATTAAGAAAGCAGCTAAGAAAATACAGGCAGATTCAGAAGTGCTTGTGGTAATCGGTATCGGAGGTTCTTACCTTGGAGCCAGAGCTGCGATTGAGTTTTTAAGACATGGTTTTTACAATAATATAGATAAGAGCCTTCGTAATACTCCTGAAATTTATTATGTTGGAAATAACATCAGCAGCACATATATTTCCGGATTAATTGATGTTATCGGAAACAGGGATTTTTCGGTTAATATTATTTCTAAGTCAGGAACAACCACAGAACCGGCAATCGCATTCAGAATTTTTAAGGAAATGCTTGAGAAGAAATACGGACATGACGAAGCCGTTAAGAGAATATATGCTACAACAGATAAGGCCAAGGGGGCATTAAAGAACCTTGCAACAGAAGAAGGATATGAGACATTTGTTGTACCTGATGATGTCGGCGGAAGATTCTCCGTATTAACAGCAGTAGGACTTCTTCCAATCGCTGTAAGCGGTGCTGACCTTGATAAGCTTATGGAAGGTGCAGCAGAGGGAAGAAAGCTTGCTCTTGAAACACCTTTTGAAGATAATGACGCAATGAAATATGCAGCAGTAAGAAATTGTCTTTTAAGAAAAGGCAGAAATGTTGAAATTGTTGCCAATTATGAACCTGCACTTCACTATGTAGGTGAATGGTGGAAACAGCTCTTTGGCGAAAGCGAAGGAAAGGACAACAAGGGTATTTTCCCGGCAGCATGTGATTTTACTACAGATTTACATTCACTTGGACAGTTCATTCAGGACGGAACAAGAATGATGTTTGAAACAGTAATGAATGTTGAGACTCCTAGAACTGAACTTGTTATCGGACAGGAATCAACAGACCTTGACGGATTAAACTACCTTGCAGGAAGAACAGTTGATTTTGTTAATAAGAGTGCCATGAAGGGTGTTATAGTTGCCCATACAGATGGTAATGTTCCTAACCTCATGGTCAACATTCCTGAACAGAATGAATTCTACCTTGGCGAACTTTTCTATTTCTATGAGTTCGCATGCGGTATAAGCGGATACATCCTTGGTGTTAATCCATTTAACCAGCCTGGTGTTGAGAGCTATAAGAAGAATATGTTTGCACTTCTTGGCAAGCCTGGCTATGAAAAAGAAAGAGAAGAAATTCTTGCCAGATTAGAGAAATAATAATCAGCATATATAATAAAGAACTGTCACTATGATACAATCAAGGTCAGAGTGACAGTTTTTTACTTTATGACAGCATTGGAGGAATAGATATGAAAATTGTTATGTTAGATAAAAAAACATTGGGAGATGACTGTGATTTATCAGAACTTCAGAAAATGGGCGATTTTATTGCTTATGATGAAACCGATAAAAACCATACGATTGAAAGAATAAAAGATGCGGATGCAGTATTCACTAACAAAGTAGTAATTGGGAAGGATGAGATAGATAATGCCTCCAATCTTAAATATATAGGAATTATGGCAACAGGGACTAATAATATTGATTTGGAATATGCCGGAAAACGTGGAATCACAGTTACAAATGTTAAAGGATATTCGACTAAAATTGTGGCACAGCACACATTTGCTCTGCTTTTTTCTGTAATGGAGCAGATTGCACATTATGACAAATTCATTAAATCAGGTGAGTATTCGGGACAAAGCCTTTTTACCAATATTGACAGACCGTTTATGGAAATAAGCGGAAAAACATGGGGAGTTATCGGCTTAGGTGCTATTGGGAAAGAAGTTGCCGGAATTGCAAAAGCTTTTGGATGTAATGTAATCTACTATTCCACAAGCGGTAAGAATAATTGCAAGGATTACCGTCGGGTGGATTTTGAAACATTTCTTAAGGAAGCGGATATTATATCGGTTCATGCACCGCTTACTGATGCAACAAGAGGATTAATTGATGAAAATGCTTTTGATAAAATGAAACCAACTGCTTATTTTATAAATGTTGGAAGAGGCCCGATAGTGAATGAGGAAGCTCTTAAAATTGCCCTCGATGAAGACAAAATCGCAGGTGCGGGAATAGATGTGTTTGACGTGGAGCCATTGGCTGCAACAAGCCCTCTCATGAACATTAAGAATAAGGATAAAATAGTTATGACACCGCACATTGCATGGGCAAGTGTTGAAGCGAGGAAAAGACTTATAGATATGATGATTGATAATTTCAGGCGTTTTTTGATATGAGGGAAAAAATAGATAATCTGTTACAATCCAAAAGAAGTTAAACAGTTCTTTTGGATTGTTCATTGAGTAGTTCAATCATTTTTGCAAGAGCAAGAATTCTGTTATTTTCATTTAGTTCTTTGTAGAGTTCAATCATCTTGGTAATATTATCATCAGATTTGGCAAGTGTATTTTCATCAGAGTATCCTATAAGATAATCAATTGTAACATTAAAGGCTTCTGCCAAAGCAATTTGAACACGAATATTGGGTTCTAATGAATCAGATTCGTATTTTGAAATTGCCGATTTGGAAACATCAATTAATTCTGAAAGTTCTTTTTGTGACATGTTTTTTGAAATTCTTAATTCTCTAATTCTATTGCCTATAGTCATAATTATCATCAATTCAAGTATATAGATATTATATGTGGATAACAATGGAACATTCCAAAAAAGGAACCATACATTCCATAATGGCATTGAAAATTTCCAAAATAGAAACTATAATGCGTATAAATTCATATGTAGGAATTTAATATACTTAAGGAGGTAATAGGAATGGACGAAATGAATCAACAGCCAATCTCTGAAAAATCGAAAGTAACAGCAGCAGTATTGTGTTTTTTCTTAGGAGTTCTTGGAGTTCACAGATTCTACACTGGTAAGATTGGAACAGGCATTTTGTGGCTATGTACCGGTGGATTATGCGGAATCGGAGCTACCGTCGATTTTATAATGATACTTTGTGGTTCGTTTAAAGATGGTAATGGCGCATTAATAAAATAGGTAAATAAAGAGTCGCAGAAATTATCTGCGGCTTTTGCCTTGCAAAACGAGTAATTAAGGACAGATTTCATAAAGTTGACGTACAGATAAATAATGAAAGGAACGGATGAAAATCATTCAGTTAAATATATGAATATTGGTCTTGTTTTATCTGGCGGAATGGCTAAAGGAGCGTATCAGATAGGAGTGCTGAGGGCAATTAGTGAATATATTCCGATTAGTGAGATTAAATATATAAGTTGTGCATCTATAGGAGTATTTAATGGATATGCTCTGTTGACGTTATGGATTATAAGAAGACAACGGGCAACTATAGTTGGGGATTTGAAGATGGAGATATAGTATGGTCACCAAAAAATGATGGAAACGGATACTGGTATGTAGGATATAAATCAATAGATTCACTTTTTAAGAAATGTGTAACTGCTTATATAAGTAAATGGAAATATGAATCAAATATCGAATAATAATCTAAATACCTGTTTAAAAAAAGAGTGCCAATCCAGCACTCTTTTTTTCAATCCTCCTCAATAACCTGAATTTCCATGAAATCAAAATCAATGTGTTCAATAAAATTGTCCTGATTAAATTTTGCCTTATCGTGGCGTTTGAATTCTTCAATGGTCTTATCGAGCCAGATAGGAACGGACAGGTCAAAAGAGTGACATGCACTCTCAAGGGCATGAAAAACCTTGGATGTACGGTTCACATCCGATGAATCTTCTATTGTTATATCTTTGACAAGATGATTGTCCGTAAATAATTTACACCACATTCTGAACATGATTTTCGTCCTTTATTTTTTTATGATTATAGTCTATACTATACCAAAGACGCAAGTCAAGGTAAAGGAGAGCAAATGGCAAAAGAAAAAAAAGAAACAAAAGGGATTAAAGGCTATCTCAATAAAGTATTTATTGATGGCCTCAGTGGAATGGCACTTGGACTTTTTGCCACACTTATTATAGGTACAATTGTAGGGCAGATTGCAGGTTTTGTAGGCGGTACGGCAGGCTTGTATATGAAGTACACAGCTAATATAGCCAAATCCCTTATGGGAGCAGGAATCGGTGTCGGGGTAGCAAGCAAGTTCAAGGAAGGTCCGCTTGTAACCGTATCAGCAGCAGTTGCCGGTATGATTGGTGCATTTCCTACAGCATTTATTGATGGGGTGATTACATCGGGAATTGCATGGGGCGCACCGGGTAATCCGCTTAGTGCATTTATTGCAGCTTATGTGGCAATAGAAGCAGGACATCTCGTATCGGGAAAGACGCCGGTTGATATTATTGTAACGCCGATAGTTTCAATTGCGGCAGGAGCTGTTGTTGCATACGTTGTGGGACCTTATATTGCAATATTTACTGAATGGCTTGGTAATCTTATTAATATTAATGTTGACAAGCATCCTTTTATCGGAGGAATTGTAATATCGGTATCTATGGGTATGTTTCTTACATTGCCAATCAGTTCTGCGGCAATCGGAATTATGCTGGGATTAAGCGGTCTTGCATCAGGAGCGGCAACAATAGGCTGTTGCTGTCAGATGGTAGGATTTGCGGTAATGAGTTTTAAAGAAAATAAAGTTGGAGGTCTTATTTCGCAAGGCATCGGTACATCCATGCTCCAGATGCCTAACATAATAAGACATCCACAGATATGGATACCGCCGATTCTTTCCAGTGCAATACTTGCACCGGTGTCCACAATGGTATTTAAGATGGTAAGTAATCCGGTGGGCTCCGGTATGGGAACCTCAGGACTTGTAGGACAGTTTTCAGCTTATGCGGTAATGGTTGGGGCCGGTACCCACCCTGCAACGGCAGTAATCCAGATAATGGCAATGCATTTTATTTTACCGGCACTTGTAACTTATGTTATTGCCTACGGAATGAGAAAAGCCGGATGGATAAAAGACGGATATATGAAACTTGAAGTCCAATAAAATACTTGTTTGACGTGTATTAATGTTTTATAATAATAGCGGGTGTAACTCGATTGATTAATATAATTGGGAGGAACTAAAGTGGACGAGAACAATAATGTATTAACAGGTGATATTGCGGCGCTCAGACAGTTCAGGGATGTTGTTGACCGTAACATTAATTCAACTAATCAGGTTGAGAATCTTAAGAATGAAGAGAAGCGTCTTGATAAAGAACTCAATAGTAATAAAAAGACCCTTAAAGATAATATAGACAGCACTGTCAAGAGCAGAAGAAATGCTGTCGCTTCCAAGTATGATTCCGAGATTGGTAAAGAAGAGGATCGTCTTAAGAAAATTAAAGATAAGCGGTCAAAGGCCAAAGAAAAGGGCGTTAAGGAACGAATAACCGAAGAAACTGCTGAACTTACGGCACAGAATAAGGAACTTAAGGGTAATATAAGAACTGCTCTTAAGGGAGAGAGACTGCCAAGATTCTGCGGTTCATCATTTTATTTTGCATTGTTTTTCACTAAAGGTGCATCGGAAGTGTTTTTTTGCGGACTGATGATGATTCTTATGTGTTTTGTATTGCCGGGGGCTGTGTATTATCTGCTTCCTGTGAATAAGGACAACGGATTTACATCTAAGGTAATTCTTGCGGCAACATATTTTGTTGTAATAATTCTGGTGGTATTTATATATCTTCTTATTGCAGGCAAGACCAAAAAGAAACATGAAGACGGACTTAAAAATATCAGACAGTTAAGGGAACGGATTCAGGGCAATAACAGACAGGTCAGAAAGATTACAAGGGCAATCCGTAAAGATAATAACGAAGAAGTTTATGAACTTGGTGATTTTGATGCCAGAATTAAAGAGGTTGAAGATGAAATCAAGCGTATAAGTGATGAGAAAGAAAAGGCTCTTTTAAATTTTGATGAGAATATCAGCAATGATATCGTTAAAGAAATTGAATCTAAGGAAATGCCTAGAATTAACGACCTTCAGAAAGAATATGATGAAACTGTATCACAGAAAGAATCTCTGGAAGAAATTGTTAAAGAAACATCCCTTAAGATATCTTCAGAATATGAAGCGTATATTGGCAAAGAATATACGAATCTTGAAAGAATAGACGCACTTATTAAGATTATGGAGAACGGACAGGCACAGACGGTATCACAGGCAATAGATTTATATAAAAGACAATCATAGGTATGTAAAGGACTTCTTTTACCATTACGGCAGGAGAAGTCTTTTTTTGTTATAGGATAAAATGGTCAGCCAGATAATCCCTGTTATATTCAGCCAGACTGAATATAATTCCGCGGGATATTATTTCAGCCAGAGTCATGACTTTTGATAGTCTTGTGGTCTGCAAAAGAAGAGATTCCATCATTCCCGAAAAATTAACAATACCTGTGATATGAATGTCACCGACACTTGGAAGTTTTTTGCTGACACCGAGACCGGGATGGAGTGGCCCTCTTCCGATTGTTACAAATCCGATGTGTTCCATGGTTCCGAGGGAAGCGTCTATCGCGATGATAAACGGATACACATGTTTGTCATTGATAAGCTTAATTTTATCGGAAAGATTGGCGGCATGGACGGGGTCCTCAAGGGTGCCGTAAACAGTGATATTATTAAGATGGTATTTGTTCAGCTCATGTCCGACAAGGGGACCGAGGCTGTCACCGGTTGAACGGTCACTGCCTATGCATAGAATAATAACCTCCCTGTTGTAGAGATTATATTCTTCAAAAAGTGAAACAAGCTGTTTTTTGAACAATGATGTAATATGCTTTTTTCCGGAATCAAAATAGTATACCTGGGATAGCGTTTTTGACATAACATCTCCTTTAATTATTATTAGTATGGATTTTATTAGTAAGTTTACGGACAAATATAAAAAAATATGTATTTTTTTTATGACCTAAAATGACATTTATTTTTAAAATGTCAAAAAAGGGATGATTTTATTGACAGAAAATGATAATATTATTGTGTATTTTGTAATATACTGAAGTGACAGCAAGGAGGTTTCTTAAAATGGAAGTCATTTACGGGAATAAGAAGAATAATCAGGAAGTCAAGCTTCCTCTCAATATAAAAAAATATGGAAAAACCGATGGCAGATGTAAAGTCTATATAGAAGATTACGCATATACTTTTATCAATGGGTTGAAGCAGGATGAATACGAAGATGGTATAACAGGACTTCTTCTCGGAGAGGTGAAAAAGAATAACGAGGGTACCTACATATTTGTAAAAGGTGCGGTTGAAGTTACCAATGCAGCAGTGTTCGCAGACAGAATTGCTTTTACGGAAGAGACATGGCCTATTGCAAACAGCAGGGTGCGTGAATTTTTCCCTGATATGAAGATAATCGGATGGTATCTTAATTCGACAACCATAAGTGATATGGAGATAATTAAGAAAGCACATAAGGAAAGCTTCAATGAAGAAGATAACATTTTTTTCATGATTAATCCTAAGGATAACAGTCCGAAATTATTTATGGGCAGTAAAGGTAACCTGAAGGCTCTTGACGGATATACCGTATATTATGAAAAAAATGAAGAGATGCAGAATTATATGACTGATGTCAGAAAAGATCATGCAGAATTTAGTGATGAATTTTCTGATGAATCCACAGGCAGATACAGACAAATGCTGAACGAGAAGAGAACAGCATCTAAGAGCACCAAAAGAAATTTTACAATAATATACGGATTAAGCATGTTCCTGCTTATTGTTGTGCTTATAATAGGTGTAAATAATATCAATAGTTATGACAAGATGAAAGATAAGACTGATGGTGAAACAAAGATTGCAGGAAGCGAGAATCCGACAACTAAGAAGAACACTCCTGTGGAATCTGTTAATGGCGATGTGGAGACTACTCCTAAGCAGGAAGAACCTGAGACTACTACTCCGGCTGAATCACAGACAACGAAACCGACGGAACCGGAGACAACAACACCTGCACCGACAGAAGCTGCAACTACGGCAGCACAGTACGATACATATACTGTTAAAGCAGGCGACAGTTTTATAAGTATATGCAAGCAGTTTTACGGAAATGAGAATATGGCAGATGTAGGTTTGATAAGGGACGCCAACAATATGGGTGAAAACGATGAACTGCTTATCGGGATGGAAATAAAGATACCTAGAAAATAACAGGAAGGAACGATACAGTTGGCAGACATAAAACAGTACCGTATGGAAAAAAATGATGGTTATGAAAGCAGGTTACAAAAGCACCGTGCGAAAGTCATGAAAACCATAATGGCTGCAATCGGAGTTATTCTTGTAATAGTTATTGTAATAATTATCATTAATAACAAGTCTACATATTCATCATATAAAGTAGAGAATAAAATACGTCGTGATGACGGCGGATATGCGGAATATGTACCGTTTGGCAACGAAATCCTTCGCTGCAGTAAAGATGGAATCGCATCACATTCCTATAGTGGGAAGACTTTATGGAACAGTACTTATGAAGTAAATGAATTTACTATGTCAATGTCGGGCAATAATCTTGCTGTTGCAGACATTGGGGGCAGCAAGATATATACGTTTAACACAAACGGCATGATTGAAAGTATTAATACAGCACTTCCTGTGCTTCAAATCAGTGTATCAAAGGCAGGATATGTGGCGGCAGTGCTTGAGGACAAGAATGTAGAATATATTAATATGTATTCCATGAAAGGAGAAAAGATTTATACCATCAAGAAAGCTATTGATATAGACGGACTTCCGGTAAGCATATCCATATCAGAGGATGGGGAAAAACTTGTAGCAGCATTTACGGGAATCAAAGACGGAAATATCAAGTCAAGCGTTGTATTTTACAATTTTAATGAAGTAGGCCAGAACGAAAATGAAAGGGTAGTGGGTGGTTTTGACTATGGCAGTACCATAGTTGGAAGAGTGGAATTTTTAAATGCCACTACAGTAGTTGCTTACGGAGAGAACAAAGTCAGCCTTTACCATATAAATGAATATCCTGAACTTATAAAAGACATTGAAGTGGATTACAATATAGATAAAGTATTTTCAGGAGAATCGTATATAGGTCTTGTTCATCGTGATAAGACAGAGGCAAAGGATATAATTGAAGTATATAACACTTCAGGAAATAAAATTTTTACCAAAACAAGCGATAAGAATTACACACATTATAAAATTGCGGACAGCAGGATAATTATGTACAATGAAAAAGAATGTGTGATATACTCTACGAATGGTAAAATTAAATTTGAGTATACATTTCAGGATGGCATAAGCAGTTTTATTCCACTTGATAAAGATAATGAATATATATATATTAATAAAGATTACATTAGAAAAATCAAACTCAGATAGTGAGGTATAAAGTGAACTGGACATTTTTAATTACATTATTAATACTGATTATCTGCACGGTTGTGGGAGCGTTTAGGGGACTGATTAAAACAGTCTACTCCCTTATCATCATTGTTGCGGTTACGGTATTAACTACAATTTTTGCACCTAAGCTTACAACGTATCTTAAAAACAATACAACATGGGATGATGCGTTGCAGTCAAAGACAGAAAGCTTTTTAAGAGACAGAGGCATATTGTCAGATGGCAGACAGATAGACCTTGATGAGCTTCCTGTACCGGATTCAATAAAAAATAAGATATCCGGCGGAGTTGCGGATTACAGTGGCAAAACAGCGGAAATATATAATAATTTTGTTGTGGAAACGGTGTCGGGAATAATTTTTTCGGCTATAGTCTACATTGTGATGTTTGTTCTATTGCTTGCATTGGCAGGAGTAATAGGAATACTGCTTAATGTAATTGAAAAATTACCTGTTCTTAAACAGATTAATAAACTGGCAGGCGGAGCTGCAGGTCTTGTTAAAGGTTTGCTGATTGTATGGATTGCCGCAATTCTTGTGATGATATTAAGCAATACTCCGATAGGCATTAAAATTGCCGCAGATATAGACGGCAACGTATTCCTCAAATTTTTATACGATAAGAATCTTATAATGTACTTTCTCACAGGAGGAAAAAATATTTAATACAGGGGGGACTAAAGAATGACAGGAACAATTATACTTTTAACAGGTACTGCTTTTATTGGATTAGCAGTAATAGAAATGATAGTTGCACTATTTGTTTTAGAAGAGGGCATGAAGCGTAAAATTGCCATGTCGGTGTTCTTCTTAACTTTAGGTGTGGGTATCGGGCTTATTTTTGCGTCTGATAAACGTTATTTAGGGGCTTCGATAAGCCTTGCTATTGCACTTGTGCTGATTTTTAACCAGTACAGAGTGTTATATGAAAAAACAAAGGGACTAAAAGGTAAAGAAAAACAGGAAGTAATCGATAAAACCGTTAAACGTGAAGGCAATTATATGGCACTTGGATGTGACAGTGTAACTAAGGAAAATGACGGATATCATTATACAATGACTCTTGCATGGCAGGAAATGGGAATGTCACCTGACAGTGATTATCGGACCGGCAGGTTTACGATGGTGTCTGATGATAAATTCCTTGAGCCCGGAAGAGTATATATGTTTGACGAGAAAGGTCTGACACCTTTAAATATGGACAGATACTCAAGCCTTAAGGAGGGCGGAGCGGATATTACAGGCGTTGACAAAGACTGTTTTGAAAAAGCAGGACCGCTTATAGCAAAATTATTCCAGACGGCATTGCATATTTCGGATGACCAGACTTATGGGAAGTGAAGACCTAAGTAACTTGGATGTATTTTATCAATAGTTCCGATAATTAGCTTTGTATCCTTCGTTGCCATTTTTATAATATCATCAATAAGGGAGCAGAGAGATTTTGAAGATGCTTTTGACAAAGTGAAAGAGACAACCATAGAGACCACTGTTTATGAAGAAACAACTTCAGAAGCGGACGATTCGACAAAATAATTAATGAGTTGACAAATAATTGTATTTGATATATCATAACCTTAGCATTTTATTTTTTCGGAGGTGCGGGTATGATAGTTACCTTGATTGAGACATATAGAATATTTAATATGACGTTACCGGATAAGGTTAAAGGTCGTTTCTGGATAACAGATGTCGATAGTTTTGGTAATGATAGAAAGTTGATAAGTGTGGAAGCTGATGAGGAGAGCTGGGTACTTAAGGGTAGTGATTCAGCTGTTATTTGTGATACACACAATCGTATTGCTGATGATACAGTTCTCGAAGACAATGTTTTTTATAATGTGAGGATTCTTGAAGAGAATGAGGAAGGTTATGTTTATGCACAGCCTGACGATATAGGAAGACAGACATTTGATAAGTATGTTTTTAGGGATAATGCGGAATTGACTATCGGAAGGGATAGTGACAATACAGTATGCATCAATAACAGATATGTGTCATCTCATCACGCTGTAATTAAGTATATGGATGGCGTATGGACAATTGAAGATAAGAACAGTACGAATGGTACGTTTGTTAATAATAGAAGAACATCTTTGCAGGAACTCAGACCTGGGGATGTTCTTTTTATTGTTGGATTTAAATTAATAATCGGAAGTAATTATATAGCATTTAACAATCCGGGTAATACGGTAAAGTGGGATAACAATATCCTGCAGAATATGAAGCCGCAGGAATTTGATGGTGTGGGAAAAACAAAAACAACTGAAATCCGACCTCAGTTTTTTTATAGGGCACCAAGATTTAAAAGAGATATATCCACACTTAAATTTAAAGTGGATATGCCACCGGCAAAGGAAGTACAAAACAACATGCCGATGGCTATGGTTATGGGACCATCCATAACTATGGGAATGGCATCAATGTCATCGGGAGCTTTTTCCGTTATTAATGCTATAAACAGTGGGGGGAATGTAATGAGTGTAATACCGACGGCGGCAATGTCTGTAAGTATGCTCTTAGGCATGGTAATGTGGCCGATAATTACCAAGAAACATGAGAAGAAAGAATCGCAACCATTGATACAGATGGTAACATACACATACTTGAAGAAGGAATGGCACACATATCCGTGACAGCGGCTAAGAAAGGTGAATGGAAGAAATATGAAAAGACATTCACTATTGAATCAAAAGCTGTTGATTCATATATCAAGGTATATGTGGATGACACTAAATAGTATAAAGGTAAAAAAGGAGCAAAAAATGAACTGGATTAAGGAAAATAAAATCAGAATAATCATGATAGCAGTAGCATTACTTGCAGTGATAGGTACAGTAATCGTAGTAACAAGGAGGTCAGGAAAGGCACAGACAACGGATAATAATCAGTCAGATGTTGTAATAAATGAAAGTTCAAAGGAAGATGTCACAACGAAGAAAGATGATGTTATAAAAGAATCGGAGAGCACAACAGAGGCGGAGAAGGAAGAAGAGACTACCTCAAAGGATGATAAGAATGTAGAAGAAGAGACAACTCCGGCGGCAGCAGAACCAACAACACCGTATGTGGCACCGAATACGAAACCACTGGCAAAGCCAACAACACCATATGTAGCACCAACAACGAAACCACAGGCAAAGCCAACAACACCATATGTAGCACCGACAACAAAACCACAGGCAAAGCCAACAAAACCACAGGCAAAGCCAACAACACCACAGCCAACCCGCCCAACAGAGCCGGCAACAACAGCACCGGTTATACATGGAAAGGATGGGGTGATTCTGGATACGCTGTATTTTAACTTTAATAGTGGATTGGAAAAATTGCCGGAATCACAGGTAGAGATTGGTGGACCAGGGCATGTAGTAGGGGTGTGGACTGAGGATGTTGGAAATATAGATATATTTGGAGTTGGTCTAATAATGGGAAAATCTACTAAAAATCAGGTAGAGGCATATTTTGGAAAACCATTTAAAGAAAAATTAACAAACAATGGTTTTCTAACATTGTACAAATACAAGAATGACATATGCATCACAATTCATTATATTTTGGAAAGTAAAGAAATAAATGCAATATTTATTGATGATGGATTGGGATACGAAAATTCTTAATAGGAGGATAAAACAATGAGAGTAAAGAAATACATGGCGTGGATTATCACAGCAGCAATGCTTGTTACATCCATTCCATTTTCAGAGAAACGAGTAAAAGCAGATGTACTTCCTGAGGGTACACAGATGAAGTTTGTTGTTAAAGACCTTGATGGGACTATAATCAAGAACTCAGAGGATCCTGATGAGGAAAAGATTCTTAAATTCAAAATCGGTGATGAAGAAACAGAGGCAGTATTTAGCAATGATGAATATACCATTGACATAGATGGTAACATACACATATTTGAAGGAGGAACGGCACACATATCCGTGACATCGGCTAAGAAAGGTGAATGGAAGAAATATAAAAAGATATATTCGGTGGCAGACAGACAATGTCCGTTCTGCGGTGAAAAGAGACAATAATTTTTGAAAAAACTCTTGACGTAATAAAGTTTCTCTGATATACTACAAAAGCTGTTGAAACAGATATGGCGAGTTAGCCAAGTGGTAAGGCGTGGGTCTGCAACACCCTGATCGTCGGTTCAAATCCGTCACTCGCCTCTATATCAGAGATAATAATGACATCGATTACATTTGTGGTCGGTGTTATATTTTTATCCGGAAGCGTTTTGCCGGTTTTGAGGATAAGGCAGGTGTTAATATGGATTTTGAAGTGAACGATATTATTAAAATGAAAAAGCCCCATCCCTGCGGATGTTATGAATGGGAAGTCATGCGTGTCGGAGCCGATTTCAGGTTGAAATGTGTGGGATGCGGACATGAGATAATGATTGCAAGAAGAATAGTTGAAAAAAATACAAAATCTATTAAAAAAGTACAATAATTGGACTTGCCACGTTTTTTTTATTATGGTATCATATATCTTCGTGATATATTGATTTATATTCCTTGCTTTCTACTAAGATAGAAAGCCAATAGACCAGAAGGAGGTGCAGTACAGCATGAATAAGTATGAATTAACAGTTGTTGTTAACGCAATGACAGAGGACGATGTAAGAACAGCAGTCATCGAGAAAGTTAAGGAACTTGTTGCAAAGTGTGGTGGAACAATCACAGCTGTTGATGAAGCCGGCAAGAAGAAATTAGCTTATGAGATTCAGAAGATGAATGAAGCATTCTACTACTTCTTTAGTATTGACGCAGTAGCAGAGTTCCCTAACGCAATTGCTTCAGAACTTCGTATCATGGACAACGTTCTCAGATTCTTATGCGTTAACGTAGAAGAATAGAAGCTTAACGGCATATGCCGTAGAGGAGGCAGATTATGAACAAAGTAATCTTAATGGGACGTTTAACAAGAGATCCTAATATCAGTTATTCATCTGGTGAGAGACAGACTACAGTTGCCAGATATACATTAGCAGTAGACAGAAGACGCCGTAGTGACGGTGGAGAACAGACAGCAGATTTTATTTCCTGTGTGGCATTTGACAGAGCAGCAGAGTTTGCGGAGAAATACCTTCATCAGGGAACCAAGATAGCTGTAACAGGTCGTATACAGACCGGAAGCTACACTAATAGGGATGGACAGAAAGTTTATACAACAGATGTTGTAATTGAAGAACAGGAATTTGCAGAGAGCAAGAATAGTGCCGGTGAAGGGGGATATTCACAGGCAGCAGGCAGACCTGAACCAAGTGCTGCAGGAGATGGATTTATGAACATTCCTGACGGCGTTGAGGATGAGGGATTGCCATTTTAGAGAATTAAGGAGGTCTAGAAATGCCTAATCCAAGAGAAAACCGCGGAACAGATGCTCCAATGAAGAAGAGAATCAACCGTAGAAGAAAAAAAGTTTGTGTATTTTGTGCCGATTCAACTAACGTAATCGATTACAAAGATGCTAATAAATTAAAAAGATTTGTATCTGAAAGAGGTAAGATTCTTCCTAGAAGAATTACAGGTACATGTGCAAAACATCAGAGAGCACTTACAGTTGCAGTTAAGAGAGCAAGACAGATTGCAATCTTACCTTACACACTTGATTAATTATATCTGATTAATATAACCCCATGGTTCATATCCGAGTCATGGGGCTATTTTTATGTATGGAAAAAAAATTACCGGTGTGATATAATAAATTATCTATAGCTTTAGGAGATATGACATGGCAGGGAAAGAAAAGAGATTACGTAATCTGTTAAATTTATATCTTAGATATCCGATTATAGCAGGTATTGTATTTGCTGTTATGAATATAATGGTATATTTTATAAGTGTCAGGGCGGGAATCGTTGTTTCAATAGCGGTGCTGGCATATTTTGTATGGCTTCTTTTTATGATATTTAATAAGCATGTTGCTATATCTAAGGCACTTATGGATTTTGCCTCAGGATACGCACAGATGCAAAAGAAGTTGTTGGATGAATTTAAGGTTCCATACGGACTTCTGGATAATCAGGGCAAAATACTCTGGCTTAATAATTCTCTCGGTGCAATTGTTGGCAAGGACAACTACCGGAAGAACATAAGTACGGTAATTCCCGAACTTTCCAAGATACAGATTCAACCGGGTAAGAATTTACAGGAATGTAATGTTGCAATTGGCAACAGAATATATAAGGTTTTTACCGAGAAAATTGACATGTCGGATTCCCCGGTTGACGTTAATATCCTTATAGCGGGAGCATCATCTGATTTGTATGCCATATATTTTATTGACGAGACTGAGATAACAGCCTGCAGAAAAGAACTGCATGATGAACGTTTTGTTGCGGCGCTTATATATATAGACAATTATGATGAGGCACTTGAAAGTATCGACGAAGTCCGCCGTTCGCTTTTAATAGCCCTTGTAGACCGTAAGATTAATAAGTATATTACTGCAGGTGAAGGCATTGTAAGAAAACTTGAAAAAGATAAATATTTCGTGGTAATGCGTTATAAATTCCTTGAAAAACTTAAAGAAGAACGTTTTGCCATTCTTGAGGAGGTTAAGTCCGTCAATATCGGAAATGATATGGCAGTTACGCTTAGTATAGGAATCGGAGCCATGAACGGATCATTCCTTAAGAACTATGAAATGGCAAGAGCAGCAATTGATCTGGCACTTGGACGAGGTGGTGACCAGACCGTTGTCAGAGATGGCAATAAGGTAACTTATTACGGCGGAAAGAGCAATTCCCTTGAGAAGAATACGAGAGTAAGAGCCCGCGTCAAGGCTCACGCACTCCGTGAACTTTTAGAGGGTACCGATAATGTAATCATTATGGGACACAAAATCAGTGACGTAGATGCCGTGGGAGCGGCAGTCGGTATATACACGGCGGCAAGAATTTTTTCAAAGAAAGCACATATTGTTCTTAATGACTTAACGACATCATTACTGCCTATAATTGATTTGTATAAGAATAGCCAGGAATACAGTCCTGATCTTTTTGTAAAGAGCGAGGAAGCACTGGCAAAGGTAGGAAGCAATACATTACTTGTTGTTGTTGATGTAAACAGGGCTAATTATACGGAATGTCCGGAATTGATTGGCAAATGCAGACAGACGGTGGTTATTGACCATCATCGTCAGGCTGATGACCAGATTGAAAATGCAACACTTTCCTATGTAGAACCATACGCATCATCCGCATGTGAAATGGTTGCGGAGATACTTCAGTATATTTGCGATAATATCAGAATTAAATCAATAGAGGCAGATACTTTGTATGCCGGAATAGTTATTGATACCAATAACTTTACTAATAAAGCAGGGGCAAGAACTTTTGAAGCGGCAGCATTTTTACGACGTAACGGTGCAGATATTGTAAGAGTAAGAAAACTTCTGCGTGGCGATATGAACGAATACAAGGCAAAAGCAGAGACGGTAAGACATGCTGAGGTGTATAAGCACTATGCACTTTCCGTATGCCCAAGTTCGGGATTACAAAGCCCTACTATTGTAGGAGCACAGGCTGCCAATGAACTTCTTAACATTACGGGAATAAAAGCATCAATTGTTTTTACATATTACAACGATACAATATACCTTAGCGCAAGGTCTATAGATGAAGTTAATGTACAGCTTATTATGGAAAGGCTTGGCGGCGGCGGACATATGACAATCGCAGGCGCACAGCTTAAGGATATGTCATTGGAGGATGCCATAACACTTGTTAAAAAGACAATAGATACAATGGAAGCGGAAGGAGCAATTTAATGAAAGTTATATTATTACAGGATGTTAAAGCACTTGGAAAAAAAGGACAGACAGTGGATGTCAGTGACGGATATGCAAGAAATTGTATTCTCCCTAAGAAACTCGGAGTGGAAGCAACATCCAAAAACCTTAATGACCTTAAATTACAGAAGGCACATGAAGAAAAGGTTGCTAAAGAGCAGCTTGAAGAAGCCAAGGCTTTTGCAGCAAAAATGGCGGACATGGAAGTAATTGTTTCTATTAAATCAGGAAAAGACGGAAGAACTTTCGGTTCAGTATCATCTAAGGAAATTGCAACTGCTTTTAAGGAACAGCATGGAATGGAAATAGATAAGAAAAAAATTGTTCTTGATGAGCCAATCAGAAGTGTGGGAACTACAATTGTAAGCGTAAAGCTTCATAAAGATGTTGTTGGAAAGCTGAATGTAAGAGTCAGAGAGGCATAGAAGTATGGATGAACCACTTTTAAAGCGTATTATGCCCCATAGTACAGTTGCCGAACAGTCCGTGATTTCATCAATGCTTATGGATAAAGATGCCATAGGAATAGCATCGGATATGCTTACTAAGGACGATTTTTATACCGGTCAGTATGGAATCATGTTTCAGGCAATAACGGAGCTGGATAAGGAAAATAAGCCGGCAGACATTGTTCAGGTGCAGGACAAATTAAAACAGATGGGCGCACCGGAGGAACTGGCAGGAATTGATTTTTTAAGGGAAATTCTTAATGTAGTGGCAACGTCCGCCAACATTAAGGGTTATGCCAAGATTGTAAAGGAAAAATCTGTCCTGCGCAATATGATTAAGGTCGCACAGAAAATAGAAAATGAATGTTATGATTGCAAGGATGAAGTGGATAACATACTTGCCGATGCGGAAAAGGATATTACCGCAGTAAAGAACAGTGGGACAAGTGAGGAGATAACACCTATAAGCGATGTTGTTATTGAAGCACTTGACAGGATGGATGCGGCATCCAAGGCAGGCGGTAAAATTACGGGAATTGCCACAGGGTTTAAACATCTTGACTACAAAACAGCAGGACTCCAGAACTCGGATTTTATTCTTGTTGCGGCAAGACCATCCATGGGTAAAACGGCATTTGTCCTTAATATTGCACAGTATGTTTCCGTTAAAAATAAGACAACAACTGCCATATTCAGTCTGGAAATGTCAAAAGTCCAGCTTGTCAACCGTCTAATCTCTATGGAATCCAAGGTTGATTCCAAAAATATAAGAACGGGAAGCATGAGCCCGGCAGAATGGAGCAGCGTATCAGAGGGTGCTTCAAGGGTAGGTATGTCCCACCTTATAATTGATGATACACCGGGAATTTCCATTGGAGCATTGCGTAACAAATGCCGTAAGTTCAAGAGAGATAATAATCTCGGTCTTATAATAATCGACTACATACAGCTTATGACAGCAGGTGGCAGAAGTGAATCAAGACAGCAGGAAGTATCGGAGATTTCAAGAGCATTGAAAGGGATTGCAAGGGAGCTTAATGTTCCGGTAATCGCATTATCCCAGTTAAGCCGTGCTGTTGAAGCAAGAGATAATAAAAGACCTATGCTTTCGGATTTGCGAGAGTCAGGTGCCATCGAGCAGGATGCGGACGTTGTTATGTTCATATACAGGGATGAGTATTATCACAAAGACAATGCTGATAACAAAGGCAAAGCCGAGATAATCATAGCCAAACAAAGAAACGGTCCTACAGGAACTATTGACCTTGCATGGATTGGAGATTTAACAAAATTTGCGGATTTGGAAGTTCAATATAATCACGAAGAAGAGTAAGTGTCATACTTGCTCTTTTTTTGTAAAAGTAAGTCGAAGAAAAAATATTTTTTTCCCCATATGGGATGGTATAATTAGTGAAAAAATTAAGGGGACATATTATGAAAAGATATTTAATTTCAGAAGCTTCTGCAATCACAGGTCTGGAGGCGCATGTACTCCGGTATTGGGAAGAAGAGCTTGGCATGAAAATCCCAAGAAATGAATTGGGACATCGTTATTATACAGATACAGAAATTGAAATTTTCCAGAAAGCTAAGGAAATGAAAAATAAGGGTTATCAGCTTAAGGCAATCAAAACCGAGATTTTTGGAAAAGCGGATATAATACCTATACATATGGAACATGAACAGGGAGAGCTTGAAAGTGAGGAGCAGAATACAAGGGATGTCCGTATGGAACAGTTCAAAGCGATTATCGGCAGCATTCTCACGGAAGCCCTTAAGGAAAATAATGTGGAACTTCATGAAAAAGTGGTAAAGGAAATGGACTATCTTTTTCGTGTGAATGATGAGGCGGCAGAGGAACGCTATAAGAAGCTTGATGAAACAATACGTAGCTGCCAGCGGTCGGGCAAAGAGGCGGCAGCAGGTAAGGATACACGTTTCAAGCATAGGAAGAAAATGAAGAAACTGTAAAAATATAACACATAACGGATAGGACAGTCAACAGACGTTGGGCTGTCCCTTTTTATCATGCTTTTTTGCAGACTTCTCTTGAAATTATCACAATTCTATGCTATCGTAATTATAAACGAACGGTCAGTATATACAAAGGAGAGAAGCAACATGAAAACAACCGAGCAACAGCACAATGAGCGCAAACGCGAAATAATGGAAAAGTGCTTTGAATGTTATGCTGAAAACGGGCTCACGGGCACCGGGATCAAAGCGCTTGCCGATGCATGCGGATGCACAAAGGCAAATCTTTATTCTTATTTTAAAAACCTCGACGAACTGATCATCGAGTCAACGGCATACTGTATGGAAAAGGTCGAGGACGACTTTATGGAGATGGCACCCACCGACCCCAAGGATGTTGTCCGGTTTGTGAAGGAGGTTCCCTACTGGACGGCTAAAAAGCACGGAAAAAAATATCGGCTGATGTATCAGATCTATACTCATCCGAAGTATATCGAGCACGGCAAGAAGTTTTTTGAGGGTGTCAACGAGCGCTATACCGAGTATGCCAAGCGGCTTGAGCCGAAGATAGGTATTCCGTACACGATAATCACGCCGCTGATTTTTACATTCGTCCGCGCCTGTGTACACTATGCGATGTTCGAGGACGAATATTACCTGAAATCCCAGATGGAGATCTTAAAGCAGGGGGTTGCCCTGTTCGTGGATAAGTACAAAGCAAACCAAGCATAAGCCGGTCAGCCGCCGCTCATTTACGGCGCGTGCAGCGGTGCAAAACTCCGCCGTAATAACAATTCCGAACGGAGGAAAGAAGATGAAAACAGGGAAAAAACTACTCACAGGCTCACTTTTGGCGCTTTGCGCCGTTCTTTTGGTGCTTTGCATCGTGCTTGCCATAGGATGGAGCAAGGCGGCAAAAACCGACACTGCACTGCCGGAGGTGCGGAACAACGGCACGGCGATCCAGTGGAAATACAGCGATGAAATCGATTGGCGCGACCTTGTGGCGCTTACCGAGCTGCGGGGCGCTGCCGGAGAAAACGGCAAGGACGGAGCCAACGGTAAAGACGGCATTAATGGCAAAAGCATAGAAGTACAAAGAGCAATGGAATACATACAGTGGCACTATGAGGGCGATGAGTGGCAGAATCTTGTGGCGATAGCCGACATCACAGGCCCCACCGGACAGAACGGTAAGGACGGAGCAAACGGAAAAACGCCGGAGTTCCGCGTGAACGAAAACACATTGCAATGGCGCTATGTCGGCGATGAAATATGGCTGAACCTCTACGACCTTACCGCATTAAAAGGTGCGGATGGCAGAGACGGCGTTGACGGTAAAGACGGCATAAACGGGCAAGACGGCAGGGACGGTGCGGACGGCACAAACGGACAAAACGGCTCTGACGGCAAAGACGGTAACACCCCGTTTATCGGCGAAAACGGCAACTGGTGGATTGGAGAAATTGACACAGCCGTAAAAGCCGCAGGCATTGACGGTGCTGACGGTGCTGACGGCGAAAAGGGTGATAAGGGCGACAAAGGTGACCCCGGCGAAAAGGGAGACAAGGGAGATAAGGGGGACAAAGGCGACAAGGGCGACCCCGGTCAGAACGGCGGAAGCTCCGGGTGTTTTTACGGCACGGGGTATGTACCGTCAACCCATCTTTCAGACGGTGCAGTTCCCCTGTACTATCGGGAAATGCATAACCGCGGCGGGCTTATATCGTACAACGGAACAACACTCAGGCTGAAAAAAGGACATACCTACAATGTGTGTGTAAGCGGCATGGTTAATGCGATAACAAATGATAATAGCGGAAACTATTCCGTTCAGATGACTGACGGTTACGATGATGACTATTGCAGATATATTACACTGATAGAACAAGACGGCAGGGGATCAAATTCTCTCTGCTTCAACAGAATATATGACCTTACCGGCGCGATAAACGATGTTGAACTCAAATTTTCGCTGGAGCAAGGTGATTACAAAACCTATCTGCTTTCATTCAGAGGCTCTGTTACAATCACCGCTCTTGACTGAGCAGATATACACGAAAACGGAGGTAATAAAATATGAAGAAACGAATACTTAGTATCCTGCTCGCCCTATGTATGCTGTTCTGCCTTGTGCCGATAACGGTTTTTGCCGCAGGTGAGCTACCGGATGTCAAGCTTTCCGTCCCAACGACGTTTGACAAGACAGTGGACCTTACGAAGCAGAACGGAGAATTAAAAATCAAGGACAGCAAGACCTATCTGATCAAGGGCTCCGCAGATCCGAACTGGTATTTTCAATACCGGATCAAAATTGATGGCAAGAACAATACACCGCACATCTTTCTGGACGGCGTCCGCATTCAGGCACCCGAGGACGGCCCTGCCATCGAGCTTTACGGCGGTGCCTCTGCCTGTCTGTACTTTAT
>OLOR01000491.1_pt1 | contig 42697 bp, 30 predicted proteins | sample 1672521 | NCBI WGS metagenome assembly OLOR01 (sample SAMEA3136695, study PRJEB25190) | human gut metagenome | biome: human gut; feature: human-associated habitat; material: faeces | place: Austria | collected 2013
TTTTTTATTTAATATAATAAATGATACAACTACTATTCCTACAATTGCCATTGTTATATAAACTATTGTATTAATTCCTGTTTTTGGTAATTCTGTTTTGGCTGTTGTACTGTCTGAGTTATTTTTTACTGTTTCAGTTTTTGATGTTGTTTCTATTGTTGGAATTTTTGTGTCTTCTGTTTTTGAATCATCTGAATCTATTTTTATTGTAATCTCTTCTAATTGTTCATTATTTGCATTTTCTTCAACTGTAATATAAAATGATTTCGTTATATTTCCAAATGCAATCTTTCCTTTTGCTGTTCCAACTTCTGTTGCAATAAGTTCATTCTTATCTTCTGAAAGTTCAATTCCTGTTCCAATACAATTATATCCAGAATATTTTTTACTTGTTTCAAATTTTATTTTTTGTCCTACTTTTACTGTGTATACATAGTCTGCATTTTCTTCTGTTACACCATTGTCCAAAACTGAATCCATATTTACCTTTAATTTTGAAAAATCTGCATTTGTATTAATTATTATTTTTTCTATTAATTTACAAGATGTATCTGTTTTCTCTTTTTTTTCTGTTATACTTTTATAAGTATCACAATGTTTTGAATCATCGTACGTATATATATCATCTTTATACATAGAATTAAAATATTCCATTGTTCTATTTGCAAAATCTTTAGTGTTAAGAACTTTTTCTTCCGAACTACCAGTATTTACTTCTGTAGCACCTTCTACATCTTTCATTATTATCCATTTATCACTTTTTGCATATTTTCCTTTATACCCTTCAATTCTTGTAAGTGTATAATACCAAGCTACAGATTTATATTCAGCCCCTAAAATATTAGCTACTGCATAATATCCCATTGCAAGCCCATCTTCAATATCTCCATCAGTAGTATCATCAGTACTATCTCCAAAAAGTTTAGTATATTCTTCCCAACTCATTCCTTGTTTTACTTCTGCTTCAATAGAAAATGTTACTTTATCTTCTTCTATTTCATATTTAATTTCATATTTATCATTACTTTTAATTACCTCTATTACATTATCTCCGGTAACAATCTTTTCTATCTCTGAATCATTATCTTTTAATTCTTGAAACTTTTCATTTAATTGCTCTTTTGTAATTTTACTATTATTGGTAGCCTCTGTTGCTTCTGTTACTGCAAAACACCTAGTTGTAAAACTACTAATTAATACAATTATTAATGCCATTATACATATCTTTTTTATCTTCATTTTTCTTTCCCCTTTCATTTGTATAAATGAATTATAACAATAATATATTTTTTTGTAAACCTTTTACTCAAAAAAGATGAATATTTTCATATCCATCTTTCTTTTATTATTCTACACTTTTCAAACTTTCAATCATATCTATTTTTTTCAAAATAAAATGTATAATTTTATTTACTATAAATGAGAAACTTGCAGTTATTATAGCTGACCATATATAACTTGATGTTAAAATATTTCTTGTAAACCTCAGTCTATCTATTTCTATACTTGAAATAATTGCAGATGTTAAAAATGTTCCAAAAACTAATCCAAGCGCAATTCCTATAATTGTAAATATAACATTTTCTTTATTTATATAATTATCAACTTCTTTATCATAAAATCCTAAAACTTTAAGTGTAGCAATTTCTCTTTGTCTTTCTCCAATATTTATATTTGCTAAATTATATAATACAACAAAATCCAGCATTGCAGAAGTAACAATTAATACAACTACAACATAATTCATTGTATTTAACATATCACTAATTGCTTTTACAAAAGTTGACATTACAGATACTGAAGCAACTCCATCAAAATTCAAAATATCCTCAGATATTTTGCTTTGAATATCTTTATCATCTGTTTTCAAATTAACCCAAATCATATTTGTTTTATATTTTCCAACTTCTGATTCATATAATTCTTTTGAAATAATAATATAATGATCAACATAGTTTTTAGTTATTCCTACAACCTTAAATTTATATTCTATATCATCACTACTTTTTACTGTTATTTCATCATCTTTTTTTATTCCAAATTCATCTGCTAATTTATCTGTAATAATAACTCCTTCATTAGAAATCTCTAAGTCCTCTCCTGTTTTTGCATCTTTTAAATTACAAACTTCATTAAATTTTTCTGATGTATTTGGAACAAATACTGTTACACTATAATTTAATTTATCATTACTTACTGTTACTGAACTTGCATATAATTCTTTTGAAATTTCAACATTATCATTATTTTGTAAATATTCATTAATTTGTTTTAATCCATCTGTATTTGATAATGTTATTGATGTATCATATTTAAATACTTCTCCAAATTGTAAATTTGGTATATCTATAACAGAATCTCTTATTCCAAATCCAGCTAACATAAGTCCTGTGCAACCTGCAATTCCTATTATTGTTATTAATGCTCTCTTTTTATATCTAAATATATTCCTTATTGTTACTTTTTGTGAAAAATTAAATCTTTTCCATAAAAAAGTAATTCTTTCCATAAAAATTCTTTTTCCATTTTTTGGTGCTTTAGGTCTCATTAATACAGATGGCATTTCTTTTAATTCTCTATATGCTACTATTAATGTCGCACCACCTATACATATAAATGCAATTAATATTCCCATTAATCCAATTGACAATCTATATGTCATATAAAAATGCGGCATTGTATATACCATTGAATATAATGTCCATACAATTTTAGGTAATATATAGAAGCATAGTGTCATTCCTAAAAATCCACCTATTATACATGCTAAAAATGCGTATAAAATATATTTTGAAATTATTTGTAAATTTGTATATCCTAATGCCTTTAGTGTTCCTATTTCTATTCTTTCTTCTTCTATCATTCTTGTCATAGATGTCAAACTTATTAGTATTGCTACTAAATAGAATATTACTGGAAATATTTTTGAAATGTTTTTCATTGTCTTTATTGCATCAAATATATTTGAATATCCTGTATTATCTGTTCTATCTTGTATGTACCATTTGGCCTTTTCTATTTTGGTAACTTCTGCTCTTGCATCATCTATTTTGCTTTGTGCATCTGCTAATTTTTCTTCTGCTTCTGCTTTTTTGTCATTATATTCTTGTTCATTTTCTTCAAGTTCTTTTCTAGCATCTTTAATCTTTTTTCTTCCATCTTCAATTTCTTTTCTTCCACTTGCTATTTGATTATTTGCTGTATTTTTTTGTGTTTTAATTTCTTCTTTTTGTTTTTGAATTTGTTCTTTTTGAGCAGTTATTTCAGGTGTTTCCATTCCTATTTGTGAGATCATTGCATTTATTTGATTTTCATATTGCTCTATTTGTTGTTCTGCCGTTTCAAACTGTTTAGCTACATCTTTTTCTTTCTGATTTAGTTCTTTTTCTGATTTATTTAACTTATTTTCTGAATTATCTAATTCATTTTTTGCATCATTTATCTTTTGCTCAGCATCTGCTAGTTCTTGGTCTGCTTCTGCTTTTTTATCATCATATTCTTTTTGTGCATCATCAATTTTTTTATTTGCATCATTTACTAATGAGTTATATCTAGCTTCTTGTCTTTCTTCTTTTATCATTTCTATTTTTTGAATAACTGGATTTACAACTGCTAAATATTCATCACTATTTGTTACAAGTTCTTTTGCACCTTTTACTTGTACTGCAATTTCTGTATAATAATCTAAATTTATTACATCTTCTTTACAATATATGTATAATGATATACTTCCACTTCCAAGTGATGATGATCCCCTTTCACTTGATATATATAATGGTGAATCTACTATTCCTACAATTTTTAGTTCTTTTTGTGTAAATATTGGATTATCATTTTCATCTAAGTCTTCATTTTCTACTTTAATTGTTTTTCCTATATTTTCTTCTGAACTTCCAAAATATGAATACTTTTCATCCAACAAACATTCGTCTGAATTTTCTGGTAATCTCCCATAAATAACTTCTGGTTTATTTATATTTTCATTATATTCTATTACTTTACATATACTTTCTTTATCATTTAAATTTATAAATGTGTCTTTTGATTGTATTCCATAAGCATTTTCTACACCATCTATTTCTTTTATTGCATTTATATCTTCATCTGTTAATCCTAATGTTGATATAACATCAATGTCATACATATTACTTTTATCTACATATTTATCTAAGCTGTCTTGCATATCTGGACTACATGCTACAAGTCCTGAATAAAATCCCACTCCAAGAAATGCCATTATTAAAATTGACAGAAAACGCCTTTTGGTTTTACTTATTTCTTTAAAACTATTTTTTATCAATGATTTTTTCATTTTTATTTCATTCCTTCCTAAAGGTACATTTCTAGTTGTAAAATAGTTGAATTTTTTACTTAGTAAAAATTTCAATTATTTTTTAACCAGTTGCATTACCATTCTATTTCATCAATAGATATTGGATTGTCATTTATTTCAATTTTTTCTGCTGTTCCATTTTTGAAATGTATTACTTTATCTGCCATTGGTGCTATTGCTCCATTGTGTGTAATTATTGCAACTGTCATTTTTTCTTTTCTTGCCATTTCTTGTAATAGTTTTAAAATACTTTTTCCTGTCTTATAGTCTAATGCTCCTGTTGGCTCATCACATAATAATAGTTTGGGATTTTTTGCAATTGCTCTTGCTATTGCTACTCTTTGTTGCTCTCCTCCTGATAATTGTGCTGGAAAGTTATCTTTTCTATCTGATAATCCTACTTTTTCTAATATTTCATTTACATCTAAGGCATCTGAACATATTTGAGTTGCTAATTCTACATTTTCCTTAGCTGTTAGGTTTTGTACTAAATTATAAAATTGAAATACAAATCCTATGTCATTTCTTCTATATTCAATTAGTTTTTTATCATTTAATTTTGTAATTTCTTTTCCATCAACTATTACTTCTCCTGATGTTGCTTTATCCATTCCTCCTAATATATTTAATGTTGTTGTTTTTCCTGCTCCTGATGGTCCTACTATTACTACAAGTTCTCCTTTTTCTATTTCAAAGTTTGTGTTATTTAATGCTTTTATTGTTACTTCTCCCATCTTGTATTCTTTGACAATATTTTTAAATTCTATATATGCCATATGCTTTTCTCCTTTTTTCATTTTTCATTTGCATTTTATCATACTTTTATGAATTTTTCATGTATAATAAAAAAAATAATTATTATTATACAAAAAAAAACAGATAGAAACTCCAATGTAGTTTCTATCTGTTTGGCTCAAAGCTTAAAGCTGTTTGGTAACAACTTCAACCTTGAGCACCTGTTCCCAGCCAGCATGCTGGAAGCAGTATTCCGCTTCCTCTTTGCCAGTGGCAGGGTTGACGATGGTCTTTCCAGTCGCCACGCGATTGGCCTTAGCTCGGATAACAGGTTTGCTGTTGTTCCGAGGGTTGGTCAGGTCGGCCAGGATAGCAGGCGGCAGAACAACTGCAAGAATATCGCAGTCTACACCTGCATCCACAACATCACGCCAAGAGCTGACGGTCATGTCTGCGCTCTTCACCACGATGTCGTTGCCATAGATCCGTTTCAGATCTGCAACCTGCTCTGCGGACATAATGTGGCGGCTCAGCCAAAGAACCTTAGTCATGTTTTTTTCCTCCATACATGAATGAATATTACGTTCCACTTTTTACAGTGGATAAAGGTCTTGTCCTTTACATAATTTATTATACTCACATTTCCTTATTTTGTCAACATAAGCTACAATTACAATTATTTATAGATATTATAAGTTTTACTTATGATTACATTTTTACCTCTACATTAAAAATTTTTCCAGAACCATCTAATAAAATTTTATTTTCATTTTCAATTCCATTTAATTCAACCATTTTTACACCTGTACACACTTTTGAAATATTTTTTACATTTATATTATAAATACTCTCTTTATATTTAAATTGTATGCTATATTCATCCCATTCTTTTGGAATACATGGATTTATACTCAAAACATTATGATATATTTTTAGACCTAATATATATTCAATCCCTGCAGTATAATACCAACCACTAGAACCTGTATACCAAGTCCAACCTCCTTGACCAAGTAAGTTTTGGTTTCCATATATATCTGCTGGCATTACATATGGTTCAACTTTATATCTATTTGCTTCCTTTTTAGTCCTTGAATGTTCTATTGGATTTATCATTTTATACCATTCAATAGCTTTATTTCCATCACCTAATATTGTTTCTGCTATAATTGCCCATACAGCTGCATGAGTATATTGTCCACCATTTTCTCTAACACCTGGTATATATGATTTTATATATCCTGGTTCTAATTTACTTTTATCAAATGCCGGATCTAGCAATTTTATTAATCCATTTTCATTATCTACCAAATGATTTTCTAAACTCTTCATTGCACTTTCTTTTTTCTCTATATCTCCAGCACCAGATATAACACTCCAACTTTGTGCTATACTATCTATTTTACATTCTTCATTTTCCATACTTCCATATATATCACCATTATCTGCAAAAGCTCTTTTATACCATTTTCCATCCCATGCATTTTTGTTCAAGTTTTCTTTTAGTTTTTCTGCAATATTTTCATACCAATTACTTGTCTCTATTTCTTCTTGTTTACATTGTTTTATTAACTTTGAAAATTCTTTTAAAATTATATACAAGAAAAATCCCAGCCATACACTCTCACCTTTTCCTTCTGTTCCTATATTACTAAAACCATCATTCCAATCTCCAATTCCTATTTTAGGCAATCCATTTTCACCAAAATTACATGCTCTTTTTATTGCTTTTTTGCAATGTTCATATATACTTTCTTCAATATTACTAGAAATATATTTATTATATTTTTCGTTTTCATTTTCTTTTAATTCTTCACCTTGCAGATATGTTGTCTTTTTATTTAATATTTCATAATCTCCAGTGAAATTTATATATTTAATAACTGCATATGGAAGCCATAATAAATCATCTGAAAATCTTGTTCTTATTCCTCTATCATTTTCATCATGCCACCAATGTTCTACATCTCCTTCTATGAATTGATGTCTACTATGCTTTAATATTTGATTATACAATATTTGCGAATCTATATATCTTGTTGAAAAAGCATCTTGAAGTTGATCTCTAAATCCATAAGCTCCACCAGATTGGTAAAATCCTGTTTTTCCTAACATTCTACTTGCTATTGTCTGATACATAGCCCATCCATTTAACATTATATTAAGTGATTCATATGGTGTATTTACTTTTACTTTTCCTAATAATTCATTCCATTTATTTTTTACATTTTGTAATTCTGTTTTACAATTTTGAAGATTTGAATATCTATATGCTACATCTGTTGCAATATCAACATTTTCTTCTGCTCCTAAAATTATTGAAACTTTTTTATTAGAAAAACTTTCAATTTCAACATTTAATTCTATTGCAATACATGTTTTTTTCCCTAATGCATCATTATTATCTAACCTAATCGTTTTCAAACCATCAGGATTTTCTATTCCTCCATCTCCTAAAAATTTTGTTTTATCTCCTGTATATGATTTTATTTTTTCGCTACTAGATATATAAACAATATTATTTAATTCATCTGAATTGTATATTTTCCTTGCTATAATCATATTATTATTTTCTTTATATTCTAAAGATATTTTTCCATCAGATTTTATCTCATCTTCACCTATTACTGGTTTTATATAATAAATAATTCTTATTTTTTTCTTTTTTGGAGCATTATTTGCTAATGTTAAAACATTTATTTTTGCAGATTCATTTATTGGCACATATACTTCTAATTCTTGCATTATATTATCACTACAATGAACAAATTTTGCATATCCAAATCCGAAAATCGTGTTATAATTTTTATCATCAGGTTTTACCATTGCTGTTGGTGTCCATGTCTTTCCATTTTCTTCATCTTGTAAATAAATTATTTCTGATGGAATATTTATTATGATACTATTATCCCAGCTCGATACTCTATTTAACCTACTATTTTTATACCAAGTATATCCTCCATTAGATTCTGTAACACATGTTCCAAACTTTTCATTTGCAATAATATGACTCCATGTTGTTGGTGTTTTTTGATTTTTATTAATTTTTATAATATACTCTTTTCCATCTTTTGAAAATGCTCCATATCCATTATAATACTTTAATTCATCAGTATTTGCTAATAAATCAATTTCATTTGAATCATCTTCAATGTTTTCAGAAATCATATTTTGTTCTACAATTTTATAATTATCAATTATTTCTGTTTCCTTGTCTTTAATAATATTTTCTAAGTTTCCTAGATGTGCATCAATAACAAAAATTGATATAAATTTTATCATTTCTAAATCTTGTTGATTCATTTCTGCTCTTGATAAAGTAAATATACCTCCAAATATATTTTTCAAATATGCTAATTGACTGTTTTGAATAGCATTTTCTATTTCATTTTTTAGATAATTTTCATAACTATATTTTTCTTCATCTATAATTACTAATTCTGTCTTTAAATTCTTAGTACGGAGATATTCATACATTTTTAAAACTTCTTTTATTACATATACATCATTCAAATATTTTATAGTTATTGTGATTATTGGCAAATCTCCTGAAATACCATATTTCCATAAATCACATTGATTATATTGGCAAGATTTATTTTTGATTTTTTTATGAAATGGTGTGTCAAATATTATATATGATGCTATTGTTTGATATATATCAATATTTCTACCTTTCATTTCTAAATATCTTAATTCTGCATCTGTTTTTGCTCTTACTATTTCAAATTCTTTTGTAACATTTTCTGTAATACTATATTTATTAATATTTTTTTCTGCCATTTCTTTTTCATATTCTACAGATATTAAAAAATCTATATATCCTTTTGATTCTGGTAATATTTTTATTGTATTTTTTAAAGCTACAATTCCTTCAGTTGTAAGTCCTATCTTCTTTGATAATGGGATTGAATTTCTTATTGCCTCTGGTATATCTAAATTATTTCTTCCTATAAATTTTTCTTTACTTATTTCATATTCTGTTTCACCAATTTTTTCTATATCTGTTTGTAATTTTGCAATTAAATATAAATTTTGTTCATTTTTTCCTCTTTTTCTTCTTTTGACAACCATTGTATCATTCACATCATCATATTCATATTCTAAAAATAAATTATTAAAAGCTTGATGTGCATAATCTTGTTCTTTTCTTGAAAGTACTGGCTCAAAATAACATACAACCTCTAATATTTTTTCTTCTTGTGATAAGTTTTCTAATTCAACTCTTCTTATTTCAACAGGCTCATTTGCATCTGTTATAATTGACAATCTACTTTTTAATTGATTTTTTTCTTTTTCAAATTGACTTTTATCTGGTGCAAAATTTATAACATATTTATTACAATTTTTGTTTCCTGTCATATATTCTATTTCATTATTTTTTACATCTTTAACACATATAAAAATTCCTTGTGGATAATCTGCTGTTCTTTTATATCTATTTATATAATTATCTCCAAATTTACTTACCCCTTCTCCATTTTGATTTATTGCAATTGTATATTTTTCATTTCCTATTAAATTTCCTCTTATAATTCTATTATCAATTTTGTTATATTGTCTAACACTATAATTTTCATAATCTTTATATTTAATTTTTTCTGGCTTTTGTTTATTTTCCTTTGTTATTATAAATGTTTCAGGCATTCTTTCTTGTAATAATATATTTACTGCCTCTATCTCTGCATTTTGTGAAAATCTTTTCTGGAATATCTGATTATTGAAGTAATTATTTAATGAAAGTAGTATTAATGCTTGATGATGTGCCATATATGTTTTTACTGGTTCAGATTTTTTTCCTTTTTCTAATCTTTCAGGTGTATAATCTATTGATTCATAAAAGCCATATTTTCCTTTCATTCCTTCTTTTTCTAATATTTTTAAATTTTGAACAACTTCATTTGGAACATCTGAAATTGCTAATATAGTTCCATAACTTGAAATTACAATATCATCTTCTAATCCTCTTTTTAGCCCTAACCATGGAATTCCAAATGCTTTATATTGATAATTTCCTTGCAAATCTTTTAAATTAAATGCCGCTTCAGACATTCCCCATGGTATTCCTACTTTTTGACTATATTCTAGTTGATTCATTATTGCAAATTTACTAGATTCATCTAATAAACTTCCCTTATATCTTTTCATATTTATATTTGGCATTAAATATTCAAATGCTGTTCCAGACCAAGATACCAATCCCTTGTATTTCTTTAATACTGTTAATGTTCTACTTAAATTTTCCCAATGTTTTGGCGAAATATCTTTTTTGGCAATTGCTACAAAACTTGCTTGTCTTGCTTCAGATGCTAATAAATCATAATATGAATCTGTTAATTTATTTTCTTCTACATTAAATCCTATTGAAAACACTCTTTGCTCATTATTATATAATACCTTGAAATTAGTTTGCTCAATAATATAATTTATCTTTTCAATCATATTACTTATTTTTTCTTTATCAAATTCAATATTTTCTTCTAAAAATGATTTTGTAGTATATAAATACCCTATTAGATTTCCACTATCAACTGTTGATACATATTTAGGATATAATGGCTTTTTTGTTTTTACATTATACCAATTGAATAAATGTCCATTCCATTTCGGTAATTCATACACTGTATTTATTATTTTTTCCAATAAATTTATAATATACTCATTTTTTTCAAATCCCATATCATAACTTGCAATTACTGCTAACAGAGATAATCCAATATTTGTTGAAGATGTTCTATTTACTAAAATATTTCTTCTATCTTCTTGATAATTATCTGGCATTAAATAATTATTTTCTTCTGTTATATAATCTTTAAAAAATTGCCATGTTTTTTGAGCAATATCTTTTAAATATTTCTTATCATCTTCACTTATTTCAATTTGTTTTTCTTCATTTATTTCACTAATTTTACACATTATATATGGTGTAATTATCCACAATAATCCAAGAATTAATGTAAATAAATTAAAATACAAACATGATACATATATTGTGATTATTCCAAAAATTACATTTACAAACATTGTGTCATAATATGTTTTTAAATCTGTTTTTGTTTGCTTTTCTGCTTCTTCAGATGTAGTCCATTCTAACATGTTTTTATGTGAAATCATTAATCTATATAATGTTTTGAATATTGCTTTACTTGAGACATATGCTTTATATGGTAAACAGCCTAATGTTATAATTGCTCTATAAATAGTTCCTTTTATTCCATCTATTTGAGGATTAAATGTTTTTTGCTTTTTTTCTCCTTCTCTAATAGAAAAAATTTTTGAAAAAAATTCTAATATAAATGGATAAATTATAATTCCTAAACTTATTAATGAAAGTGTTTTATTCTTATTTAAAAATAGTAAATTCCATATTAATAAAATTATTACTGAAATTTCAATTAGACTTCTTCTTAAATTATCTAAAATTTTAAATTTTGAAAGTGTATTTAATTTACTTTTTAGCCATTTTTTTATCTGCCAATCTCCTCTAATCCAACGTGAAAGTCTATTCATAAAGCTTAAATATTTTGCTGGATATCCATCTAAAAAAATTATATCTGATGCAAGTCCACATCTTAAATAACAACCTTCTAATAAATCATGACTTAAGACTGTATTTTCTGGTATCTCATTTGTTAAAACTTTTGAAAATATTTCTAAATCATAAATTCCTTTTCCTGTAAAAATTCCTTCATCAAAATTATCTTGATATACATCTGAAATTGCATTTGTATAATTGTCAATTCCACCTGCACCAGCAAATATTTTTGTAAATACATTTTTATTACTATCATTCAAATTTACGCCTACTCTTGGCTGTAAAAGTGCATGTCCTTTTTTCACAATATTTTTGTTTACATCTAATTCTGGTTTGTTTAAAATATGTGCCATTGCTCCTACTAATTCAAAAGCTGTATTAAGTGGTAATTCAGTATCTGCGTCTAATGTTATTACATATTTTATTTTTGGTAATATATCTTGATTTATTGTATTTATCTTAAATTTATTTTTACTGTGTTTTAATATATATTCATTAAATTGTATTAAAAGCCCTCTTTTTCTCTCCCATCCAAGATATTTTTCTTCTGAATTGTTAAACTCTCTTTCTCTATATAAAAAATGAAAAATTGGAAATTCAGTATCTTTATGATATTTGTCATTTAATAATTGTACTTGTAGTAAACCTTCATCTATTACTTCTTTATCAAATTTTTCTTCTTTTTTATCACTTTCAGAACAATCTCCTAATAATGCAAAATATATATTTTTTGATTTATTGGCCAAATAAAACACTTCTAATTTTCTAAATAGTTCTCTTACTCTTTCTTTTGATTTTATAATAGTTGGTATTACAACAAATGTGCTATTTTCACTATCTATTCCTTCAAAAAAATCCATTTTAGGTATAATTTTATTTTTTACATATTTACTTAAAATTCTATTTATTGTTTGAACAACAAATTCTGATACTGGTAATATCAAAAGTAATATTGTAATTATTGTTTTTATTAAATTATCTTTTACTACTGTTTTCGATAAAAATACTGAAATCGAAATTGTAAATATTATTATAGCTAAAATATATATCTGTGTTTTTACATTATAACTTAGCTTTTTTTCATTTATTCCTAATTCATAACATAACTCTTTTCTACCATCATCAATTAAATAATATCCAATATGTTTTTGTTTCTCTTTCAAATTTGGTCTTTGACATAGTTCTAGTATTTTTCTAGATATATATATTTCTGATATATTTGATTGTTTGGCTAATTCTTTAATATTGTTTCTATATAATTCTTTTGTTTTATATTCCATCTTATTATATATGTTAGTTGGATCTCGATTTAATATTTCTTCAACTCCATTTATTTTTTCAAATATTTCTAGGAAATTTATTCTTTGTATTTTTTTCATACTTATAATACAATTAGCCATAGATGTTTTACATATCGCAATATCAAAATGTTCTTTTTGAATTGCATCTTGTACTGTTATTCCTGCTTTTTCAGTTTCTTCTTCTAATATTTTTAAATATCCATATGCTTTTTTTCCATATTTTTTTAAACAATATGACATATATTCAATAAAAGAATAGTTTATATCTTGAAAATCTTGTTTTTCTAGTTTATTCATTGATATTGGCTTAAATTCTAATTTATTTCTATCCTTTTTTTCAACTAATCTTTCTATAATATTTTTAACTTTATATTTCTGGACTTGACTATTATAAATTTTTATACAGATATCTGTTATATTTTGAATAATTGCAATTTGTAAAAATATACCTATATTCCATATTTCGTCCATATTTAATGCTCTTTTATTTTGATATGATGTTAAATATTTTTCTAATGATTCACTTCTTATTATATTATCTGTATATGCTACAATTTCAGATGCAAGTACATGTATTCTTGCAAATCCTGCATATTGCCCATTTTGTATTCCTACAAAATTAACATATTTTTTCATTGTTAGTTCTTTTTCAATTTGTTGTATAACTTCTTCTATAATATAGAAATTATCTAGAATCCATTCCCCTGCTGGATTAATTGTTATTCCAAGCTTTATATGTTCATTTAATAAATTATATACTATTTTGATAATATTATAATTTTCCAATAGTTGAGGTATTGGATATGTTAATTTATCTGATTTTTTTCCAATATTATGTTGTAATGATATCTTTTTTAAATATTCTTCTAATTGCTTTTCATTTAGGATTGCCCCTTCTATCTTCAAATTTTTATATTTTTTCACAGAAAATCCACTCCTTGCGCTTTTTATTACTATTATTGGCAATGGTGAATTTTTTTATTCAATTCTTGGATATTATGATTTTCTTTTTCAATATTTGTTACTTCTTTACAAATTTCATAAATTATTGTAAAATATAGCTATTGAAAGGATAGAAAAATGAAAAGTATTAGATATATTTCACATAATGAAAATGAAACAAAAAAACTTGCTGTACAAATAGCAAGTAAATTGAATATAGGTGATATAATTGTTCTTACAGGAGAATTAGGTTCTGGAAAAACAAAATTTACAGAAGGCTTTTTAAGTTATTTTAACCTTGATAAAGAAATTTCAAGCCCTACATTTACTATAGTAAACGAATATAAAAATTCAAATATTTCAATTTTCCATTTTGATGTTTATCGTCTTGAAGATGTTGATGAATTTTACGCAATAGGTGGAGATGAATATTTTAATTCTGGAATTTCTATTATTGAATGGGGAGAATTGATAAAAGATGCTCTTCCAAAAGATTATATTGAAATTGTTTTTCATAAAGATGATAATGATGAAAATTTACGAATTTTAGATATATATCTTCATGGAAACAAATATGAAAATATTATTTAATATAAAAAACGAATGTACTATTACAACATACATTCGTTTTTTTCTCTTCTATTCAACTACTAATATAGAGTATTTATTTTATTCTCCTCTACCTTCTGGTAAAGCATTTGGTAACTCAATTCTAATTCTAATTTTGAAAACATATGATATAGCTCTTGCAAATTTTGATTTTTTGAATTTTTGCCATAAAGATGGTTTCTTTTCAAACATAATTGATTTTTCATATTCTTCTGCTTTATTATTTTCTTCATACATATCTACTAATTCATTTATTGGTTTCGTTTCTTCAATATCAACAACTTGTGAAACAACCTTTTTCTCAGTAGCTTTTTCTTTTGGAGCTTCTACAACTTTTTCTACTTTCTTCTCTTCAATCTTTTCAGCTTCTTGTGCTTCTGAAATTTCTTCAATTTTTACTTCTTCTTGTACCTTTTCAGCTTCACTTACAGCAGTACCCAAATCTACTGGTTTTGGAATTACTTTCAATGCTTCTGCAACTTCAATTCCGATATAACTTAAAGCTTTAGATCTATCTTCAATTCTTTCCATATCTATTTCAATATGAAGATTTGATTCTAAGTTATTTACTCTTGCATTTAATAATTTTATAGCATCTTGGTAATTTTGACTTTTTCTTGTTTTATCTTTTCCAACAAGTTTTAAAGTATCTATAACATCTTCTGAAAATTTGCCTTCTTCTTCAGCTTCAGAAATTCTATCTTTCCAATCATCAGTTTTGTTTTCTACAGCTTCAATTAAGTCTTTTAATTGTCCTGCTAATGCAATATTTTCTTCTCTTTGGCGAATTAATTCTTCAACTTTTTTCGTATTTTCTTCAAATTGATTTGTTGCAAATTCAACTAATTCATATGCAGCTTTATATACACTTACTGGGAAGTTTTTCTTCTTTGGATATTCTATTAAATAAGCTTTTATAGATTCAATTAGATCTTTAAAATAAGTATCATCTTCAAATTGAACTATTTGCTTTTTGCTTTTTGGATTTATTAATTTTTGTACTTTATCTATATTTGATAATATTTTTTCCTCTGTTATTACCATTCGTACATTTACTATGCCAGATTTAGATCTCCTTGACATTGCAAATCCCTCCTCTTTCTCTGTCGTCTAAAATTATTATTCTTTTTTATTATATACTAGTTTCCGTAAAACTACAAGCATTTATTCCTATTTTTTGTTTACATTTTTATTACAAAAATATTACAAGATGTAACATTTCTTTACATCTTGTAATATTACTGTAATATTTATTTTCCTAATACTTTTTTCAATTCTTCATGTCTTTTAATTTTTAATGTTGTTGTTTTAATTAGTGGTTCTTCTGTTATAACCATTTCTCTAACATATTTATATTTTGGCATTAGTTTATTTACTTCTTTTACTTTATCCCATAAAAATTCTTTTATGTTTTCTTCTCCTTCAATATTATATAATTCTTTTATTAATTCTTTATCATATACAATCTCTACACAAACTTTAACATCACCATCATCTTCTTTTTTCTCAAATACAAATGTTTCTTTTATTCCTTCTACTTTATTTAGTAATGTTTCAATTTCTTCTGGGAATACATTTTTTCCATTGTTTAATACTATAACACTTTTCTTTCTTCCTGAAATATATATATATCCATCTTTATCAATTCTTGCTAAATCTCCTGTATGAAACCATCCATCAGATTCTAATGCTGATTTTGTTGCTTCTTCATTTTCATAATATCCTAACATTATAGATGGACCTTTTGCCATTAATTCTCCTATTCCTTCTTCATCTGGATCATCTATTTTTACTTCTACACTTGGAAATTTCTTTCCTATAGAACCAAGCCTTCTACATTTTGGTGTTTCTGCTGCAATTACTGGTGCAGTTTCTGTTAAACCATATCCTTGTTCTACATCAAATCCTAAATCATTAAATCCTTTTTCTGTTTCAGGATCTAATGCTGCGCCTCCTGTTACTACTAATTTTAGTTTTGGTCCTAAACTTTCATGTACTTCTTTAAATAATTGTTTTCTTAAATCAATTTTCATTTTTAATAAAAATTGAGAAACTTTCTTTCCTTTTTCTAAATTAGCTAATTTTCCTTTTTTCTCTATAGTTTTCATTACTTTTCTATAGATAATATCAAATACTGCTGGAACAGATATCATTGCTGTTATTTCAAATTCTTTTATGTTTTCTGCCATGTGTTTTACACCTTCACAAAATGCAATTGCCCCACCAATTGATATTGGATATAAAAATCCAACTGTACATTCAAATACATGGTGTAATGGTAAAAATGATAAAAATCTATCTTCATCTGTTAAATCAAATCTTTGAATTATATCCATAACATTTGTTACTAAATTTTTATGTGATAACATTACAGCTTTTGACATTGCTGTTGTACCAGATGTAAATAACATTATTCCCATTTTTTCAGAATCTATTTTTGCATCTATATATGTTTTATTTCCATCTGTTAATAATTTTTTTCCTTTTTCAACTAATGCTTTTTCTGCATAAATTCCTTGTGTGTTTTCTTCTAAGTCCATTGAAATAAAATATTTTAAATTAGTATTTTTCTTTTCTCTTAATGTATTCATTATCACATCATATTTTGATGAATATATTATTGCTTCAACTTGTGAACGAAGTATTAAACTTTCAAGTTCATTATCTGGCAATGCTTTATCTAATGGTACTATTACACCAACACCTGATGCAACTGCTAAATATGAAAGTTCCCATTCATATCTGTTTTCTGAAATAAGTGCAATTCTTTTATCTTTTAATCCCATTTGAATTAATGTTGTTCCTAATGCATTTATATTTTCTCTAAATTCTTTATGTGTTATTGTTCTAAATTTTCCTTTTTCTTCTGTTTTAAATATATATGCTGGTCTATCTCCATATACTTCTCCTGTTTGGTTTAACATATCTTTTAAATCTGTAAATTTCATTTTTCTTGATTTTGTTTCCATTTTATTTCCTCTTTCTTTTATTTTACTCTTAATCCATTTATTACAGTATTTTCATATTCATGATATAAACGCATTACATCCATCTCTTCACCTTCTCTTTTTTTATAAACAAGTGTAGAACAAATTAGTCCATATATTTCTGATGCTATTGCTCTTGTATCCCCTTCTTTTATTTCGCCTTTTTCTATTCCTTCTTGAACTATTTTTTCAATTTGGCCAATATATTCATATACAAGGTTTTGACATTTTTTATTTCTTTGTTCCGTTCCCCAAAATTGACTTAATATTATTGTTATAATATTTTCATATTTTGCTACTATCTTTATTTGTATTAATACAATTGCTTTTATTTTATCTATATAATTACTATGTTTTGCTGTTTTTATATCAACACTATTTTGCAATAGTTTTATTCCTTCTTCAATTAAAAAGTTAAATATTTCTTCTTTGCTAGCAAAATGATAATATAATGTTCCTTTTGCAACTCCTACTGTTGCTGTTATTTCTTCAATACTTGTTGCATCATATCCCTTCTCTGCAAATAATTTCATTGAAGTTTCAAATATTTTTCTCTTAGTTTTATTCATTCTTCCTTCATTCCTTTTCTAAGGTATAGATATGTAAAAAAACTCACACTTTCTCAATTTTTTACATTTTCTTTTTTCTCAAATTACATCATTTTATATATGCCTATTATATAATGTAATCTAATTTTATGCAAGACTTTTTTTTAGTCGAATCATTGGTCGATAAATTTTGTGATTTTACTTGTAAAATTCCATATAATATTGTATAATTTGGGCATACAAACAATAGAAAGAAGGAATTTTTATGACTAATGTAGCAATAAAAGATTTATTTAGAAAAACTTCTGAATATGCAAATAAAGAAGTTACACTTGAAGGATGGACAAAAACTATTAGAGATTCAAAAACATTTGGATTTATAGAACTAAATGATGGTTCTTTTTTTAAAAATGTTCAAATTGTTTTTAATAATAATTTATCAAATTTTAATGAGATTACAAAGCTTACAATAAGCTCAACTATAAAAGTTACTGGAAATGTTGTCATAACAGAAAATGCAAAACAACCATTTGAAATTCAAGCAACATCAATAGAAATTGAAAGTCTATGCCCTACAGATTATCCTCTTCAAAAGAAAAGACATTCATTTGAATATTTAAGAACTATTGCACATTTAAGACCAAGAACAAATACATTTAATGCTGTTTTTAGAATTAGAAGTATTGCAGCATTTGCAATTCACCAATATTTTCAAGAACGTGGATATGTATATGTTCATACACCTATAATAACTTGTGCCGATTGTGAAGGTTCTGCTGAAATGTTTAAATTAACAACATTAAATCTTGATGAAGATTTACCAAAAAAAGATGGAAAAGTTGATTTCTCAGAAGATTTATTTGGTAAAAAAGCATATATAACAGGTTCTGGACAATTGCATGGTGAAACATTTGCTTCTGCATTTGGAAAAATTTATACTTTTGGACCAACATTAAGAAGTGAAAATTCAAATACAAAAACACATGCAAATGAATTTTGGATGATTGAACCTGAAATATCTTTCTGTGATTTAGATGGTTTAATGGATATTGAAGAAGATTGTTTAAAATATATTGTAAATTATGTTTTAGAACATTGTCCTGAAGAAATTGATTTCTGTGATACTTTTATAGAAAAAGGATTAAAAGATAAATTAACAAAATTATTAAATTCTGATTTCGTTAGAATTGACCACAAAGATGTTATAGATATTTTGAAAAAAGCTGATAGAACATGGGAATTTCAACCAGATTATGGTGAAGATTTAGCAAAAGAACATGAAAAATATATTACAGAATATTTTAATGGTCCTGTATTTGTTAAGAATTGGCCAAAAGATATTAAATCATATTATATGAAATTAAACCCAGATGGAAAAACTGTTGCTGCAGTTGACCTTGAAGTTCCTGGTGCTGGTGAAATTATGGGTGGTTCTCAAAGAGAAGAAGATTATGACAAACTAGTTGCACGTATGAAACAAATGGGAATTGAAACAGATCCATTATATTGGTATCTTGAATTAAGAAAATATGGTACAAATATCCATTCTGGTTTCGGACTTGGTTTCGAAAGATTATTAATGTATATTACAGGAATTGAAAATATTAGAGATGTTATTCCATATCCAAGAACACCAAACAATTGTGATTTCTAAAAAAATCTTAAAGACTCAATAGTAAATATTGAGTCTTTTTAACTATGCCTATAACTTCTCAAACAAGAATTATTATCATTTTGCTGAGATGTACATGTAACATTGTCTCCATTTATTCTTGCTACTATTTCCCCATCACTATTTAAAATTGTTAAAGGTTGTGATGATGAACATGAGCAATTATTATTAGTAGTATTTAAATTTGCAGTACTAACATCATTACTATTATTACAATTATCAAAGAAATTGCATCTTGAAACTATACAAAATAGAAATGCAGATATGAATGCTATTATCCCTAAAACTACTGAAACAATAATAAAATTAGTATTTCCAGTAATTGCTGAAATTAATATAAATACTGAAAAGAATAATAATCCAATTAATATTGGTGAATTTACTAATTTTTGAAGAAATATTGCAACTATTATTGTAAAAAATATAAGGGCAAAAATTAAAAAGAAATTCATAAAGACCTCCATTTTTTATAAATATTATTTATATATCTTATGAATTTCTTTTTCACTTGTTACTCATATTTAACATCAACTAAATATAAACCATTTGGAGGAAGTGTTTTTCCTGCATTTTCTCTTTTTCCTTCTTTTATTATTTCTTCAATTTTTTCTGGTTCTATTTTTTCTAATCCCACTTCTACAAGTGTTCCAGCAATAATTCTAACCATATTATATAAAAAACCATTTCCTGTTAATTCAATATAAATTTTATCTCCATTTTGATATGCTTTTGCATCATATATTATTCTAACACTGCTCTTGCTACTTGTTCCACTTGCTTTAAATGCTTTAAAATCATGTTCTCCTATAAAATATTTAACTGCTTTCTCCATCTTTTCTACATTTAATTTTTGTGGAATATGTGTTTCTAAATATCTATATATAGCAGTTCCCTCTGGTGAATTATTTATTATATATCTATATGTCTTTCTTTTACAATTTAGTCTACTATGAAATCTTTCATCAACTTCTTCTGCTTTTTTTATTACTATAGATTTTTTTAATCTTGAATTTATTGCTATAGCAAATTTTTCAATTGGAATTTGTGAATTTGTCTTAAAATTGGCTACTTGTCCAAGAGCATGAACTCCAGCATCTGTTCTTCCAGAAGCATTTAATTCAACATCTTCACCTGTTATACTTTTTATTGCTTGTTCTATTGTTCCTTGAATATTTAATTTATTTGGCTGTTTTTGCCAACCATTAAAATCTTTTCCATCATATTCTATTGTTAATTTTATATTTCTCATTCACTCACCTCTAATAAAAGAAAAGGTGGCAACTAGCCACTTATTTTTCTTTTTTCTTTTTATTTTTAAAGAAATTTCGAATATTAGTTAATACTTTTTTACTATTATTCTTTTTTTCTTCAATATTTGTAAAACGTTTTGTAACAATATTATTTATTAAAATCTTTTTTAACACATCTTCTCTTACATCTGCAATCAATGTTCCATCTTTTGCAACAGAAACTTTTCCTGTTTCTTCTGAAACAATTATTGCAAGTGCATCAGATTCTTTTGAAATTCCAATACCAGCTCTATGTCTTGTTCCTAATTCTTTAGCAATATCTTGATCACTTGCAAGTGGTAACATGCAAGCTGCTGCTGCTATTTTATTTTCACTAATAACTACTGCACCATCATGTAATGGTGTATTGGGTACAAATATATTAACAAGTAATTGAGGTGATACTTCTGAATTCATTGGTATTCCTGTTGTAATAATATCACTAAGTTTAATATCTCTTTCTATTACAATTAATGCTCCTGTATGTGTTTTTGCAAGTTCAAATGCTGCAATTACTACTTTATATATATCTTCTTTTGTTCTAGTTATTATATCTTTATCAAATCCAAAAAATCTTGAAAACCTATTATTTCCGCCTAATTGTTCTAATGCTCTCCTTATTTCTGGTTGGAAAATAATTATTACAAGTATTACTCCCCAATCCATTATCATTGATAAAATATAATTTAATATGTATAAATTTAATAATTTACTTACACCTGTTGCAACAACTAAAAATGCAATACCTTTTATTAATTGCCATGCCCTAGAGCCTTTTACAATTTTTATTAATTCATATGCAAGAAAAACAACTATTGTTATATCTAATATTAAAGATACAAATTTTATAGGATATTCTTGCAAACTCTGTATATATGCTAAAATATTTTGTTCATAAAATGTATTGATTAAATCACCTATATTTTTCACTTTTTTCACCCTTTCCTGAAGGTATTACTTATGTATTAGCATAATTATTTTTGAATTGTTGCAACAACATAATAAATACATGTTGAACATGATGCAAATACCATAAGTAAAAGCATTATAAATGCAAAAATTTTTGATACTACTTGTTTTTTATCTGATTTACTTTTTTCTTTTATAACTTTATTTTCTTTATTTTTCATTTTTCTCTGTCCTTTCCTAATTTATATACATAATTATTATAACATAAAATATAACTTTTTCAATAGTTATATTTTACATATATTTTGAATTTTTTCTATTGCTTCATTTATAACATTTTCATTATTAGTATGAATATATGCTAATATTTCATTTTCTTTAACATAATCTCCTACTTTTTTATTTAATACTATCCCTGCAGTATAATCTATATTGTCTTCTTTTCTTATTCTTCCTGCTCCTAATAAACATGCAACTTTTCCAATATCTTCAGCATTTATATCAGAAATTATTCCAGATTTTAAGCTTGTTACAGGTATTATATATTTAGATTTTTCAAATTTGTCAATATTATTTATATATGAAATATCTCCACCTTGATTTTGAACCATTTGAAGAAATTTTTCATATCCTTTTCCATTCACAATATTTTCTTGAATCTTTAATTTATTTTCTTCAAGATTTTCTCCTAATCCTGCTAATTTTATCATATTAGCACCAAGTTCGAAAACAACATCTTTTAAGTCTTTAGGCATATATCCTTTTAAAAATTTTATTGCCTCTATTACTTCTAAATTGTTTCCTATTGAATATCCAAGTGGTTCATCCATTTTGGTAAGTACACATACTACTTCTCTTCCTGCAAGTTCACCAATTCTTATCATTAAATCTGCTAATTTTTGTGCATCTTCTTTATTTTTCATAAATGCACCTTTTCCTACTGTAACATCTAATACAATCTTATTAGCACCACTTGCTATTTTTTTACTCATAATACTTGATGCAATAAGTGGTATACTTTCAACACATGATATTGTATCTCTTAATGCATATAATTTTTTGTCAGCTGGTGCTAAATTCATTGTTTGTCCTATCATACTTATTCCAATTTTTTGAACATTTAAAATAAAATCACTTATTTCAACATTTGTTTTATATCCAGGAATTGATTCCATTTTATCTACTGTTCCTCCTGTGAATCCAAGACCTCTTCCAGACATTTTTGCAACAGGTATTCCTAATGATGCAATAAGTGGTAATAATATAATAGAAACTTTATCTCCTACACCACCTGTACTATGTTTATCTACAATATTTTCTCCTAATGAGGATAAATCTAATATTTCTCCAGAATGAGCCATTGCTAAACTTAAATTTGTTATTTCTTGTTCATTCATTTCATTTATATATATTGCCATAACAAGTGCTGCTGCTTGATAATCAGTTACATTTCCTATAGTATATTCTTTTATAAAATATTCTATTTCTTCTTTTGTTAATTCATTTTTATCACGTTTTTTTGCAATTATATCTAATATATTCATTAGTTTTCCTTTCTAATAATTATAATGCTTCTATTCTCTTTAATGAGTAATTTCCTAAATATCCTTTTGTATTAATTACTTCAACAATATTTGAATAGTTTGGATTCATACTATATGCAACAATATAATATCCATTTTCATCATTACTTTGAACATCTTTTAAGCCTAATTGGCTTAAAGTATTTGTATCTAAATAATAATAATCAAAATTTCCTCCAACTTGTTGATAATCATCACTTATTTGTGTTTTTAATTGAATCTCTGTATTATTAGCTAATGCATCAAATTTTACCTTAATATCACTTTCTGCATTCTCTATTGGTATTCCTTTTAAATATTGTGATTTTTTACTTATTTTTTCACTATCACTTAAATTGCTTGTTTCAAAATGGTATTTTTCTAAATCTCCCTTTACTGCTGCTTGTATTAGCAACATATTTGTTTTTAAATCTTGTAATTTTGCTTCTTTCATTGCACTATTTCCATAATACATAGTAATTGTTGCTAACATCATTAATACAACAAGCATAACTACAAGTGATAACATTGTTATTCCTTTGTCATTTTTTTTCATATTTTTCTCCTCTTTTAAATAAAATGTTTTATAAATGTTTTTCTATGTAATGGGCATGCCCCATATTCTTTTAGTGCTTTTATATGTGCTACAGTTCCATAACCTTTATGTGATACAAAACCATATTGTGGATATACTTTATCCCATTCTCTCATAATTCTATCCCTTGTAACTTTTGCAATAATAGATGCCGCTGCTATAGAATAACATTTAGCATCACCTTTTATTATTGATTCATATTTTGTTCCTAATGTATCTATATTATTTAATGCATCTACTATTATTAAATCTGGTTTTTGAGTTAGTTCTTGCAAAGATATAGTTAATCCTTTTTTTGTAGCATTTAATATATTTATTTCATCTATTTCATCTTGTCCTATTATTCCAACTCCATAACTAATTGCTTCTGATAAAATCAAATCATATAATTTTTCTCTTTTCTTCTCTGAAACTTTTTTAGAATCATTTACCCCTTCAATCATAGAGTTTTCAGGCATTATAACACTTGCAACAACTACAGGTCCTGCTAATGGTCCTCTTCCTGCCTCGTCAATTCCACATATATATTTATATCCCTTACTTCTTAATTCACATTCATATTGTTTTAAATTTATTAATCTTTGTTCTTCTTTTTCTTTCATTTTTGCACCTTTTTTATGAAATTTTATATTTCAATTCTACAATAATTCAACAAAAATATCAATATAAATACAAAATAATTTTACTTGCTTTTCACAGAACTTTCACAATAATTGTGTATCCTTATAATGAACAAAAAGGAGGTCTTCATTATGGAAGAAGAAAATAATAATAATTTTGAAGTGATTTCTAGCAAAACTTCAAATGCAAATTTCAAACAAAATAAGCAAAACAAACAAAATAGTTTTGGAAAAACAGTATTAATACCATTTGCTAGTGGTATTGTTGGTTGTTCTCTTGTATTAGGAACATGTTTTGGAATTCCATCTATAAAAGAAAAATTAGTTGGAAAACAATCATCAACAGTCCAAACATCTACACAAACTGCTTCTGGAACAACATCAAATTTGGTTTCATTATCAAATTTTTCAAATACAGCTGTATTTGCATCAAATAAAATTTTACCATCAATTGTTGGCATAGAAGTTTCTTATACTGTAACTTCAAATTCAATTGGATCATTTTTTGGATACAGTCAACCTCAAAATTCAACTGCAACAGCAACTGGTTCAGGAATAATTATTAGTGAGGATGGTTATATTGTAACAAACAATCACGTTGTTGATAGTACTTCATCAAATTCATATTATGAATTATCAAAAGCAACATCAATAAAAATAAAATTAAATAGTGATACATATGGAGATGATGCAACATATGATGCCACTGTTGTTGGTCAAGATTCACAAACTGACTTAGCTGTATTAAAAATAGAAAAAACAGGTTTAACTGCAGCAGAATTTGCAGATTCTGATCAAGCTGTTGTTGGTGAATTTGTTATGGCTGTTGGTAGTCCTCTTGGATTAGATACAACAGTTACACAAGGTATTGTTAGTGCTGTTAATAGAGAAGTTGAATCTGATGGAACAAAATATACTTGTATCCAGACAGATGCTGCAATAAACTCTGGAAACAGTGGAGGTGCTTTAATAAATAGTGATGGTAAAGTAATTGGAATAAATACTTTAAAATTATCAGGAACAGGTGTTGAAGGAATCGGTTTTGCCATTCCAATTAACTCAGCTACAGATGTAATTAATCAATTAAAAGATCATCAAAAAGTATTAAGACCTTATATAGGTATTACAGGAATTAATCTTGATGAACAAACTGCAAAAAGATATAAACTAGAAGTTGGCGTATATATAAAAAGCATTGAAGATTTTTCACCTGCAGAAAAAGCTGGTTTAAAAGCTGGAGATGTAATAGTGAAAGCTGATGGAAAGTCTATCACTACAATGGATGAATTAAATGAAATCAAAAATTCACATCAAATTGGAGATACTATAACTTTAACTGTTAATAGAAATGGTAGTGATAAAGATATTACTGTAACACTTGAAGAAACACCTTAATTCTTAATATAAAATTAATAATTAATTATCAATTTTTCACTTTTAATTCACACAATGAACAAAATTAATTGATATATTATAAGCATAGTCAGTAAACAAAACTGATTACAACAAACATCCCCTTTTATTTTCGAAAGACCTAAGTTTAAACTTAGGTCTCATTTTTATATAAAAATAAAAAAGATAGATATATAAAATATCCATCTTACATTATTATTATATCTTTCTCATTTGTGTTGCTTTTATTTCCATATGCAAATATTACATAAATAACATTATCTTCACCTATAAAATATTCTGATATATTATCAAGCTTATATATATCACTACTTGAATTTCTTGGATAAACTTGGTAACCTAATTGTGCAAGTTCATTTACTTTACTTTCAACACTTTTTATTTCTGATCTTATTTTATTTCCAGCATCTTGTCTTGAAATATTTTTTAAATTTAACAAATCTTCAAATGTAACTTTCTTTTGAGTAAGTAAATTATAATTATATGTTTGTATAATTTCTCTTTGAGTATTTTCTCCTTCTTTTAATGTTGATCTAACTACTAAAGATAATATATCATTTGTAACATATGCACAATATTCAACATTATATATAATATTTTGACTTTGTGTACTTAATATAGATTTTGCTTTTTGCTCAAATGTATCTTTTATATCTTGATTAAAACCTTCTATTACTGTATTTTTTATGTTTATATATGGAATATTTACATCTAAATTATAATCACTTACTTTATTACTTTTATTTGAATATCCTGTATATACAATTTGTTGTGACTCATCTATTCTATCTATTTTGTATCCAGAATTTTTCAAATAATTTACTTGGTTTTTAAATATATTATCAAAATCTTCTTTATATCTTTGCAATATACTTGTATCTATTTCTGGCTCTTTATCTGGTAAGTTTTTTACAATTTGAATTATACCTGTTGCAACTACAGCTACTATACATACTGCTATAATTATTATATACATCATTTTTAATTTTTTATTTTTTTCTCTTTCATCTTCTAATCTTATATTCATATTTTTCTTTTTGTTATTATCTAACAATTCTCCTTTCATTTGTAGTTTATATATAAATCTTATACTATTAATTTATCATTGTCAATAGTTAAATAATGATTTTTTTCATATTTAGCTTTTGTTGCTAATCCTCCTCTTATATGCCTTTCAGCTTTATTTTCATCAAGAATTTTTCTTACTTCTTTGGCTAATATTGGATTTATCTTTTCTAATCTTTCAGTAACATCTTTGTGTACAGTACTTTTACTTATTCCAAATTTTTTTGCTGTTCCTCTAACTGTATCTTTCGAATCTATTATATATTGTGCTAATTTTCTTGCACGTTCATCTATCATAACATTTTTCACCTGTACAACCCCCAATAAGAATACTTTTTGTTTAATTGTATTCTTATCTTAAGATTTTAGAACAGAAAAAGTACTTACAAATGTAAGTACTTTTTCATTAATTTTTAGTTTTTAATCTTAAATATCCTAATTCTTCCCATTCGTTATATGCTAAGTTTAATCTAAATACAACTTTTGGCTTTGCTCCTGCTCTATTCTTATCAACTACACAAGCATAATACCTTACATCTGGATTTTTTGACCTTTCTAAATCAAAACACTCTGTTGGGACTTCTTCATAAGAATATTCATATAATCCTAAATCATCATTATGTATTTGTTTTATTAAGCATAATGTATCTAAAACTTCTTTTACTGTTCTACATGCAGCCAAATCATTTACATCCAAATTTAATGGTGATCTATCACTTTCTGTTAATTGTAAAGATGATCCTATAAATATATTCAAATTTTGTGCTAAATTTGATAAAATTGTTGCTGTTTTCTTTAATTCTTCACTATTTCCTATGTTTTCTGTATCTGGTTTTAATGTATCATAAAACATATATTCAATCTTTTCTTTATAATAATAATTTAATATTATTTTTTCCAACTCATCATTTGTATGATCTGTTATATTAACAAAAAATATTTGATTATCTTTTTGAGTTTGAATCCAATTTGTAACTGCTATAACATCTCTAAATTGTGATGAACATTCTAATAACCTTTTTGTAAATTTTTCCAAACTTTCATTTTCATATCTTAATACATATCCATTCTCATCAGTTTCAACGTTTTTGTCTTGATCTGCCTTATATTTAAACTCCAATATCTCACCTTCTGTTATTCTTAACTTATATCCATGTAATTCTTGAATCTCTTTGTTATTTACTATAGTTGTTATTAAGCACAACTTCATTTTTTCTTCTGACATCTCATTTGATACTATCAATACTTTCTTTTTGTGTTTATATGCTATATATGTTGCAATATCTATTGTAAATCTACTTTTTCCTGAGTTTGATGGCATTGCATATGACATTGTTTCACCTTTTCTTATTCCTTTAAATACACTGCTTAATATTGGAAATGGAAGTGTTAATCCTGAATTTAAATTATTTTCGCCAGATAATAAGAAATCTGTTACATTTGTACTTAATATTGATCTTTTAAATTTTTCTGTTGTTGTTATTTGTACAATTGCATCTTTTACCTCTTGAATTGTCATTCTATCATATAATTCATAATCAACAATTTCTTCAATCTGCTTTTTGGTTTCTTTTATTGGATTTGTAGTATATCCTTTTCTAATTTCAAATAATTTTCTTAATTCAACATATACTTTTTCAAAATTTTGTCTACTTTCTCTTCCTTCTTCTAATAATTTCTTTTTACTTTGGAAAATTTTATAATTTTCTTTTGCATAGTTAAAATCATCTTTAGCAACTTGTGGTGCATATGCTTCTCCTTCTGTAAAAAGAATACTCTTATATATATTTAATAATAATGCACTTTCAAAATAACAATCTTTTTTTTCTATATAATACATTGAAATGGCTTTAGGATTAGCTAATAGTAAACTAATATATACTTCTTCCAATTTTTTATTAGATAATTTTTTTGGATATTCATAATCCTCATCTTCCTTTTCTTGTTCCAAATTATCTAATAATTTTTCCATTTGAGCTTTTTCGTCTTCTTCACTATTTACATCATCATCTTCTTCAATAGGTTCTTTTTCTTCTTTATTTTCTTCTTTTTCTTCATTTCGAAATAATATAGTTCTATTATCTTCTTTTATTTTTGTTTCATTTTTACTAGTAACTTTTTTTAATACTTCTAACATTTCAGCATACTTTTTTTGTTCTATTAATTTTTTTACTTTTTCTATGTCATCTCTATTTTCATCAGTTACTTCAAGCATATCAACTAATTTTAATATTCTATCAATTTTTTCTTCTTCCATCTTACTCTCCTTTTATACATTATTATTTAATATATCATTAACCTCTGTAATTACAAATGCTCCATCTTTTATTAATTTATTTGTTCCTATACTTTGTTTCTTGGTTATATCACCAGGTACAGCAAATATTTCTTTTCCTTGTTCAAGTGCTAAATTAGCTGTAATAATTGCTCCACTTCTTTCTCCTGCTTCAACAACAATTATTGATTCAGCTAATCCACTTATTATTCTATTTCTTTGAGGAAAATTTGCTTTATTAGGCTTTGTACCATTTGGATATTCTGAAATAATACATCCACCTGTTTTTAATATTTGTTTTGCTAATATTTTATTTTGTTTGGGATATAATTCATCTATTCCACAACCTAATACTGCTATTGTTTTCCCAATACTTTTGCTATTCTCCATATTAATTTGAACATTGCCTAAATGTGCATATGTATCTATTCCTAAAGCTAATCCACTTATAATATTAAACCCCTTTTGTGTTAGTTCTTTTGAAAATTTGAACGAAATATTTTTTCCATACTTAGTACAATCTCTAGTACCAACTATAGCAATACCTTTATTGTTTAATATTTTTTTATTTCCAAGTACATACAATTTTAATGGTGGATTATATACATTTCTTAACTTTTTTGGATATTCTTTTGATTCTATTGATATTTCTTCTATTTCTATAAAGTTTCACTCCTTCTATTTTGTAACTTCGTAGCTTTTATAACATTATTCATTAACATTGCTATTGTCATAGGCCCTACTCCCCCAGGAACAGGTGTTATATAACTTGCTTTTGAACTTACTTTTTCAAAATCAACATCCCCAACTATTTTTCCACTTTCATCTCTATTTATTCCAACATCAATTACAACAGCTCCATCTTTTATCATATCTGCTGTAACAAATTTGGCTTTTCCTATTGCTGAAATTACAATATCAGCATTTTTCGTATGTTCTTTTAAATCTTTAGTTTTTGAATGGCATACTGTTACTGTAGCATTTTTGTTTAAACAGCATTGTATTAATGGCTTTCCAACTATATTACTTCTTCCTAAAATTGTGACATTCTTTCCTGTTAAATCAATATCATATTCTTCAAACATTTTCATAATTCCATATGGTGTACATGATACAAATGTTTCTTGGTTCAAACACAATTTTCCGACATTTATAGGATTAAATCCATCAACATCTTTTTCTGGCAATATAATTCTAAATGCTTCATTTATATCTAAGGATTTTGGAATAGGACTTTGCAATAATATTCCATTAATTGATTTATCCAAATTTAGTTTTTGAATCAATTCAATTAATTCTTCTTGTTTTATATCATTTCCCAGAAAATATTCTTCAAATTTTATTCCAATTTCTTGACATGCCTTGCTTTTGTTTTTTACATATATTTGTGATGCTTTATCATCTCCAACCATAATAACTGCAAGTTTTGAAAGTATTCCCTCTTTTTTTAAATTATCACATTCTATTTTTAATTTTTCTCTTGTTTTTCTCGCTAGTTCTTTTCCATCTATTATCATAATTTTCCCTCTCCTCAGTCAATTACTATTTAGATTTTATCTCATAAAACTTTATTTGTAAATAGTAAATTATTACTTTCAAAAAAAATGAGAGCAATTATCAATTGCCCCCATTTTTACTATTTAATATCTAAATCCAGTGAATTTGAAATATGATATATTCCATTTTGATTATTTACTATATTTTCAAATTTATAATTTCCATCAAGTGTTACAATCAAAGGTATTTTTATACTTGAATATCCTTTTTGTTTATACACTGATATATAATCAATTGCATTATTCATTATCCAATATCCTTTTAAATTTTCTGTATTTGCTAATCTTAATGAATTTGGTAAAGCTATTCTTAATTCTTTAGCTTCTGTATCATTACAATTGATTTGTAAATATATTGTTGAATTCTTCTTCAAATTTCCTATAATTTTTATTGACATATCTTCACTTATATTTTCTGATTCTATATTTTCTAATAATGTTTGATAATAATATCTTACAATAATATCATTACTATTTGTTTCAAATTTTATTGTATCTAATTCCTTATTATTTACTACATATGTTTTTACTGTCATTCCATTTAACTTTATTGTTTCATTTATATTTGAAGATATTATTTTTATTTCTTCTTCATTTGAAATATCTGTTTCATTATTTTGGAAGAATGATAATATTGCAAATCTTAAATATTCATCTTCTGGAGAATTGCTTATCAATTCATCAATAATTTTACTAGAATTATCTTTATTTATAAATGTTTCAATTATTGCTGTAATTGATTTATATTCTTCTTTTTCTTCACTATTTAGTTCTATTTGATTATATAAATCTTTAGCATTTTGATAATCTCCCAAAAATTCTAATGATAATGTTACTAATAATTTATTATAATTTTCAATATCTTTTTCTTCTTTTAATTGTAATAAATCTGTTAATACAGTTTTTTTGTTAGCAGATGCTAATAAATATTGTTCAAATAAATTATTATCATCATTTATAAATGGATCTATATTTAAGCCTGAAATATAATCTTTTGCATAATATTGAATTAATGCTGTTAATACAATATCTGTATTTGCATTTTCTAGATTTTTTAAATAATCTGTATAATTTTTTGTATCTCTATATTTAGCCATATTTATATTAACTTGATTATTTGAACTTCCATAATATTTTGTTCTTATTTTTTGAATTTCATTATATGCTATTTGTGTATCTAACCTTTCTGTTAATGTATTTTCTATAAAATCAATATAGTCAATATATTTTTCCATATTTATATTATAGATTTCTAATACTATCGGATTTTTTGTTGGCTTTATTTCAGGAGTTTCATTAATATTTATTTTTGTATATTTCTTTACTTCTTGTGCAGATTCTATAATATTAATTGGATATGTTATTGCATCTTCCTGATTATTTCCACTTCCTCTTATTACAACATGATATGTTCCATAATCTAATTTTCCAAAGTTTACTGTTGTAATTGAATTTGTTGTTTCTTCAGCTTCTAATGTTTTATTTAATTCTTCTATTGTAAATTGATATTTTACATTATATTGTTCTGAAGCTATACTTGTTGCATTTAAAACTAAATCATCTGTTGTTTTTACATTTCTTGGTTCTGTACTTTGAATAAAGAAATCTAATTTTGATGTTATATCAATTTTATTAACACCAACATATAGCTCTTCATTTGCTGAGTGAACTGTTACTCTATATGTTGTAACATTATCTGGTAGTTTAAATTTTACATTCGCAACTCCATTTGAATCTGTATATACTGTATCAAAATATGCTGTGTCTCCGAAATTTCCTCTTGTATCTCCACCACCACCTCCAAATCCATCTGGTTCTTTACTTATAAAATCAAAATAACTTGAATATGTATATATTGGGTATTCTGGATCTTGGTATATTGTTGAAACAATTTCTGTTGAGTCTTCTTGTACTGCAAATACTGCTTCATTAACAACACTTATATTTACAAATGTTTTTATAGGCTTATTATTATTTGTTGTTTTTATTGTTAAATTTACTTCATCACCAGGTTTATATTCTGTTTTATCTGATTTTATGTCTATATCAATTTTTCTTGTTTCTTCATTAAAATCATAATAATATATTGGCATTCTATAAAATTTACCGTTATAGTAATATGCAGATGTTATTTTACATCCAGGAAAATCTTTTTCTTCAAATTTATATTCAATTTCATTCTTATCTGTTATCTTTGTTGTTAAAATATTTTCTTGTGCTGATATTAATAATAATTTTCCATTATTATCTATTTCTTGATTTCCTTTATTTGCTATACTTTCAGATAATGTAAATTTAGCTGTATCTCCGATATTAAAGTTTGTTACATCTGCCTTTAAGAAATATCTAAATATATCATAATAATATGAAATATTTTGTTTATATGCTAATCTTCCTAAATTTGAGAAAAAGCCATATGAATATCCTAATTCTACATCTTTTTCATCTCTATATATGATTTTTTTGATTTCTATTTCTTTTCCGCTTCTATCTTGTAATTTGAATATTAGAGTATATGTATAACTATAAACTTCTGTATTATCCTTCATTTTTAAAGAATTTATATCATAATTCATTTTGCCATTTTTCATATTTATTTCAGTAATTTTTTGTGTATTTTCTGTTATTACATAATCATATACTGGTTTATTTGTTTTTGTATATTTATCAAGCTCATATTTTACAACTTTCTTTTCATTTCTACTTTCTTTTAGATCTATCTCAACTGTTGTATTATATTCATCATCATATAATTCTTTTAGATCATAACTTACTTCCATTTCTTTATCTTTTTGTAATTTATATGCACTTAATTCATAATTACTTCCTGTATTATTAACTGTTGTATATATATCTCTATAAATTAATTCTACATCTTTTGTTGTAACTGTATCATTATATTCTTCTAAATCTCCATTATATACTTCCATATACATATTTGTTACTATATATGTTTTTTCATCTTCTTTTGCTATATCTACTGAAAAATGTGCAATACCATTTTCATCTGTTTTTTCAAGTAATTCTTGTCCATTAAATCTTACAAGAACTTTTTTATTTGGTACAACAAGTCCTGTTATATGTGTTACTTTAACATCGAAATCATATTTTTCATTATTATACACATAATTCTTATTTGCTATGATTTCATATGTATAATTTTGAAGCTCATAATTTTCAATTGTTACATATCTTCCAGCAATTTCTTTATCTTTATAGTATAATGAAATCATTGCATATTCTACATCATAATGGTTTTGTAATTCTATTTTATAATTATAATTTCCATCTTTTCCTACGTTTATCTTTTCTTTGCTTTCGCCATTAAATGATATATAAAATTCATCTTGTAAATCGTTACCATATATTGCTTTTGGAACAAATCCCCATATATTTATTGTATCTGTATTTTTATATAATGTTCTATCTGTATAAATATAAGAATTTGAATAATATAATTCTTTATTATAATTATATACACCTACAATTAACTTATTTTCTGTATTACCAATTTTCAAATATTTTATCATTTCTGTTTTATCAGAAGTAAATTTTGCAATTCCTTCTGAATTTGTTACTTTTTCTTCGCTTTCATATTTTACCTTAATATTTGAAGCAATTCCATTTTCATCTGCTACCCATACAAGAATGTCATTTTCTGTATTTGTAACATATACATTCAAATTATTTATTTGAATTGGAGTATTAAATAATTCTGAACCATTTTTATTTTTTATTATTGCAACATAATATCCATCTTGTAATGTTCTTGTTAATTTTATTCCATTTTCTATTAAATTAAAATCTACTTTTTGCAAATCTGTTGCTTTTGAATAATCTTTAGTTTGTAAATATTCTATAAAACTATCTGAACTATCAAATTTACCAATTTCAACATTTGCAATTTCAATATTTCCATTTGTTTGATAATATATTGATATATTTTCATTTGAATTATAAGTATTTATATTATCAATTGAATTTGATATATTTTCATATTTTTCTGTAATTCCTGTATCGTTATTTACACTAAATGAAAAAGTATAATTATCTTCTAATTCTTGATCATATATTTTTAATCCTTTTTTTACTGTTACAGTATATTGAGTTTGGTCTAATAATCCATTACTTGGTATAAATCTGTAAACTTTTCCTTTTTGTTCCCACGTTCCTTCAACTTCTGGTACTATTTGAACATATTTTTCGAAATTCTCTATATTTGAATAAGACATTTCAATTTCTATATTAGAACTTGTTAACACTCTATCTGCTCTATTTGCTGGATATGTATTTGTTACACTTAATTTGTTTGATGTTTGATATGCCCAACTATCTTTTGTTATTTTATCTTTTACATATTGTAATTTTAAAATTGTATTATCTGGTATATTTTGTTTAAATTTTAATTTATATTGTCCATCTTTACCTGTTTTTTCTATAGAATATTCTAATGCTGGTTCTATATACAAACTTTTCTTTACACTTTCTATATTTGCATCTTTATCTGTATATATTATAAATTCTGAATCTTCTGATAAAATTTGATCAGATATTTTCGTTGGTTCTATTTTTGTTATTGATATTGTTTGAATTTGAGTAGAATCAAATTTCATAAAATTCATTCCTAATGCGAATATAATCACAAATACTGCTGCGATAGATGTAATAGTTATTATCTTTTTATACTTCTTATTCTTTTTACTTTTTTGTTCATTTATTATTTTTTTCATATTATTTTCAAATTCTTCTGAAGGTAAAATTTTATTTTCAAATTTTTGCTTTAATATTTTATCTATTTCATCATCTCTATCCATTCAAATCCTCCTTTCTTGTATTTTCATCTAAGAAAATACTTTCTAATTTTTTTCTTGCTCTTGATAATCTTGATTTTACTGTTCCTTCTGGTAATTTTTGAATTTCTGAAATCTCTTTTATGTTAAAATCTTCAAAATAATATAATATAACCATTGTTTTCAAATCTTCATCTAGTTTTTTTATGGCTTGTCTTACTCCAAAATCATCATATTTATCATTATAAACTAAATCTGTTTGATTGTAATTTTCTAAATATATAATTTTTTTGTTTTGTCTATGAATTTTATTACATTCATTAATTAAAATTCTAATAAGCCACGTCTTAAAAAATTCTGCATTTTTCAATGTATGTATTTTTTCAAAAACAATTACTGTTGTATTTGAAATTGCATCAGATATTTCTTCTTCTGTTTTTAAAATACTGAATGCTACTCTATACATAGATTTCATATTTTCCATTAAAAGATTACCAATTTCATCTACATTGCCATTCCTGGCTTTTTCTACTTTTTCGGTATCCATATTTTCTCCCTTCTATATCTTTATACTCTTTAGATGTTTTTCTATATTATTTGGTTCACATATTTCAAACTTTTTATTAAATTTAAGTTTTATTTATAGAAAAAATAAGAATTTCTATATAATTTTCATCACATAGAAATTCTAATTAATGTTTTTACGAGTTAAATTCATCCAGTATTCCAACTTTATATTCAATGTTTTCCATGTGTGGAAATATTTCTTTCACTCTTTTTAATGTAAGCATTGTCATTTTAGGTTGTGGATTTTTAGGGTCATCTGACAACAATTTTTGTGTATAGCAATTTTTGGCAGTTCTAAATAATACATATCGATTTCTTACATACGTATAATAAATTTGATATCCATTTTTTAAATCTAACCACATATCTTCAAATGTATAATTTTCCACTAATTTTCCTCCTTGTTATTTACACATTTCTTCAAATTCATTTTCACTAATAATTTGTACTCCTAAACTTTGTGCTTTTGTAAGTTTACTTCCTGCATCTTCTCCAGCTAATAAATAGGTTGTTTTTTTAGATACAGAACTTGATGTTTTTCCTCCAAATTTTTCTATAATATTTGATGCTTCCTCTCTTGAATATTTTTCAAGTGAACCTGTTAATACAAAAGTTTTTCCTGCAAATCTGTCATCTTCATTTTCTTCTTTTTGTCTTTCCATATTTACTCCTGCATCTTTTAGTCTTTTCAACAAGTCTTTTGTTTGTTCTTGAGAGAAAAATTCATTTATACTATTTGCTACAATTGGTCCAACTTCATCTACTTGACTTAAATCTTCAATTGATGTATTTGATAAATTATCCATATTTTCATATGTTTTAGCTAATACTTTAGCAGCTTTTACTCCTACATGCCTTATACCCAATGCTGTTATTAATCTATATAAATCATTTTGCTTGCTTATATTTATACTATCTATTAGATTTTGAGCGAACTTTTTGCCATTTTTCTTTAATGATGCTATATCTTCAAATTTCAAATCATATATATCTGCAATATTTGAAATCATTTTCTTTTCAAGTAATATTCCTATAATATTTTCACCTAGTCCATCTATATTCATTGCTTCTCTTGATACGAAATGCACTAAATTTCTATATAATTTTGCTGGACATTCTATTCCTGTACATCTTACTGCAGACTCTCCTTCTTCTCTTACTGTTTCTGCACCACATACTGGGCAATGTGTTGGCATGACAAATTCTTTTTCTGTTCCATCTCTTTTTTCTACAACTGCTCGTACTATTTCTGGTATTACATCACCTGCTTTTTGTATTATAACTCTATCACCTATTTTTAATCCTTTTTCTTTAACAAAATCTTCATTGTGTAATGTTGTTTTAGATATAAGTGATCCAGCAACTCTTACTGGTTCTAGTATTGCAAGTGGTGTTATTACTCCTGTTCTTCCTACTTGAAATTCTATATCTTTTAAAATTGTTTCTTTTTGTTCTGGTGGATATTTATATGCAATTGCCCATTTTGGAACTTTAGATGTTGTTCCTAAAATTGTTCTTAATTTTAAATTGTCTACTTTAACAACTGCTCCATCTATTCCAAAAGTTAATTGTTCTCTATCTTCTCCGATTTTATTTATTGCTTTCTTTACTTCTTCAACATTTGAACATGGTATACGAACAGGATTTACATTAAATCCTAATTTTTCTAAATATTCTAATTCTTCAAAATGTGAATTAAATTCTTTTCCTTCTATTTTTTGAACATTAAATATATAAATATCTAATGGTCTTTTCTTTGTTATATTACTATCTAATTGTCTTAATGAACCAGCTGCTGCATTTCTTGCATTTGCAAATAATTCTTCTTCATTTTCTTCTCTTTCTTGATTCATTTTTTCAAATTCTTTTTTAGATATAAATACTTCTCCTCTAACTGTTATATTTATTTTTTCTGGTAATTCTTGAGGTATTGTTTTTATAGTTTTCAAGTTTTCAGTTACATCTTCTCCAACTAGTCCATTTCCTCTAGTTGCTCCTCTTACAAGTTTTCCATCTTTATATTCTAATGCTGATGATAAACCATCTATTTTTGTTTCAACAACATATTTTACTTCATCTATTCCATTTTCACTTGCTACTTTTTTTACTCTTTCATCAAATGCTTCAATTTCTTCAAAATTAAATACATCTTGTAAACTTTGAAGTGGTACTTCATGTTCTACCTTAGTAAATCCTTCTTTTACATGTCCTCCTACTTTTTGTGTTAATGAATCTTTGGTTATAAATTCTGGATTTTGACTTTCTAATGTTCTTAATTCTAACATCATCATATCATATTCAAAATCAGTTATTTCTGGATTATCATCATCATAATATTTTTGGGCATAATATTCTGTTTTTTTTCTAAGTTCTTCTATTCTTTCTTTTGCTTGTTTTTTATCCATGTCTTCAATTTTCCTCCTAATGTAAAATTTTCATTTTGATTATATCATTGTTAATGAAAAAATTCTATATTAGTGCAAAAAAATAAGATAGAATTTTTTCTATCTTACTTTTTTTATTATTTATGCATCTGCTTTTGCTAAAATAATTAAACGTGCTTTACTATCATCTGTACATGTTGTTAATGATATTTCTACAGCTCCTTGTGTATCTCTCGTCATATATTCTGTATCTGTATCATCTGTTTCAAATTTATCATAAATTGTATATGTCATTCTCTTTCCATCTAAATCTGTAACATAAATTTTATCTCCAATATTTAATTTTTTATTATTTGAGAAAAAGTTACTATTTCTATAATTATGTCCAGCAATTACTGTATTTCCTGGTTTATTTAATCCACTTCCTTGAGTATTTTGTTCTCCTGTTGTTGAATATACAACACATACTGCTGTTTCTAATGATGATTTAGAATATTCTGAGTATGATATTATTGGACTTTTTAAACCTGTTGTTGGTATTTCGATTTTTCCTGCTGTTAAAAATCCATTATATTTCATTCCTTCTCCAGAACTTGTATTTGTTCCAGTTGATGTTGAGTCTGTTGTTGGTGTTTCAATTGGATCTGTTATTGGATTATCATCAATTTTTGTATCTGTTGTTTCTTCTTTTTTAGTATTTTGACTTATGTTTTCACTCCAAGAATCTGCAAAATTTTCTGCTTCTTTCTTGCTATTTTCACTTGCTATAAATTTATATCCTAAAAATCCTATTATTCCTACTATTGCAATTATAATTATTACTAATAATACTGTTAAAAAAGCACTATATTTACTATTCATAATTATCATCCCTTTCAATAATATTTTTTATTATACGTTTTCTCTTTAAAAACCTATACTTTAATTATATCATATTTTCTAAAAAAAAGATAGCTATTTTTGTAAATTTATACTATTTTTTCTCCAAGTTTTTTACCAGCTAATAGGTGAAAGTGTAAGTGTCCTACTTCTTGACCTCCATCTTCACCACAATTTACAATTACTCTATATCCTTTTTCTTTGAAGCCTTGCTTTTCGGCAATTTCATTGATAACTTTGTATATTTTTGAAATTATTTTTTCATCTCCATCTTCCATTGTTGCAAGTGATGTTATATGTTTTTTTGGAATTACTAATACATGTATTGGTGCTGCTGGATTTATGTCTTTAAATGCTAATACCTCTTCATCTTCATATACTTTACTTGATGGTATTTCTCCTTTTATAATTCTGCAAAATAAACAATTTTCTTCCATATTTAATCTCCTTCTAATTAAATTTTATTATTTTGAAAAATATATTTATTTAATCTAATATAGCCTTAATTCTTCTAATTCCTGAAGAACTTGATTCTTCTTTCTTTATTTTGAAGTGTCCTAATTCAGATGTATTAGAAACATGAGGTCCTCCACATAATTCAATTGAAACATCACCTATTTTATAAACAGAAACTATATCACCATATTTCTCAATAAACATTGCTTCTGCTCCCATTTTTATTGCATCATCTTTTTTCATTTCTAAATGTTCTACTGGAATTGCTTCTGTTATCCATTCATTTACTAAGTCTTCTGTTTTTTGTTTTTCTTCATCTGTCATTTTTGCTGGATGTGAAAAGTCAAATCTCATTCTTTCAGCTGTTATATTACTTCCTCTTTGATGTACATGTGAGCCTAATACTTGTTTTAATGCTGCATTTAATAAATGTGTTGCAGTATGATATTTTGTTTCCATTTCTCCTGTTGATGCTAATCCACCTTTGAATTTTTGTTCTGAACCAGCTCTTGATTTTTCTTGGTGTTCTTTAAATAGTTTATCAAATCCTTCTTTATCTATTTTCATTCCATTTTCTGTAGCTAGTTCTTCTGTAACTTCTGGTGGGAATCCATAAGTATCATATAATCTAAATACAACTTTACCTGGTACTGTGTTTTCACCTTGTTCTTTAACTTGTCCAACTTCTTTTGCAAATTCTTTTTCACCTTTTTCAAGTGTTTTTACAAATTTGTCTTTTTCTTCTAAGATTACATTTTTTATTGTTTCTTTATTTGCTTCAAGTGCTGGATACATTTCTTTTAAGTTTTCAACATTTATATCTATTAGTGTTGATAATTCATCTAATGATATTTGAAGTTTATTCATATGTCTTACCATTCTACGAATTAATCTTCTTAATATATATCCTCTGTCAACATTGCTTGGTCTTCCACCATCACATATTATCATCATACTTGAACGTAAATGTTCTGCTACAATTCTTCTGCTTGCTATATTATCTACTTTTTGTAACTCTACTAGTTTGTCCATAATTGGTGCAAATAATTCTGTTTCAAATGGTGTTTCTTTTCCTTCTAATAACATTGTCATTCTTTCTAGTCCTAAACCAGTATCAACATTGTGTTGTTTTAGTTTTGAATATTTACCATTTTCATCTTTATAGAATTCCATAAATACATTGTTCCAAATTTCAACATATTTTCCACAGCCACATGATGGATTACATTCTGGTGAACATTTTGGCTTTCCTGTATCATAAAACATTTCTGTATCTGGTCCACATGGTCCTGTTTCACCTGCTATCCACCAGTTATCATCTTTTCCAAAATAATATATTCTTTCTTCTGGAATTCCTGCTTTTTTCCAACATGATGCTGTTACTTCATCTCTTGCACAGTCTTCATCTCCAGCAAAACATGTTACTGATAATTTTTCAACTGGTATTCCTAATTCTTTTGTTAAGAAATCATAACTCATTTGGATTGATTCTTCTTTAAAATAATCTCCTAATGACCAATTTCCTAGCATTTCAAAATATGTTAAATGTCTATTATCTCCAACTTCATCAATATCATTTGTTCTTACACATTTTTGATAATCTGTAAGTCTTGTTCCTGCTGGATGTGGTTCTCCTAATAAATATGGTACTAATGGTTGCATTCCAGCTGTTGTAAATAATACTGATGGATCATTTTCTGGTATTACTGGTGCTGATGGTATTACAACATGTCCATGATTTTTAAAAAAATTTAAATATTTATTTCTTATTTCTATTGCTTTCATTTTATTTTTCTCCTATCTAATTCCACTTTTTACGGATTTTATTATACTCTAAAAAGTGTGAAAAATCAATACTTTGATTCTATTTTATCATTCTATCTCTTATATACTAACATCTCTTAAAATACACCAAGTTCCATTACTTTCTGGTAAACATTTAAATATCATTTCTTCTTTTGTTATTGGATGTTCTATTGTAAGTTCATAAGCCCATAATGCTATTTGTTTTCCTTGCCCTCTTGTTCCATATTTTTGATCTCCAAATATGCTATGTCCTGCATGTGATAATTGTACTCTTATTTGGTGATGTCTGCCTGTATGCAAATTTACTCTTACTAATGATAAATTTTTCACTTCATTATATGCTAAAACTTCATAGTCTAGTTTTGCTAATTTAGCATTTTTCTTATCTTTATTTACAACTTTACTTATATTATTTCTTTCATCTTTATATAAATAATCTTCTAAGATACCTTTGCTTTGTTCAAATCTTCCATCTACAACAGCTAAATATTTCTTTTTAAATATTTTTTCTCTTACTTGATCACTTAATCTTGATGCTGCTTTTGATGTTTTCGCAAATACCATGACTCCTCCAACAGGTCTATCTAATCTATGAACTAATCCTAAGTAAACATTTCCTGGTTTATTATATTTTTCTTTTATATATTCTTTTATAATTGTAAGCATATCTATATCTTCAGTTTTGTCTGCTTGTGATGGAATATTTGGTTGTTTTTCTACAACTATTATGTGATTATCTTCATATATTACATTTAATTTATTCATATTCATTTTCATCTCTTTCCTAAAGCTATTTTCTGATTGAAAAAGAATTAAATTTTGACAAGGCAAATTTTATTTAAAAGGCAAGGGCGCATACATAGTGTATG